>OOBS01000087.1_pt1 | contig 57192 bp, 47 predicted proteins | sample 1671381 | NCBI WGS metagenome assembly OOBS01 (sample SAMN06348151, study PRJEB24527) | human gut metagenome | biome: human gut; feature: ankylosing spondylitis patient; material: feces | host: Homo sapiens | place: China | collected 2015-10 | reverse complement strand
CTTTAAAATACTCAACTCGCTGATATTCAATAAATAAAAGAATTTACTGTGACTCGATACATGAAAAGTAACTGGCTTGTCAATGCCTGCCTCCCTAGCCCATTGCTTCAATCGATAGTTGACCGAGAAGAACGATGGCAGCTCAAATACCTTGTCATCAGCCCTTGCCTGTCCTCTTGCTGGCATCCACGACAAAGCATTCTCCGACAAGGGTACCGTTACCACATGACGGGTCTTCACCATCAACTTGCTAATATAGTATCCCTCCGTACCTTTTCCGATATCTGCCCATCGCAATGTCCTGACATCACTGATGCGCAAACCACAGAAACAAGCGAAGAGGAAAGCTTGCTTCACGGTTTCATCCTTGCAAGGAGTAGCCATCAACAATCTGATTTCCTCGATGCTGAGATAGCAGCGTCGGCTCTCTCCCTGACCAATCAGCTTTTTCTCTTCTTTCTTCAGTAGTTTGGTGGGATTCTCAGGTATGATACCTTCTCTCACCGCCTCATTCAATGCAGTAACAAACGTATTGTAATAGAGGCGTGCCGTACCCTTCGCCAAGTCTTTCTCATGATGTTCGCCCCGCTTGGGCACATCCGTACCAATGGTCTTGGCATGAGCCAGATACTGTACCAAGCCTTCGCAATACACCTTGTCCAGTTGTGCCATGCGAATATTCTCACCCTTGTATCTTATCAAATGCAAGAGGGCATGCTGGATGTTGACAGCATGACTGCCGCTCTGTCCCTGCTGTCTTTTTTGATCAGCATATAGCAGCATCCAGTCTTTTAAGAGCATATCCTTGGTCACCATCTCTCGCTGATAGTTACCGTGGCTCATACTCCACTCCCTGATTCGCTCACATCGGATGAGCATAGCGGTGCGCAAAGTAGCTTCATTCTTTGCCTTAGCCTCCTTGTCGCTTCCTCTTTTGTCATCTACCAGCAACAATCCCTTCAACCGCTCGTAGGTATAGCCTCTACCATTGCTTCCTGCTTGGTAAGTACGCAGATAGATTGCCTTGTTGCCATTCTTCAAAGGTTTCGCCCAAATCTTGATGGGTTCCTTTGCTTTTGTTTTAGTTCTCTTTTTCGCCATAATCTTTACTGTTTCATCTGTGCAAAATTATAAGCAAAATATATCTTCATCAAGTCTTTCAAGTTAAAGTACCTAAAGACGTACCTAAAGAAACAACTTTATTAGTAAATGCAAACGTTTGCACAATTTATTTGCTTGATTTGCATCAATTTTTGAACAAGCTAATGAAATAAATCGTAACTTTGCCAACGAAAAAGAATACAACTTACAATTAAACATAAGATAGTAATCGCAAAATACAATGATAATTATGAAGAAGATATACCTTACACTCCTTGCCGCAATGGCACTCACACTTGGAGCATGCTCTAGCAGCAATGACCCTGATCTTCCAGATCCTGAGCCAACGCCAGCGCCTACCCCAAGTCCTGAGCCTGAACCTGAGCCTGAACCAAATCTCAATTCGCAAGGTTGGGCAAACGACTATAGCGGTGTGATGCTGCAAGGATTTTCCTGGGATTCTTATAATGAATCACAATGGAAGGTCTTAGAGAAGCAGGCTGATGAGCTGAAAGGTTATATCGACCTTGTTTGGCTTCCACAAAGCGGAAAATGTATGGAGACCACTCAGGTGATGGGTTATATGCCATATTACTATTTCAACCAGAATTCTTCTTTCGGAACAGAGGCTGAACTCAGAAGCCTGATTACTAAGTTTAAAGCCGCTGGTATAGGTGCTATTGCTGATGTAGTCATCAACCACCGCAATACGGAGGGCTGGTATACATTCCCTGCTGAAACATACAAGGGAGTAACCTACCAGATGCAATCTACAGACATCTGCAAGAATGATGATGGCGGAACTACAGCAACCCAGGCTGCTACAAACGGGGTAAGTCTCAGCAATAACAATGATGAGGGCGAAGACTGGGATGGCTGCCGTGACCTAGACCACAAGAGTGCAAACGTGCAGAAGATTATCAAGGCATATCTGAAATATCTGAAGGATGATTTGGGTTACACCGGTTTCCGCTATGATATGGTGAAAGGTTTCGATGGTAGCCATGTTGCCGACTATAATGATGCCACAGGTGTAGAATACTCTGTAGGTGAATACTGGGATGGTAACGACAAAATAGAAAGTTGGATAAACAGAACCAACAAGAAGAGCGCAGCCTTCGACTTCCAGTTCCGCTATAATGTTCGTGATGCTATCGGTGTAAGAGACAATAAGATTGTTGCTGCTCCAAACTGGACAAAGTTGAACAGTGAATATAATCTCATGCACGATAAAAATTATCGTCGCTACGCCATTACTTTCGTCGAGAATCATGATACCCAGTATCGCTCTGCCGATTCACAGCTCGACCCTCTTAAAAGGGATACTCTTGCAGCAAATGCATATTTGCTTGCTATGCCAGGAACACCTTGTATCTTCCAGCCACACTGGAGAGATTACAAGCCGGAGTTGAAGGAGATGATTGCTGCTCGTAAATATGCGGGTATCACCAATATGAGCAATTACGCAAACAAGAAATGCCAGAAAACCTTATATGTCAATGAGGTGACTGGTACTAAGCACAATCTTCTTGTGGCAGTAGGTGATGATGCTGCAAAATATGCAGGAGAAACAGGCTATACAAAAATTCTTTCTGGGTATCACTATGCCTATTTCCTCTCTAATGATGCAGAAACCTCTTGGACCGACGTACCTTCTGGCTCATACGAGGAAGGTTTCAAGACCACGCTTACTGCAGTCAGCCAGACAGAGGGAGCTAAATTGGTTTATACCTTGGACGGCTCTACCCCTACTGCAAAGAGCACAACTGTAGAAAGTGGTAAGGAAATCAGCATCAATGGTACTTGTACCTTGAAGGTTGGATTGCTTGTGAATGGTGAAGTTAGAAATATCGCCACACATCAATATACGATTGAGAAGTTCAAGGCATATAAATTTATGGTTTATGTGAATGCCGATGCTGTGAAATGGAGCCCATTATACTGCTATACATGGAAGAAAGCACCATCTGTTGAGTGGCCTGGTGAAAAGATGACAGAAACAAAGCCCATCGGTGGTAAGACATGGTACTACAAGGAAGTCAGCATTGATAATGCAAACGAGTTGGTGAATGTCATATTCAATAATGGCACAGATAAGCCGCAGACTGTAGATATAACAGGTCTCACCAGTACGGCTTACTTCGAAATCGAAACATCCAAAGAAGGTAAGAAATATAAAGTGAAGGATGTTACTGCAGAATACAACAAATAAGTTCAAAGAATAGTTTCAGTTTTTAGTTTAAGTTTTTCAGTTTTAAGTTTTTAAGTTTTTAGGTTTATTAAGGTTTATGTTTTTAGGTTTAGTTTTGTGTGAACAAAATTATTAGTTAGTTGTTTTAGGTTAGGAAAAAGAGGTATACCCAAGATTCATCTTCGGGATATACCTCTTTTCTTATTTTAATTATCTTTCTTATTCTAATTATCTTTCGCGCTGGTCAGCACCCCACATCAGTTTTTCTCTCAGGGTAGAGAAATAACGCTGGTTGCGCTGCTTCACAATCTTGATGCTATGAGGAGCCTTGCGGATGATAAGGCGGGTTTCCTCCGTCATACGCTCACTACGACCATCAATGGCTACCAGATAGTTGTGGCTGCGACTCTCGATATCGAGCGTGATGACTGCCGTATCGTTGATGACGATAGGACGGATGTTCAGACTGTGAGGAGCCACCGGAGTAAGACAGATGCTGCCACTCTGCGGAATGATGATAGGTCCGCCATTAGATAGATTGTATGCCGTAGAACCTGTTGGCGTGGTAACAATCAGTCCATCAGCCTGATAAGTAACGAGAAATTCGCCATCAACCTGCGTACGGATGGAAATCATCGAAGCATCATCACGCTTCAGCACGGCAATATCGTTGAGGGCGAACGGATTGCCGGCAAGTATGCCACCTTCTGCCTCCACCTGAATCACCGCATGCTCCTCTATCAGACAATCACCGGCATAAAGACTGTCCAGCGCCGACTCTATCTCGCTTGGCAGCACATCGGCAAGGAAGCCCAATCTGCCCATATTCACACCGATGATAGGCGTACCCTTGGCTCCCACACGGCTCGCTGCCTTCAGGAAGGTACCGTCACCACCCATAGAGATGACGTAATCCACATCGAAGTTGTAATCCTCGAACACCCCAGCCGCCTTCACATCGAGATGCTGGTCGCGGGTAAGAAACTCATAATAAGCATTCTCCACATAAACTTCAGCCTCCTTCTTTTCGAGATAAAGAAGGATTTTCTCTATCGAAGCCGACTTCTTAGCCTGGTATTCATTACCAAATATTGCGAATTTTAAATGTTGCTGTGCCATTTATTTTGTTATTTCAATAATTATTCTTACTTTTGCAAAGGTAATCATATTATTTGAATAACAAGACAAAAAACAAATAAATTATGGCTAAGGTATATGAATTTCTTGCCAATGGCTTCGAGGAAATCGAAGGATTGGCTCCGGTAGACATCCTCCGCAGAGGTGGTGTAGACATCAAGACTGTAAGTGTAACGGGTACTGAATGGGTAGAAACATCGCATGGTGTTACCATCAAGGCTGACCTGAAGTTTGAGGATATTGCCAGCTTTGAAGATGCTGACATGCTGATGATTCCAGGCGGAATGCCAGGCAGTACAAACCTCAACGAGCACGAAGGTGTGCGCCAGGCGCTCATCGCACAGCACAAGGCTGGCAAGCGAATCGGTGCCATCTGCGCAGCCCCAATGGTTCTGGCAAGCACAGGCATCCTCGAAGGAAAGAAGGCTACCTGTTATCCTGGCTTCGAGCAGTATTTCGGCGAGAACACCGAATATACCGCCACCCTCTTCCAGGAAGACGGCAACGTGATTACAGGCGAAGGTCCTGCAGCAACCCTCCCATACGCTTATAAGATATTGAGCTATTTCGTAAGCAAGGAAACCGTAGCTGCCCTGCAGGATGGTATGATGTATGATCATCTCATGCAGAGCAAGTAAGCCCTATAAACTATAAATTAAAACTATTAATTAGTAACAAAGTGGATTACGTAATCATAGTAGCCGGAGGCAAGGGCCTCCGCATGGGAAGTGAGATTCCAAAACAGTTCTTGCCGGTAGCGGGCAAGCCTATCCTGATGCGCACCATAGAGCGTTTTCATGAATATGACCCTGCATTGAACATCATCCTGGTTCTGCCGGAGAATCTGCAGGCATACTGGCACCAGCTCTGCGAGGAGCATCATTTCGACATCAGGCACCAGATAGCCAATGGTGGCGACACCCGTTTCCAGTCATCCAAAAACGGACTGGCACTCATTCCTGATGATGAAGATGGCGTAGTGGGTATTCACGACGGCGTGCGCCCATTCGTATCTAAAGAAGTCATCGAGGAATGTTTCGAGACGGCTCGCGAAGAATATGCAGCCATCCCTGTATATGCCGTAACCGACACCCTGCGCTATATCGACCAGCACGGAGGCGGAAAGAATGTGCTGCGCAGCGATTACCGCGTGGTGCAGACTCCCCAGACCTTCGACATCGGTCTGGCAAAGCAGGCTTTCAACCAGGAATACAAGGAACAGTTTACCGATGATGCTTCGGTGGTAGAAAGTCTTGGCTGTCAGGTTGCAATGGTAGAGGGTAACCGTGAGAACATCAAGATTACCACTCCATTCGACATCAAGGTAGCGGAAGCTTTGCTGGGCTGATAATCTGCATGTCATCCCTGTTAGACAGGATGACGAAGACTGAGCCATAAGCTGGCAAGTTCAAGTTCACTATCTGGCGGATTCTGGAAGTACCGGTACGGAAGGTTGCCGTAATCTGGCGCTCCTTATTCTCCTGATTAATCAGGAAATAGATATCCTTCCTGCCAGTTGCCTCCAGAACCAGACGGTGGGCATAATCCATATTCTCAGGCAGTATGACATCCGGATCGATGCCATACTGCGAGAAGTTCTTCGCCTGATAAGGCTTGTCGATGATGACGATGCCTTCCTCACGCAATTCCTCCAGTTTCGCTTTTATCTCAGCAGAGAGAGAGCTATCCGGCTGCGAAACCACGAGAATGCGATAATCCTGATTTCCAGGCAGTTTACCTTTCGGACTGTATTCGAAATTCCATTTCAGCAAGGCATCCTTGTTGATCAAATCGTATTTGTAACCACGAGGGGCACGATAGCTGTTCTTCTGTTCGGGGTTTTCCGAAGGATGAAACACAGCGATATCAACCACCGGTCTGCCCTGCTGCAGATAATGCTGACACATGGTGATGTAATCCATGAAACCTCGAGCCTCTGGATGCCGGACAATATCATGCTGGAAAATGAACCTGTTGATGCCAAGCGCCAGGTGGCGGTCTATCAAAGGTTTGAGCAAGGCGGGCATTCCGTTCCGTGCGCCATAGTTTCCTGTACAAGCCACAGCCTGAACCGGATTTTCATTATAGATATGGGCTCTGCTTACGGCACGGAACATACCGTCAGGATGATCGGTACGCGGGATAGGCTCACAAGAAACCTCAACATACTGTTCTTCTGCCAGACGGGTGAAGGTCTGGAAGAACTTCTCCTTTACCAGTTCCTCGATGGTGAGACGGATATCATTCTGTACCTGTTCGTATCGGGAAGCCGACTCCAGCGGAACACCTGCCATGACAGGAAGATAGGGGATGAGATCATAGCCGCGGCGCACCTTGAATTCTTCGGCAAACTGACAGCCCCAGTTCTGGCTGCCCCACTCTCTCGGGTCGATATACAGATACGACACCACATCGCCATGCGGACGGTTCAGTAACGGCGCATACCAGGAATCAAATAGTTTCTTTACGGCTGCCGGTGAGAACCTGTCCACCTCAAGTCCCATACCTTTCCCATCCGTTGCATGAGTCTGTCCCGTTGAGGTATGTCCCATCCGCAACAGGCACCAGGAGCCCTTAGGCAACTTATTCTGCAAGATACCATTCACCATGACACCCATCACCATTCCCCCTTCCATCTTCAAGGGGAGCACATCAGTCATCGGCACCGCCTCGCTCCGGGCAGCCGAATCGGTTGCGTTGCGCCAGGCAGGACCCGTTTTTCCTTTAAAGCGGATGGCAAAAGCAGCAATATCCTGATAATATCCACCTTCGCTTCCGGCAGACTGCATCTTTCCGTCCTTATAACTCTCGGGCAGCCACATCTGCAAGCCTTCAATCTTCTTTCCGCCCTTCACGATGGTATCGGTCCAGACAACCTTCTGCATCGATTCAGCAGGGAGGACAAGCGGATTGCCAGGCAGGACATGGATGCCCATATCAAAATCGAGAGAGTCGGCTAGCTGGAAGGAATAATCCATCATCTTCCAGAACTCAGGCGACAGCTGTGCCACCCCGTCCTGAAATTCCAGACGCTCGCCGGCTTCACGTACCGGCATCAGCCAGATACCGCCCATACCTACATTCTTCATACCCGTCAGATCGGCATGAATACCCGGTCTGGAAACGGAGCCATACTTCCAGTTCCAGAAGGTCCAAGGCTTAGCCTCGTCATTATATGCCATTGCCGACACAACCAGAAGCGCCAACAAAGCTATCACCATATATCTTTTCTTACTATTCATGAAAGTTTTAATCTTATTCGGTGCGAAGGTACGAAGAAAAATCAATATAAACAAATAAAAAAGCCACAATTGCGGAAAAAAAGAGTTAAACATTTTGGCTGTTTTGCCATAATGTTGTACTTTTGCATCATTATGAATAGTATTTTAGACCAAGACATCATGTTCCTGCCAGGGGTAGGACCCAAGAAGAAAGAGATACTGAGCAAGGAGCTCGGCATCAACTCTTATAGTGACCTGCTGGAATACTATCCATATAAATATGTAGACCGCTCCAAGGTTTTCCACATCAGCGAACTCAATGCCGACATGCCCTTTGTACAACTCAAAGGCAAGATACTCAGCTACGATGAGATAGATACCGGCAAGCGCAACAAGCTGCTGGTAGCCCATTTCTCAGACGGCTACGGTGTGGCAGACCTCATCTGGTATCGCGGTGCCCAATACATCATGAAGACCTATAAAGTGGGAACCGAATATCTCGTTTTCGGAAAGCCAACCGTCTTCAACGGCAGATTCCAGTTTACCCATCCCGATATGGACGATGCCACCAATCTCCAGATTTCAGAGATGGGCATGCAGCCCTACTACTCGCTTACCGAGAACCTGAGAAAACGCGGCTACACCTCACGTTCCATAGAGAAGATGACCAAACAGTTGGTCACCATTCTTCCTCCTCTTCCCGAAACGCTGCCAAGCCATATCGTAGACCGTCTGCATCTGGTTTCGCGCGATGCAGCCATCCGCATGATTCATTATCCGCATTCCCATCAGGAGATGCAGAAAGCACAGGTACGCCTTAAATTTGAGGAACTCTTTTATGTGCAGCTTAATATAATAAGGTATGCCACCGACCAGCGCCGCAAGTTCAGGGGCTATGTCTTCAACCGCATCGCTGACATCTTCAACGGGTTCTATGCCCATCATCTGCCCTTCGAACTGACAGGAGCCCAGAAACGGGTGATGCATGAAATCAGAGCCGATATGTGCAGCGGCAGACAGATGAACCGTCTTCTGCAGGGTGATGTAGGTTCGGGCAAGACGCTCGTGGCACTCATGACCATGCTCATTGCGCTGGACAACGGTTATCAGGCATGTATGATGGCACCTACCGAAATTCTTGCCGAGCAGCATCTGCAAACTATCTGCGACTTCCTGCAGGGAATGGATATCCGGGTAGAACTGCTCACAGGCATCGTAAAGGGAAAGAAGAGAGAAAAGATTCTTGCCGACCTGGCTACGGGCGACATCCAGATTCTGGTGGGCACCCATGCCATCCTCGAAGACCCGGTGGTTTTCAGAAGATTAGGCGTAGCCGTCATCGATGAGCAGCATCGCTTCGGTGTGGCGCAGAGAGCCAAGCTGTGGAACAAGAGCGAGAATCCGCCTCATATCCTCGTGATGACCGCCACTCCTATCCCCCGCACCCTCGCCATGACCATTTATGGTGACCTGGACGTGAGCGTGATTGATGAACTGCCACCGGGCAGAAAACCGATACAGACGCTACATAAGTTTGATACCCAACTCACCAGTCTCTATCAGAGCATCCGCCGCCAGATTAATCTCGGCAGACAGGTATATATCGTCTTTCCGCTGATCAAAGAAAGTGAGAAGAGCGACCTGAAGAACCTGGAAGAAGGTTACGAAACGCTGAAACAGGCATTCCCGGAATTCAAATTGAGTAAGATTCATGGCAAGATGAAATCTGCCGAAAAGGAGGTAGAGATGGAGCAGTTTGTGAAGGGCGAAACACAGATTCTCGTTGCCACCACCGTAATAGAAGTTGGTGTAAATGTGCCCAATGCTTCTGTGATGGTTATCCTGGATGCACAGCGCTTCGGTCTCTCCCAGTTGCACCAGCTGCGAGGCCGTGTAGGAAGAGGCTGCGACCAAAGCTACTGCATTCTGGTAACCAACTATAAGCTTTCAGAAGAAACCCGCAAACGTATTGATATCATGTGCGATACGAACGACGGTTTCCGTATCGCCGAGGCCGACTTGAAACTCCGTGGTCCCGGCGACCTGGAGGGAACGCAGCAGAGCGGCATGGCTTTCGACCTGAAGATAGCGAATATTGCCAGAGACGGTCAGCTGGTACAACTGGCACGCACAGAAGCACAGGAAATCATCGACAACGATCCCGAATGCAATGCTCCTCATAACGCCCTGCTCTGGAACCGCCTCAGGGATTTGAAGAAAACCCATATCAACTGGGCAGCCATCAGCTAAAGCAGCAAGCAAGAGCAGTTCCTGCTATCAGAAAGCAAGGCTAAAAGGTGGCTTCAGCTATCAAGCAGCCTCACCCCCGTTCCAGGCGATTCCATCGCCTGTCCCAAAAGTAAAAAGTATAATTATGGATAGAAGAAGAAAGCCGGCTATCAGAGAGCCGCGACCAGAAATAACCCTGGAAGAAATGAGAGCCATTCTCGAAAACATTACAGAAATAGAAAGCGCAACAGGCATCAGATACGTCAAACTGCATGTCACGGCAAAGATGATTATCGGTATCAGAGAGTCATCGGGTAAGGAATTTACCATCAATCTCAACGACCTCTACCGCGCTTATCAGGAATGTCTCAGATTCACCAGTCCGGAGGTAAAAAAGTATATTTTCATGGGGCATTCTCCTGCCGTGGCTCTGTTGAGAATGCTACAAAAGCATGAAACGTACTAAAAGTCAACTCCTTGCATCTCATTTTCCTAATGTAAGTTAAAAAAAAGGCTAGGGCGTTAAATATCGCCCTTTTGGCTTTAACAACTTTGGTTTTTTGAAGTTTTTTTGTTATATTTGCAACGTCTATATAACAAAACCGCTACATGAAGGCATTTGCCTTAGTGGTTTTTGCAGAATTTCTTGTATGATTCTGCGCTGTTGACACGAACCTAAAAAAGAAAATAGAAAAAGTAGTATGAGTTTTAAAAAGAGTATAAAGAAAATTTCGGTCGTTGCATTGTTGGCGCTAACAGCTTCTCCCGTTTGCGGACAAGACCTGTTGGCAAGACAGGCACCTGTAGACCACAGAATGAAATCGCTCGACACACTCGCTGTGTCGCATTATCGAATGATTGAAGACAGAGAGAACCCTGCAGCCGAGCTGTATGAGGATTTCTCTAACAAGTACGCTCACAAGGCTACAACCTTGCCTGAGCGCTTCCGCATCGATCTCCGTCATTTCTGCATGCCAACTCCTAGTCGCGTTGTCACAAGTAACTTCGGTTACCGTGCTAGCTTTGGCCGCCAACATAAAGGTATGGACATCAAGGTTTATATTGGCGACTCAATCCGCTCAGCCTTTTCAGGCAGAGTTCGCATCGTAAGATATGAAGGTGGTGGTTACGGTAAGTACATCGTGATTCGTCACTATAATGGTTTGGAGACCATCTATGGTCACCTCTCTAAGCAGCTCGTTACTGAGGGCGAAGAGGTAAGAGCCGGCGATGTGATTGGCTTGGGTGGTAACACGGGTAGAAGTACCGGTTCGCATCTCCACTTTGAGACCCGTCTCTGTGGTGTGGCTCTGAACCCGGCACTCTTCTTCGACTTCCGCAACCAGGACGTTACAGGCGACTTCTACAGCTTTAACCGTGATACCTACGAAAGCGAATCAGCTGATGCCAATGCTGCCCGCGGCAAGGTTGGCAACGGTGGTTACACCAGAGAGCAGGTTAACGGCGGCGAAGTGGGAAGATACTACGAACTGCCTGCTGGCCACGAGAAGCTCTACCACAAGGTGAAGCCAGGCGAAACGCTTAGTTCTATCGCTGAAAAGCGTGGCGTAACTGTAGAGCAGATCTGCAGACTCAACGGCTACCGCAAAGACAAGAAGGTTAGTGTAGGACAGATTATCAGATACGTATAATACGTATAAAAGAATAAACTCAAAAAAAGAGGGTGTGTCATAAATAAATGACCACCCTCTTTTTTTAGACCTTTATTTTCGCGATTCCCCGGCATTACAAGATGCCGAAGAGTCGCAATACATCGTTCAGGTTGGCAACGACAAGCAGAAGAATCAGTATGCCGAAACCAATATACTCAGCACGCTCCATGAACTTATCGCCCGGTTTGCGACCTGTGATAATCTCATAGAGAAGGAAGAACACATGTCCACCATCAAGAGCAGGGATAGGAAGAATGTTCATGAAGGCAAGAATGATGCTCAGGAACGCTGTCATAAGCCAGAATGCATGCCAATCCCATACAGATGGGAAGAGACTGCCCAGCGCACCGAAACCACCCAGACTCTTGGCGCCTTCCTTAGAGAAGACATACTTCATATCGCCCACATAACCGGCCAAGACATTCCAGCCGTATTTGATGCCGGCAGGGAAACTCTCGAAGAAGCCATAGTTGACATGAGTAATCTTATAATCGAGCATGACAGGATGATTGTAGAAACCAAACTTCACACCCTCTTCGGTAGACTGCAGGAGAACACTCGACTTGATGGTATCGCCAGAAGCCTTGAGATAAGTAACCTGAGCTGTAAGTGCTCTGGCACTATCCTGCGGCGTCTCAGCCGAAGCAAGCACATCCTCTACTCTACCCAATTCAATCTGAAATTCGTTGAAAGAGACTACCTTTTTATTATTAATAGCAAGAATCTGATCACCCTTTGTCAAACCGAGTTTGCTGGCAGGTGAATCCTTCATCACACTATCAATCTGCAGCGGTACATACACATCAACGAAGCGAGGACTGCTCTTAATCATACTGAGCATGTCGAGATCACCTGGCAGATTAAGCGTCACCGGTTTGCCCTGACGGATGATATTGACCTGCTTAGCCTCAGAGAGATTACGATACAGATCGCCATCAAAGGTCTTGAACTCACCCAAATCGGTACTTACCAGGATATCCTTATCCTGGAAGCCCAATGCCTTTGCCTCGGTATTGAACTTCATACCATAACTCATATCGCGGGTAGCCACATAATTGTCGCCCCAATGGAACAGAATCATGGAATAGATGAAGAGAGCCAGCACGAAGTTAACCAGCACGCCACCTATCATGATGAGCAGGCGCTGCCATGCCGGTTTGCTGCGAAACTCGTATGGCTGTTCCGGCTGTTTCATCTGTTCGGTATCGAAACTTTCATCTATCATACCCGAAATCTTACAATATCCTCCGAGCGGCAACCATCCCAAACCATAGGTAGTATCCGAATTCTTTGGCTTGAACTCGAAGAGATGGAACCAAGGGTCGAAGAACAGATAGAACTTCTCCACTCTTACACCAAAGAGTTTGGAGAAGAAGAAGTGTCCGCCCTCATGGAGCAACACTAAGATGGAAAGCGACAGCATCAACTGCAACGCTTTGATCAAAAATACTTCCATTTATTTACTTTGAACTTATTTACTTGGAACTTTGAACTTGGAACTTTGAACTTTATGATGAGCCCTATATCCTACGTTCATTTTAACTATTAACTATAAACTATTAACTATAAACTATTACTTGTGCATCAGCTCTGTAGCTATGCGGCGAGCCTCAGCATCGGTCTGCAGATAGACATCGAGGTCGGGATTACTACCGAAAGTAGCCTTCGCCATCGTCTCTTCGATGATATCAGCCATCTGAAGGAAGCCACATTCACCTTTGCGGAAGCCGGCATTCACTATCTCGTTGGCAGCATTCACGATACATGACATATTACCACCCTTTCTGATGGCATCGAAAGCCAGTTGCAGGCACTTGAACTTCTGATAGTCAGGCTTGAAGAACTGCAAATCCTGCGTCTTGAAGAGGTCGAGACGATCGCCATTCAGATGCAGACGCTGAGGGAAAGAGAAGGCATACTGGATAGGCAGACGCATATCTGGCACACCCAACTGAGCCTTGACAGCACCATCAACAAACTGAACGGCACTATGCACAACGCTCTGCGGATGGATAAGCACCTCAATCTTGTCAGCTGGAACCCCAAAGAGCCATTTAGCTTCTGTCACCTCGAAGCCCTTGTTCATGAGCGAAGCCGAATCGATGGTTATCTTGGCGCCCATATCCCAGGTAGGATGCTTGAGGGCATCGGCAGCAGTCACCTTCTCCAACTGCTCGTGGGTATAATTACGGAAAGGACCACCCGAACAGGTCAGGAGAATCTTCTCTACCTCATTGTCGCCCTCACCCACCAGACTCTGGAAGATGGCACTATGCTCGCTGTCAACAGGGAGGATAGGCACATGATATTCCTGTGCAAGATTGCAGATCAGCTCACCCGCTACCACCAGCGTTTCCTTGTTGGCAAGACATATCTTCTTACGCGCCTTGATGGCATGGATGGTTGGTTCCAGGCCCGAGAAGCCTACCATGGAAGCCAGCACCATATCGATAGGCTCAGCCTGTACGATATCGCAAAGAGCCTGAGCACCGGCATAAACCTTGATATCAGGCTCATCACTGAGCATATCCTTCAGCTCCTCGTAGCGAGCCTCATTGGCTATGACCACAGCAGCCGGATGGAACTTGCGAGCCTGCTCGGCAAGTTCCTGCACTCGGTTGTTGGCGGTGAGGCAATACACCTCGTAAAGGTCACTATGCTGCTCGATGACATCAAGCGCCTGTGTACCGATACTTCCCGTAGAACCGAGAATACATATCTGTTGTTTCTTCATATTTCTTCACTTTATATGTCGAGCAATCCTTCCGGAATCGCCATTCTGATTTCTTTCTTTTCAGCGCTCACCTCTTCGATGAGGTCGTTGCTGGCAGGGATGAGGATTTCATCACCTGCATCGGTTGTTACCTCGAAAAGAAGGTTGAGGGTAGAATCGTCTACATGTTCTATGGTACCTACCACCTTGCCGCTTACAGCATCTACCAGATGGAAACCGATGATTTCTGCCCAGCTCATGTTCTCTTCATCACTGTCAGAGAGATGACGTGGGAAGAAAACCTCGCAACCGGTATAGTTGCGTGCCTGCTCCTGGGTATCGATATCCTCAAACTTCACGAGCACATTCTCATCGTTTTTAAAACGATATTCCTCTAAATAGAAAGGCACGAGGATGCCATCGATGTCGAGTACCAGGTACTCGGCATCTACACGGTCGAAAACATCATCTGTAATGGCGAAAGTAATCTCGCCCTTCACACCATGAGGTTTTCCCAACTTGCCTATCTTATATACTTCATCGCGTCTAATCATTCAACATTCAACATTTAACATTTAACATTGATTAATCACTGACACGGGTAATCTTGGCACCCAGCGCATTAAGGCGATGCTCGATATCCTCATAACCACGGTCTATCTGGGCGATATTGGCAATGCGGCTGGTACCGTTGGCACTCATGGCAGCAATCAGCAGGGCAATACCGGCACGGATATCAGGACTGGTCATTCTGCCAGCACGCAGTTTGATCTTATGGTCATGACCAACCACCACAGCACGGTGAGGATCACAGAGAATAATCTGCGCACCCATATCAATCAGTTTATCCACGAAGAAGAGGCGGCTCTCGAACATCTTCTGATGGAAGAGAACGCTGCCACGAGCCTGGGTAGCCACTACGAGGAGCACGGAAAGAAGGTCAGGAGTGAGTCCTGGCCAAGGAGCATCGGCAAGCGTCATGATGGTGCCGTCAATAAATGAATCGATTACATAATGTTTCTGTTCTGGAATCACAAGGTCATCGTCCTCTATCTTTATCTTCACTCCCAGGCGGCGGAATGCATCAGGAATAATACCCAAATCCTTGACAGACACATTCTTGATGCGCACACCTTCGCCACACATTGCCGCCATGCCGATGAACGAACCTACCTCAATCATATCAGGCAAGATGCGATGCTCGGCACCATGCAGTTTATCAACACCCACGATGGTGAGCAGGTTGCTGGCGATGCCGCTGATCTGAGCGCCCATCGCATTGAGCAGATGGCAGAGCTGCTGGATATATGGTTCGCAAGCTGCATTATAAATGGTGGTAGTGCCCTTTGCCAATACAGATGCCATGATGATATTGGCAGTACCGGTAACCGAAGCCTCATCGAGCAACATATAGCAGCCCTTCAGTTTCTTTGCCTGTATCTGATAAACATTACGCTCATCATCGTGAACGAAGTTGGCGCCCAGATACTTGAAGCCCAGGAAGTGGGTATCCAGACGGCGACGACCTATCTTATCGCCACCCGGCTGAGCTATGGTAGCCTTGCCACATCTACCGAGCAGCGGACCTATCATGAGCACACTACCACGAAGAGAAGAACATTTCTTCACAAACTCCAGACTGTCGAGATAATCGAGTTTCAACTCATCACTTTGGAATGTATAGTCATGACGACTGTGCTTGGTTACCTTGACACCTATCTCCTGGAGCAACTTAATCAGGTTGTTCACATCCAGGATGTCCGGCACGTTGGTGATGCGCACAGGCTCGTCGGTAAGGATTGTGGTACAGATAACCTGCAGCGCCTCGTTCTTGGCGCCCTGAGGTGTGATAGTACCTTTGAGCGGATGACCGCCCTCTATGATGAAAGACTCCATAAGCTTGTCTACTATATATAATAATGTGGATTACTTTTTCTTCTTATTATTATTTACATTCTTAGGCTGCGCCTCAATCTTCTCGAAAACGAAGGTATCGAGATCGAGCTGGATGTTGCCATCGGTAAAACGTGCCAGATCGGAAGCTACCTTGGCTACATCGCTGGAGCCATGGCTCCAGGTTACCAGGTCGCGATGCATCTGGTTGGCAGTAAGCTCCACGAGTTTATCGCGCTCCTCACTTGGTTCCATCGTCTTCAGCTTTTCGAAAATCTCGAAGAGCATAGCTCCATAATGGCGCACCGGGATGTGCTGCATAGGATATGGCAAAGGCTCCGGCTTGGTTGCTATCTTCACAGCATCCGATACATCATAAGGGAAATCGATGTCGAGCTGGAAATTGCTCATGATGGCAAGCTGGTCCCAGAGTTTCTGCTCATGGTCCTCTACCCCTCTGTTCTCAGGGAACATACGGTCCATGACTGCAATAATGGTCTCTGCACAGCGCTGGCGCTCTTCACGATCGGTAAGCGTCAGACAATGGTCTACCATCTGCTGAATCTCACGGCCATACTCAGGCAGAATGAGCTTAGCTCTCTGGGTATTATAGTCTAATCCTTCTATATTCATTCTTACAATATTTTATATAATCTATAATTCTAGAGCAGTTTCTTTGGCATCTTAGCCACGAAATCCTTGAGATAGAAAGGCACGAAATATGCCACATCTTCGAACTTGCCCTCTACAAAACGCTTCTCTGCCAGCGGAGCCATATTCTTAGCCAAAGGCTCAATGCCCTCTACGAGGTGAGCATTCGGATGGTTGATGGTCTCCATACACTTGGCAGCGCCATTTCCGAAGAAGTACACATGATGCTGGTCCAGATATTCCTTGTAGGTATCAGCATCCACAATATCAGCCTGAATAGGGCGAACCACCTTCAGGGCGCGGTCGAACACTTCGGCATATACCTCCATGCGGCGGGCGTCGAGCATAGGTACGATGAGGGCGTCTTCCTCCTCAGGATGTTCGCCAAGCAATACAGGCACTGCCATCAGTTCGAGTGTTGGAACAGCGATGAGTTTCACACCGCGACCATAACAGATGCCCTTCGCCATACTCACACCGATACGCAATCCGGTATAGGAACCCGGACCACAACTTACCGCCACAGCCTCCAACGGAAGACCATGAGAATCGAGGAAATCAAGAGCCTCATCCACAAACACACCCAACTTAACAGCATGGTTCGGACCTGTGTGATCTTCCTGGTTGAAAATCACCTGTCCACTATCACTAATTGCCACTGAGCACACGTCCGTACTCGTCTCAATATTCAAAATACACGACATAATTAAAAAATATATTCTTAAATAAGGTGCAAATATACTCATTTTCTCGCTTTTTTTTGTACTTTTGCAGAAATTTAACGCGAAAGATTATATGATACAGTCAATGACAGGCTTCGGAAAAGCTACCGCGGCCTTTAAAACAAAGAAGATTAATGTAGAGATAAAGTCATTAAATAGCAAGACTCTTGACCTCTCTACTCGTATTGCTCCGCTCTATAGAGAGAAGGAGATGGAAATCCGTCAGTATATCTCTAAAAATCTAGAAAGAGGCAAGGTTGACTTCTCCATCTGGATTGATAAGGATGCTACTACAGATGCCACTCCTATCAACGCGGCGCTTGTACAGAATTATTACCAGCAAATCAAGAAGATTTCGGCTGAAACAGGCATTCCTGAGCCAACCGACTGGTACAGCACTCTGTTGCGTCTTCCTGATGTAACAACGAAGACGGATGTGGAAGAATTGAGCGATGAGGAGTGGGAAGTAGCAAAAAATGCAATTTGCGAGGCTGTGAACCATCTCGTAGCCTTCCGCAAGCAGGAAGGAGCCGCTCTCCAGAAGAAATTTACTGAGAAGGTGGATAACATCCAGACTCTCCTGGCTAGCATCGAACCATACGAGAAGGCTCGCGTGGAGAAGATCAGACAGAACATCGTTAACGGCCTGCAGCAGATTCCGAATGTAGATTACGACAAGAACCGCCTGGAGCAGGAACTCATCTACTACATCGAGAAGCTCGACATCAGCGAGGAGAAGCAGCGCCTTGCCAACCACCTGAAGTATTTCCGCGAGACCATGAATGAGGAAGGTCATGGTGTAGGAAAGAAACTCGGTTTCATCGCACAGGAAATGGGACGCGAAATCAACACCACCGGCTCTAAGAGCAACCAGGCTGAGATGCAGAACATCGTGGTGAAGATGAAGGACGAACTGGAGCAGATCAAGGAGCAGGTGCTGAATGCCCTCTAAACAAGAGACAGGCACCTTCTCTCTCCCCAAGAGCCGCCTCAAAAGCCCCCTCAAGTGGCGTTTTTGAAAGCCTCGCCCCCGTTCCAGGCGATTCCATCGCCTGTCCAAAAAGCCCCCTATCAAACAGCAAATAAAGAAAAGAAGAAGAAAAAATGAAGAACGGATTGTTAATTTTCAGCGCCCCATCGGGCAGCGGTAAGAGCACCATCGTAAACTGGCTGATGAAAGAGCACCCGGAATTGAAGCTGGCTTTCTCTATCAGCTGCACCTCTCGTGCTCCGCGCGGTACAGAACAGAATGGTGTAGAGTATTTCTTCCTCTCTCCAGAGAAATTCAAGGCTAAGATTGAGGCTGACGAGTTCCTGGAGTACGAGGAGGTTTACCAGGACAGATTCTACGGCACCCTGAAGTCACAGGTAGAAAACCAGCTTGCCAAGGGCGAGTCGGTGATTTTCGATGTTGACGTGAAGGGTGGTGTAAACATCAAGAAGTTTTATGGCGAGCGTGCCTTGAGCATCTTTGTCCAGCCACCTTCGGTAGAGGAATTGCGCCGCCGTCTGGTTGCCCGCAATACTGATGCGCCTGAGGTTATCGAGCAGCGCCTTGCCAAGGCAAGCTATGAGCTGACCTTTGCCCCTCAGTTTGACCACGTGGTCGTAAACGATGACCTGGAGAAGGCTCAGCAGGAGGTTTATCAGCTCGTCAAGGCCTTCTTGGGCGCAGAATAGCAATATAAAAGAAAAAACAAAGCAGCCTGCTTTGCTAATCATAAAGTTCAAAGTTCAATGTTGAAAGTTCAAAGTAAGAAGGTAGGAATCTTTGGCGGTAGCTTCAACCCCATCCATACGGGCCATATCGCATTGGCGAAAAGCCTTTGCGAGAAGGCCTGCCTGAATGAGGTGTGGTTCATGGTTTCGCCCATGAACCCATTCAAGAAGACCGCTACCGACTTGCTCGACGACCAGCTGCGCCTGGAAATGGTAGAAAAAGCGCTGGAGCACGAGCCACAACTGAAGGCATGCGACTATGAGTTCCGCCTGCCTAAGCCATCTTATACCTGGCACACGCTGCAAGCCATCAGCAAGGATTACCCGGAAAACGAGTTCACCCTGCTGATTGGTGGCGACAACTGGGCTGCTTTCGACAAGTGGTACCACCACGACGACATCCTAGCCCACTATCCCATCGTGGTTTATCCGCGCCAGGGAGCCTGCATAGGCAATGTGCCAGAAGGCGTTACCATCGTAGAAACTCCACTGCTCAACATCAGCAGCACGGAAATCAGAAAGCGTATCAAAGAGGAGGAAAGCATCAGGGGAATGGTGCCGGAATGCATCGAACAACTGGCTGTCAGAAACTACAGGCAGCTCTAGGCATCCCTCTCTCCGAAACCGCTTTAAATCATATTTAAACAACAAACAGCAAAAAATGAGTTGGAAAGAAATCATTAAGAAGTGTCTGAACGTGGCTTCTGCGCCGATTCGCAGAAATGCCAACTTCTTTGTGTTCATGTACCTGCTGGGCATGATCAGTTCTATCGTGACTACACCAGCCAAGGGGACTTTATACGACAACCTGTTCCTGGAACTCTTTGTCGACCTCTATGTTGTGTGTGCCGTTGTCGCCATCTTCCCCAAGAAGGTGCGCTGGGGTCTGCGTGCCGTACTATACCTTATATTATATAGTACAGCTGCCGCCGACACCTATTGCTACGTGAATTTCGGCTCTACGCTCAATCCTTCTATGCTGATGCTGGTGGGCGAGACCAACAGTTCGGAGGCTAGCAGTTTCCTCTCAGCCCTCATCTCTGCCGAGGTTCTCTTCAGTAGTGTGGGCTGGATCCTGCTTCTGGCTCTCATCCAGATTCTCATCGCCATCTTCCGCAAGCAACTCATCAAGCTATACGTTTTCATCATTACCGTTTTGGAGTTGGCTTCAGTCAAGAAACGGCTGATGGCTATCCCCCGCATGACTGCAGCCATGCCTGCCAGCTTCGGAATCCTATGCCTCATCATCCTCATCGCAGGATGCTGCACCTCCTGGCACAACAAGATGGCTTACCATAAACTTATGAATGGTAGAACGATAGGCGAAGTAGAGCATATCCTGACAGAAAAAGATCATGCTGTACTCTATCTGCCAATCTACCGACTCCAATTCAGTATCTATGCCAACCAGCTGGCTGCGCATCAGATTACCCAACTCATTCATGCTGCCCACGAGGTAAAGGTTGACAGCTGCAGCTACCGTTCGCCAAACATCGTACTGATTATCGGCGAAAGCTTCGGCCGCCATCATTCCCAGCAGTACGGCTATTTTATGGATACCACTCCACAGCAGGTAGCCTTGGAGAAATCGCGCAAGCTCACCAAGTTTACCGATGTGGTAACCTGCTGGAACCTGACCAGTTTCGTTTTCAAGAACATGCTCTCTACCCATGTGGTAGGCGAGAAAGGCGAATGGTGCGACTATCCGCTCTTCCCTGAAGTGTTCCGAAAGGCAGGCTACAACGTAACCTTCATCACCAACGAATTCCTGCCACAGGCAAAGGAGGCGGTTTACGACTTCAGCGGCGGTTTCTTCCTGAACAACCCGGAACTGAGCAAACTTCAGTTTGACCATCGCAACACCCAACTCCACGATCTGGATGACGGACTGCTGAAGGATTATGATGACAGTCTGAAGAACTTCCAGAAGGAGCACAACCTCACCATCTTCCACCTGATGGGACAGCATGTAAACTATAAGCAGCGCTACCGCACAAAGCAAGCCCGCTTCTGGGCAAGCAGTTATGAAGACAAGCGCCCTGAACTGACCAATGCCCAGCGCAAGATGCTGAGTCATTACGATAACGCCACCCTCTACAACGACTCTATCGTAGCCCAGATTGTGAAGCGGTTCCAGAAGCAGGATGCCATCGTCATCTACGTGCCCGACCATGGCGAGGAATGCTACGAAGAGAACCGTGGCTTCATCTGCCGTAACCACTCTGCAGAAATCGACTGGCCGCTGGCTCACTATGAGTTTGAAATTCCGTTCTGGATATACTGTTCGCCAAAATATATCAGGAACCACCGCGATATCTACCGTCAGATACGCAAGGCTAAGGACAAGCGCTTCATGACCGATGCCCTGCCTCATCTCCTGCTGTATCTGGCTGGCATTGAGACACCTACCTACAAGGAGGAATATAACATCCTGAGTCCAAAATATGACGAGATGCGACCACGTATCCTCAAAAACTCTGCCGATTACGACAAACTTCGTGATGCGCATCTGGAAAAGGTAAAAAAGGAAGAAAGTAAAAAGGTAAAAAAGAAGAAAGGAGATAAGAAATGAGACAATTGATATTAACAAGAGAAGCATGCAATGCCCTGAGAGGACTCGCCATCATCGGTATCTTCTTGCATAACTACTGCCATTGGCTGGGACCTATTGTCAAGGAGAACGAGTATCAATACTTCCTGCACAATGTTGACTGGCTGAACCAAGTAATGGTCAGCATGGACCTCAACCTGCCTGTGCACCTGCTCTCGTTCTTCGGCCATTATGGTGTGCCCGTATTCCTCTTTCTGAGTGCTTACGGACTGGTGATGAAATACGAGGCTAAGCCTCATCTCTCTACCGAACAGCAGACCAGAATGTACAGCATCTCGGGCAAGAAGCTTACAGGAAACATCAACTGGCGCGAGCCGCTCCACTTTATCCGCTATCACTATCTGAAGCTCTTCAAGATGATGATAGTAGGTTTCGTGGCATTCACGATGCTCGACCTTATCACGCCTGGCTCTCACCACTATGCAGCGCTCGACATCGTTGCGATGCTGGGCATGTTCAATAATGTATTGCCAAATCCGGATAACATCATCTGGCCGGGTCCGTACTGGTTCTTCGGTCTGATGCTGCAACTTTACATCGTCTATCGTCTGCTGCTCTATCGCCGCCATTGGGGATGGACCGTAGGATTGATGGCCATCTGCATCGTCATCCAGCTCATCCTGGGCTTTGACAATCCGGAGAGTGAAGTGATGAACCGCTACCGCTACAACTTTATGGGCGGCATGCTTCCATTCGGTTTGGGCATACTCTATGCCCGCTATGGCGAGAAGATTCTGATGACCTTCCATTCGCCTATCACCAATTTCTTTGGCTGCATCTTCTGCATCTCACTGATTTACAGTTTGAGCGGCAGCATGGTTGGCTGGACCTTCGTGCCGTTCTTCTTCTGTCTGCTGAGCGTATTGGTAGCCGACTTGCTCCAAAACATCAGCTGGCTATCAGGCATTTATAAGGTATTAGAGTGGATGGGCAGCATATCAGCCGCTCTCTTCGTATGCCACCCTATCACCCGCAAGATATTCATCCCTATCAGCCGTCAGGGCGACATCTATGCCGGCCTGCTCCTCTACATCATATCGAGCATCTGTCTGGCATGGCTCTTCACCCAACTGATGAAGAAGATTCCAAACCCGAAGTCCTAACCCTCTTCAATAGGAAGAAGGAAGAACAAAGGAAAAAGCAAGAACAAAGGGAGAAAGAAGAAAGAACGAAGAAGAAGCAAGCAGCAAGAAAGAAAGCAGCAAGCGCGCCCCCGTTCCAGGCGATTCCATCGCCTGTCCCCCATAATAAACAAAAAAGAAATACCAGCATGAATTGGAAGATAAAAGATATAGAACTGGCGAATATCAGCCGGTTTCGCGGCGAGTTGATGGGAGCAGCCATGCTGTTCATCATCCTCTTTCATGTGGCATTGCCTAGAGAAGATGCCTTTTTCGGGCTTCGCAGAATGGGCAATGTCGGTGTAGACATGTTCCTCTTTCTCAGCGGAATAGGTCTCTGGTTCTCGTGGATGAAGAATCCTTCTGCCAAACATTTCTTCATCCGCCGTTATCTGCGCATCTACCCTACCTGGCTCATCATAGCCTGCCTCTTCTATATCCCTTCTTTCCAGGGCGGAAGCACCTGGAACTGGATCTATCTCTTTGGCGAGATAACCATCAACTGGGGCTTCTGGCTGCATGATGAGCTCAACTTCTGGTACATCCCGGCTACGATGATGCTCTATCTCTTTGCCCCTGCCTACATGGAACTCATCAAGCGCCACCCTATCTACCGCTGGCTGCCGGTGGTAATGATTATGTGGTGCATCCTGGTACAATATGTTACCCCGATACATCAGGCTGTAGGACACCTGGAGATTTTCTGGAGCCGCGTGCCTATCTTCTTCATCGGCATCAACATGGGTGAGATGGTTAGACAGAAACAGACGCTCGACGGCGCTTCGATATGGATGATATGGCTCATGTTCCTGATGACGCTGCTGGCGAGCATCTTCCTGGAACAGGAGAAGCACGGCATGTTTCCGCTCTTCCTCGAACGCATGCTCTATATCCCGCTCACCATCACCAGCATCCTGCTGCTGAACCGCATCTTCCGCCGCACCCCAGGCTGGTTTAACAAGGGGTTCATGTTTGTGGGAGCGCTGAGTCTGGAGTGTTATCTGCTCCATATCCACTTCGTGCTGAAATACATTGAACCATATCATTTAGGCTATTGGCCTACCTTCTTCATCTGTATAGGCATCACCCTGCCTGCAGCATGGATTCTGAGCAAGATAGCCGGATGGATTTCTAAAGAGTTAGCTAAGTTTATCAAGTAAAAAGGAGTTTATTTATTAAGAAAAATAGGAGTTTTATGAACGAGAATAAATTGGAAGACAGTAAAGGGTTTGCAGCGCTGCTGCGACTGGTTCGCCCGAAACAATGGATCAAGAATGGCTTTATCTTCTTACCGCTGTTCTTTGGCGGCGCCCTGTTGCATACAGATGCTCTGCAGGCGGGTCTGATTACTTTCTTCGCCTACAGTTTTGCCGCATCGAGCATCTATTGTTTCAACGATATCTATGATGTGGAGGCCGACCGCCGCCACCCGGTCAAGTGTCATCGTCCGATAGCATCGGGGGCGGTCAGCATCAAGCAGGCATACGGACTGATGTTCCTGATGTTTGCCCTCTCTATGGGTATATGCAGCCTGCTCGAATCATGGGAGACGATGGGAATCATCATCTTCTATTGGTTTCTGAATCTCGGCTACTGCGCCAAATTCAAGCAATATGCCATCATCGATGTGTGTATCGTAGCCTTCGGTTTCGTACTCCGTCTGCTGGCAGGTGGTGTAGCAACGGGCATCGTACTCAGTAAGTGGATTGTGCTGATGACCTTCCTCATCACCCTCTTCATGAGTTTTGCCAAACGCCGCGATGATGTGCTGCGCATGGAGAAGACGGGCGAGGCTCCCCGCAAGAATACCATCCGCTACAACCTCACTTTCATCAACCAGGCTATCACGATTACGGCTTCCGTAACCCTGGTATGTTACATCATGTATACGGTGAGTCCGGAGGTGATTGATAATTTCCATACTGATTATCTCTATCTTACGAGTGTCTTTGTGCTGGTTGGTTTGCTGAGATACATCCAGATAGCTGTGGTAGACCAGAAGAGTGGTGACCCTACGAAGATTATCCTGCGCGACCGCATCACCCAGTTTATCGTGCTCGCCTGGTTGCTCTCCTTCCTGATCCTTATTTATATCGTATAAGAAAATGAAGAAGAAAATATATTGTTTCGATTTCGACGGAACGCTGACTACAAGCGATACCCTGCTGGAATTCATCAGATATGCCAAGGGTACCGGTCGGTTTCTGATGGTTTTCCTGATGTACAGTCCGCTCCTGGTACTGATGAAGTTGCATCTCTTTCCCAACTGGAAGGCGAAGCAACTCATCTTTGCCCATCTCTTTGCCGGCATGCGTATCGAGAAGTTTGATGCGCTCTGCCGCGATTTTGCCGAAGAATACCAACATCTGTTGCGCCCCAAAGGTGTTACGCTGGTACACGAAGCCCTGGTTGCAGGTGCTCAGGTTTTCATCGTGAGTGCCAGCATCGACAATTGGGTCCGCCCGTTCTTTAAAGTTCGCGGCCTAGATGGAGTCAGGGTTTTAGGCACCCAGATAGAAGTGATTGACGGCAGACTTACCGGCAAGTTCAAGAGCAACAACTGCTATGGCGAGGAAAAGGTGCATCGCATCTGCGAGGCACTGACCACCACTGCCGCCAATGCCTACGGTACCCCCTCATTATCTTTCGACCGCGCGCAATACGAGATAGAGGCATTTGGCGACAGCCGAGGCGACAAGGAGATGCTCGCCTATGCCGATAAAGGTCATTACAAGCCCTTCAGAATTTAGAAACGCATAACGGAAGACAGGAAAGCCTAACGGAGTCGCAAAACATCTTGCCAAGTACCCATGTACGGCGAAACGCCGTATCAAGTATACCAACTTACTGACTTACAATACATTAACTTGTTATGAAACAAAGGAATACAGACATCGACTGGATAAGAGCCATACTCATTATTCTCATGATATTGATTCATATCGTGAGCTTCGGCAACGCATACCCCCATCTCAAGGCAGGCATTCTCTCGTTCATGATGCCTACCTTCCTCATCATCACGGGCTATCTCGTGAATATTGAGAAAAGCCCAAAGGAGATGGGAAGATACCTGATGTGTCTCGCTTTGCCTTACGTCATCATGGTGACAGGATTCTCTGTCCTCTCCTATTTCATGCCGGTGAGAGATGGCATCACGGAACTGTCACTCTCTCAGATTTGTGAGAAGATATTCGTTACTTCCATCGGTCCCTATTGGTTCATTCAGACCATGATTATCTGCGGCATTCTCTATTACGTCAGTTTCAAGGGAGCAACCTGGGGAACCCTCAGACAGGGAAAAACGACGATGAGCACCACCACAAGCCTCTTTATCTTCGCCACCCTACTCCTGCTCCTGTCCAAGACACCCGCTCTTTCGCCTAGTGCCGCCACCTATTATTTCATCGGAGCGGTACTCAGACAATGCCATATCGGCTTTGACAGAATTTTCCGTCCTTCACCGGTTGCCCTGCTGCTCTGGATCAACTTGCTGGGCTTAGAAGAATGGTACGACTGGGGCACGCTCGCCATCGTCTTCTCCTGCTGGTGCTGCATTTCATCCCTGATGTGGATACACAGCCTCATCAAACGCCTACAGGATAATACCTGCGTCCGAAAGACAGAAGACACCTTATTATATATAGGCCGCAACACGCTGCCCATCTACCTCTTCCACCCCATCTTTACGATGGCAGCCAAGTTTTATCATCCCCTCTTTAGCTGGGACAGGAGCGAAATCTGTTTTGCCCTCGTTACCATCTTCATCGCCATTGCCGGAAGCATCGGCATCGCCAAGATGATGGAGAAGACCCATCTGGCTTATCTCTTCGGAAAAGGAAAGATGCTGAGATAAATAATACCACGATATATTTGGTAATTTGGAGATTTTGAAGTACTTTTGCAACATGAATATCAAGAACAAGATAAATAATATGGATGATGCCAAGCGAGAGAAGCTGGGCGAAGTCATCAGATTCGGAATCGTAGGCGGACTGGCTACGGTACTGCAATATGTCATCTACCTGGCTATGATGCCAGCACTGACCCATTTCATCCCCAACATGGGCGACCACAGTCTGGCTACCACAGCCAACACCATCGCCTACATCGTGAGTTTCATCTTCAATTTCATCGCCAGTACCCGCTATACCTTCAAGGTAAAGGCGAATGCCAAGCGCGGAGCAGGATTCACCCTCTCCCACATCGTCAACTACTCGATGCAGACCCTCTGCCTCAACCTCTTCGTAGGCTTGGGTCTAGCCAAACAGCTGGCTATGATACCCACCCTCTGCATCTGCATCCCGGTAAACTTCCTCCTGGTAAGGTTCTTCCTGAAGAAATAAGGGGATTCCCCAAACACGATAAAAGAAAGATATGAAAAAGATATTCGATATTTTTAAAATCAAGAAAGAGGAAAGAGTTTCAGCACTCGTCGCACTCATCATAGCATGTGCCCTCAATGCCCTGACTGTCATCAAATACCACAGCCAGTTCTCGCAGATTACAGATAATTATCACAAACTCTTTGTCAAGACCTTCCATGTGGCAGGTTTCGACCCGCTTACCTATAGCATCGTATCTCACTGGGACACAGAATATAACGTATACCGCCACCCGCTGCTGGCGTTCTTCATGTATATCCCGAATCAGATAAATCAAGGATTGATGATGCTTACCGGCATCAACTGCGTTCAGTTTGTCGTGGGAGCCATCCTGGTGTTCTGCGCCTTCTATTCCTTCATTTTCCTTTATCGTATATTCAGAGAAGTGATTGGTACAGAGCGCTTTGATGCCAATCTGCTCTCTGCCTTCTATTTTTCTTTCGCCTATGTGATGGTTTCAGCGATGGTACCCGACCATTTCATCATGTCGATGATCATACTCCTCTGCACCCTGTATATCACAGGCGTATGCATGAAGAAAGGCAGACAGCTTACCATCTGGCAGACTATCCTGCTCTTTGTATTTACAGCGGGCGTATCGCTCAACAATGGTCTGAAGACCTATCTTGCCGCCCTTTTCACCAATGGCAGAAAGTTCTTCAGTATCAAATACTTCCTGATAGGAGTCATCCTTCCTGCCGCACTCATGTGGGCTTTCGCCAGATGGGAATACCGCACCTTCGTATGGCCTAAGGAGATGGCAAGACACGAGGCTAAGATGAAGAAAAACAAGGAAGCCACAGCCAAGATTTACCAGCAATACCGCGACAGCACTGGCGTGAAAGACTCGGCAAAGGTAGAAGCTGCCGTCAAGAAAATCATCAAGGATAAAGCGCATGCCAAATATGTTCGTGACCATAAACAGATATGGAACAAGAACACGGGCAAGCCTATCGCCAAGGGCGAATTCATGAACTGGACCGACAAGACGACTTCCCGCTCGCAAACTCTGGTCGAGAATTTCTTCGGTGAAAGCATCATGCTGCACCAGCAGAACCTTCTGGGCGATGTATTGCGCAACCGTCCGGTTATCGTGAAATACCAGTCTGCGGTCAATTATGTGGTAGAGGCATGCATCGTTGTGTTTTTCTTACTTGGCATCCTTGCCGGAAGAAAATCAAAGTTCCTCTGGCTCACCCTGACATTCTTCCTGATGGATACTGCCCTACATATCGGTTTGGGCTTCGGTATCAACGAGGTATATATCATGACTGCCCACTATATGTATGCCCTTCCTATCGCCATCGCCTTCCTGGCGCTCAAGGCAAAAGGAAAGAGCCTGAAATGGGGCTTCAGAGGATTGATGCTCGCCATCACCCTCTATCTGTGGATAAGCAACGGATATCTGCTGGCAGGCTACATGCTAGGATAAATATTAGCAAGAAGCCTTGATCCAGCGGATGATATCCTCATGCTTCATATCAAACTTACGGGCAAAGAGGCGGTTGCTTTGTTCCAGCTCCTCTTTGTCTGCCAAAGTCCAGACGTATGGATTGCCCCGTTTCCAGTCAATGAGTCGCATACAGCCCTCATATTCATCTTTTTCTGAGTACAAGGCGGCCCGGAAATCGGGATGATTCCATACCAGGGTCTGCAGGAAGAATTCATCAGGGCAGAAAGTATAATTGAATCTTTTCAATACAAACGGCTTCTGGCTCACCACATACTCCACGCATGCCTGCGTGATGCTCACCCAGTTGGCACCCTTGGCAAAATCCATCTTCTGGCGATGCAGGAACGGCATGAGCAGCATCGAAAGATATTTATTCAGTCGCCTGGTAATGGCATTCAAAGCCCCATACTTCGAGCGGGTAAGACTGGTAAATAGCCAATAACGCATCATCTTCCGGCGGCAATCCCATTCAAATTCCTCACCATGATTGATGCCCACAAATTCCTTACCCTGATGCTCCTCAAAGAACTGATGGATGTAATCCTGCGATTTGATAGGTAAATCCTGACCACTCAGCAGATGGTAATAGGCATAAGGTCCATGCTTCAAAGCCTCCTCGAAAAGCACATACTCCGCCTTAATCTGGCTCAGATTTCCCCAACGCACATCCACCCTCTGTTCCAATAAAAAGAGGCGTGCCTTGGAAAGAACCAGCGGTTCAGCACCATCCAGCATATCCGATTTCCGGTCGATATGCAGAAATATATCATTACGCTCATCATCGAGCATCGACAGCAATACCCTCAGAAGCGGTAAACTGCCATGAGCCATTATCAAAAAAGCATGTTTCATTGTCATTATTTATCTTCATTATCCAACTGTCCGTTCTGATGACTTTTTCATCATCATTGCGACAAAGATACACCAAATAAAAGAGAATACAAAATAAAACTCCGTTTTTATCAGAAAAAAGACACAAAATAGAGCCTTTCTTTTTGAATATTCAGAAAAAACAATTACTTTTGCAGCGCTAAGAAGGAGATGCGGCATGCATCAGCCCAGCAAAAAAATAATCAGAGAATGAACAATATATTTAGAATTAAAAAAGAAGAAAGGCTCTTTGCCTTGATTACACTCATCGTTATCATCGCCTTCAATGTGCTGATGATAACCTATCATTTTGATGATTTCGGCAAACCGAAAGCAGGATTCTGGACGCTCTTCACCAAAAACTTTCAGATTTCAGGTTTCGACCCCTACACCTACCTTACCCTCTCGAAGTGGAAGGTGTATTACACGGAGTATCGCCATCCCATGCTCCCTTTCTTCCTCTATCCTTTCTCGCTACTGAACGGCTGGCTGATAGAACTCACCTCCCGCAACTGGGCAACTTCCATCGTGGCGGTGATGATGACATTCTTCTCCACCTACTCCACCCTCTTCTTCAGAAGAATCTTCAGAGAGGTGATGCAGCTGAAGGCTATAGACAGCAATGTGCTCACAGCGATGCTTTTTTCCTTTGCCTACGTGCTGCTCGTCACCTTTGTAGATGACCATTTCGGCATGTCGCTTTTCTTCCTGTCGATGACACTTTATCTGGCAGGCAAACAGCAGCAGGAACACCGCAGCATGCCTTGGTGGCAAACAGCCCTGCTCTTTTTCTTCACGGCAGGCATCACGCTGAGCAATGGCGCCAAGACCTTCCTTGCCGCCCTCTTTACCAATGGCAAAAAACTCTTCCGCCCGAAATATCTGGCATTGGGCATCATCTTGCCTACCCTTCTGATAGGTGCTGCAGGCATCTACCAGAATAAGGCATTCATTATTCCTAATCGCCTGGAAGGAGAACGGCTCGTGGCTCAGAAAGCTGCGAAAGACAGTACTTTTAGGGCAAAAATGGACCAGAAACAGAAGCACGATAAGGCTATCGCTGGCAAAAATATCCAGAAACGGGGCATGCTCTCATGGGCAGATATGTCTATCTCCCGTTCTGAATCATTGGTTGAAAACGTTTTTGGCGAATCGCTTATTCTGCACAGAGAACATCTGCTGGAAGATATCCACAGCCATCGCCCGATTTTCGTGAAATACCAGACCCCTATTCCTTATATCATAGAGGGAATCATCGTGATTCTGCTGTGTATGGGCTTTTGGATGGGAAGAAGATCGGCCTTTCTCTGGCTCACAGCCTCATGGGTGGCATGCGATGCCTTCATTCATCTGGTCATGGGATTCGGACTGAACGAGGTTTATATCATGGCTGCCCATTGGGCGTTCATCATTCCAATCTGTATCGGATATATCATCAGAAACTGTAAGGAGAAATATCTGCCTTATCTTCGTGGAACACTCGCAGTTATCACCATCTTCCTGTTCTTCTATAACAGCACGCTGATATTCCAGTATCTCACAAGATAAAAAAAGAGAACCCGACAAGATAAAAAAGTATCTTAGATTAAAACCATCATGCTGAAAATAAGTATCTTAACCCCTATCTATGGAGTAGAAAAATATATCGAACAGTGCGCCCGTTCACTGTTCGAGCAGTCGTATGCGTCTATCGAATACATCTTTGTAGATGACTGTACCCCTGATAAAAGCATCGGTATCCTGCAAGCGCTCCTGAAAGAATATCCTGAAAGAGCACAACAGGTACGCATCATCCACCACGACAGAAACCGGGGCGTGGGAGCTGCAAGACAGACGGCACTGATGGCGGCTACAGGCGATTATCTTTTATTTGCCGATAGCGATGACATGCTGCCGGAAGATGCTGTGGAGAAACTGGCAGGAAAGGCAGATAGTAGCCATGCCGACCTGATTGATGGCGGCTACCGGGAGTGGTGCGATGGAAAGGCAGGAATGCTCCAGAAACCTTTTGAAGTTTCTGATGAGAAGCTGCTCAAACTGCTTGTCTGCCAGAACATCATCACCAACCGGCTGTGGGGCAGAATCTATAAGCGTTCGCTCATCATGGAGCACAGGATATTCTTTGAAGAGGGCATCAACTATGCGGAAGATCTTTTCTGGAATGCCCAGTTTATGTTCTATGGCAAAAAGATGAACATCGATGATGCAGTATATTATTACCGTACCGACAATGAGAATTCCTACAATCACAACATCTCTGAAAAGAACCTCCTGTCATACTTCAAGTCAACCCGCCGACTCATCGATTTCTTTGAGCAGAACGATACGGAACATCAGTATCTCAGAGCCACAGAGATAGGCATCGTCAATGCCTACCGCTGGGCAGCAAACGCTCATGTAGCCTTCGAAAAGGTGGATCAGGCGCTCGACTACAAGCCTAAGAGTTGCCTCATCCGACTCATCATCAAGTTCATCAAAAAGGGGGTACCTGTCAAGAGGGTGAATCTTATCTACCTCGCTTACAGAAAGCTATACACTCTTCTAATATCTGCACCTTCAGCAGTTTCATGATACAGAAGTAGATGGTGGCTGAAACCAGCAGACGAACCAGCAGCAGGAGATAGATGTTCTGCAGGCTGCGGGTCATGAAATAGGTAACTACCATCGTGGCTGCCGCACAGAGCATGAATGGCAGTATATCCTTTGCCACATCCAGGAACCGCAATCCGGCAACACGCTTCATCATCCACTGCCAGACCAGAAGCCAGGCGATGATAAATACGGTATAGGCTATCACCATGGTCTGGATGCCATATTGATGACAGAACAATACCAAGGCGAGCAAACCCACTACCTGACCGATGTTGCACCACATATATACATCAGAACGCCCCTTGCTGATAGCCAGATTCTGATAAAGCGTGTAAATAGGCATAAAGGCACCGCTCACGCAGAGAATCTGCAACAGCGGCACACTGGCTATCCATTTCTCATGAATCGTAATCAGAATGAATTCACGTGATACCAAAGTCAAGCCGAACATCAAAGGGAAAGAAAGGAATGCCGTGAAACGGAGCATTTTTCTGAACACCAGCAACTCGCGGTTCTTATCGTCCTGGATAGAAGCCAAGACGGGCTGAGCTATCTGTCCCACCGTATTGGCAACAAACGAATTAGCCTTGGTGTCCCAGTTGTATGCCTGACTATAGTTACCCACATCATTAATCGGATAGAACCTGCCGAAGACAAAGGTCAACACATTGTTGCTCACCGTATTGATGATGTTGGTAACCAGAAGTTTCACGCTGAATCCGAACATCTTCCTCACCGGTCCGAAATCGATATGAAAGTTCGGGCGCCATCCCGTATAATAATATCTTCCTATATTCAGCACGAGGATAAAGATAACCTGCTGCCAGGCAAGACTCCAGTAAGCCATGCCGTTGAATGCCAGTACCAGTCCCACGACGTTCGAACTGATCAGAGCCATGAAATTAACTATGGTAATCTCCTTGTTCATCATGTTCTTCATCATATATCCGTTCTGGGCGATGCCAAACGAAGAGATGAAGAAACTCAGGAACACGAAGCGTGACAGGGAGGTGAGACAAGGCTGATGGAAGAAATCTGCTATCAGCGGCGCACAGAAAAAGAGCACCACATACATGGTAAGACTCACCAGGACATTAAACCAGAACACCGAGTTATAATCGTTGTCGGTGGGTTTTCTGATATTCACCAGTGCCTGGGTAAACCCGCTACTCTGCAGATTGCCCGCTATCAGGGTGAATATGGTGAGGATGCCTATGATACCATAATCGGCTGGCGACAACAAACGCGCCAAGAAGATGCCAAAGAGGATATTGAGTACCTGGGTAGAGCCACTGTTCATCGCTCCCCAGAACAATCCCTTGGCGGTTTTTTCCTTTAATGATTCTGCCATCGTTTCTATCTGATAAATATGGAATATTACTTGTTTTTACTTTTTAGAATGCAAAAGTAGCATAAATAGTTTGAAGTTCAAAACTTTTTGCTTACTTTTGCAGCCGTAAAACAGAAAAAGTATGGATATTAAGAACATCAAGAAGGAATGGAACGCCACAATACTCGATATATTGAAGGCTTTCATCGAAATCTGCAACAAGTATCACCTCAGATATTACTGTTGTGCCGGCACCGCCATCGGAGCCGCCCGTCACCACGGAATGATTCCCTGGGACGATGACATCGACGTACTGATGCCACGCCCCGACTACGACCGTCTGCTCGAAATCGCCAAGCATGAAGACTTTGGCAAATACGAGGTAGTAACTCCCTACAACAACGAGTCATACCCTCTGTATTTCTCAAAACTCGTGAATCGCGAAACCACCCTTATCGAGGAGAAGGAGCGTCCCTGCATCATCGGTCTTTACGTAGATATCTTCCCTCTTGATGCCACCGACGATGACCTGGAAACGGCAAAGGCGCTGTATCGCAAATACTCTAAGACCATCAACCGTCTGAACGCCGTAACCACCCACAATACTTTCTTTGAGTACATCTCCCTGCTCCTGCACAAGGAAACCTGGGGCCGCTTTGCCATCAAGACGATCGCCTTCTTCTGCCGCAGCAAGATGCGCCACCGCCTCATCCAGCAGATGGACGAGATGAGTCACCGGTATGACTTCGATAAGGCGAAGAACGTACTGGTGAATACAGGTTCCTACCACTATAAGGAGATTTTCCCGAAGGAATGGCTCGGCAAGGGCAAGGAATTCCCGTTCGAGGATACCACCGTCTTGCTGCCGGAGCAGGCTGATACCTATCTGCGCCACTTCTTTGGCGACTATATGAAGTTTCCACCCGTAGAACAGAGAGTAGAGAAACACCTTCGCTACTATCTGAACATGGAAAAGCGGGAAACATGGGATGAGATTAAAAGAAAGCTTTAGCCTTCCCTCACTTCCTGCAAGGTATGTCCGAAACCTTCTTCTACATCAAAGAGCGGTTTCCAGCCTAAAGCCTTGAGCTTATCCGTACTGAAGGTTGCCTTGGTGATAGGCGTGGTATTGCCCTGCTGCGCATCCGCCTCAGGAATATCAAACACCACCTTTCTATCCGCTTTCCGGGCTATCAGCTCTGCCAGTTGGCGGATGGAGATATTCGATTCTGAATGAGCCACATTATAGGCATTTGCCCTCTCGCCATCCAGCAGGAGGCGCAAGATGGCATGGGCGGCATCTACCACATAAAGCCAGGAGCGGAAAGCCTCACCCTTACTCTTCAGGACGATATCCTCACCCTTCAGAACATTGCGGATAAACTGGGCATACACCCTATTGTCACTCTCCGTAAAGCCCGGGCCGTAGGTATGACTCAGTCTGGCTATCACCACATCGGCATCATACTCTGCTCCGTATGCCATGCAGAGCGTTTCGGCAGCACGTTTGGAAGATGGATAGCAGGCACGCACCGATGCACAATCCACATAGCCGCTGCTCTTCTCGGTAAATTCAGAGCCATCGCCCTCGCCATAGATTTCACCCGAAGAGATATAAACCATGCGCTGCATGCGGTGACTCAATCCATATTCCAGCAGGTTGGATACGCCGTTGATGTTTGCCTTCATCACCTCTACAGGGTTCTGCTTAAAGAAGTTAGGACTCGCATTGCTGGCTGCATCGATGATGTAATCAGCGCCCTCAGCCAACTCATTATAGACAGGTTCCCCTATCATCCTGTCCATGCTCTTGATGACAGGCTGGGTAACGTCTATCTCTGCAAAGAAGAAAGATTCATCCTCCCAATAGGCAGCAAACTTCTGTCGGGCACGTTCCTTGTTTCTTCCGGCTGCTATCACCTTGTAGCACCGGGCAGGATTCTGCATCAGCACATCAACCACACAGCCTCCTACCAATCCTGTAGCACCAGCCACAAGAATGGTCTTGCCATGCAGACGCCCCAATTCCAAACCTTCCCGGAAAAGGCGCGCAATATCTTCCTTATATGGTGAATTTCCTATCATAACATGTTTATTTTAACCAAGCCTCAGGCTGAACCTTCATCAGTGCCTTCAGTATCTCCAGATCCTCAACGGTGGTTATCTTGATGTTCTTCTCTGAACCAGGCACGATATGCATCTGTCTGCCTCCCAGTTCTGCCATCAGGGTACAGGATGCCACCGAATTGGTGATGCCCTTCTCCTTAGCCTCTTCGTGGGCTGCTATCAGATTGCCCAAACGGAAGGTCTGGGGTGTCTGGGTACGGATCAGTTTGTCGCGCGGAATACTGGTGTTAGTCGTGAAACCATCTTCGCTCTCCAGGATAGCCTCTCTACATTTGATACCCGTAATGGCATAGCCATACTTCTGGCAGATGGCGATATTGGATGAGATGATGTCTTGCGACAAGAGTGGGCGCACGGCATCATGCACCAGCACCAGGTCGTCATCACCGCATCCCGCCTCTTTCAAGCCATAGATACCATTGTGGATTGACTCCTGACCATTGCTTCCGCCAGGGAATATCCATTTCAGCTTGGTAATGCAGAACTGGTTGGCATACGACTGCAGTACCGTTTCCCAACCTGCCAGACATACCACAGCAATACCCTGAATATCAGGATGCTTCTGAAAAGCCATCATCGTATGGATGATGATAGGACAGTTGTCTACATGCATAAACTGCTTTGGGATGTCCTGTCCCATTCTATTGCCAGAACCTCCGGCTATGATCAATGCATAGTTCATATTCTCTATCTTTAAATTGATTATTTCTGAATGATTCTCCCCGGATTCCCAACCACGGTAGCCCCGTCGGGAATATCCTGGAATACCACGGCACCGGCGCCTATCGTCACGTGATTGCCAATATGGATGCCGCCGAAGACCGTGGCGCCGGTATAAATCTTCACGTCATTTCCTATGGTAGGCCTGCCGCCCTTGCCGTTGCCCAGCGTCACCATCTGCAGACAGTAGAAGTCATCACCTATACTTTCTGCGTTGAGATAGGTGGCATAGCTGTGTTCCAGATGCGCACCCTTCCCGATATGCGGGCACCAGATGGTCATCGTGCGCTCGGGAGGCAACAGCCAGCTGATGAAAACCGAACGGTATTCGCCCATGCGGTAATAAAACAGATTGCGGAAACTCTTTTCGCGGGTGCATGCCTTAATCAGGTTGAGCACCGTAGGCTTCCTGTCCTGCACCTTCAGCAGGTCGGCATCTATCTCCTTCTTATGGAGCAGATACAGAGCGATATGCGGCAACATGCGCACCGCCGAAGCTGACAATATGATGGTTTGTACTATCGGATTCATGACTCTAAATCTTATTTTTATCTTTGCAAAGATACAAAAAATAAAGCAACTAGCATGCTTTTATCCGAAAACAATTGTTCTTTTCACTAAAAATAAGATAATAGAACAGGGTTTGTAGAATTTTAGTCGGTTTTATTGCTAAATAATGTGAATTAAATAGCTTTCCATACAACTTTTCCGTACCTTTGCACAAAGTTATATATAACGATATTTTAGAAGAGGATAAAACAGAACATCATGAAGAGGATATTGATTGTTGAAGACGATTTGGCATTCGGAACCATGATACAGACTTGGCTCAAAAAGAAAGGATTCGATGTGGAAAGGGTAACATCTGTAGGCGCTGCCATCAAAGCGATGGGAGCCGGTGATGCATTCCATCTGGTTCTTTCCGACCTGCGCCTGCCCGACCACGACGGACTGGTATTGCTCCAGCATATCAGAAAGTCCGATGCCCACCTGCCTTTTATCGTAATGACTAGCTATGCAGAGGTTCAGAATGCTGTATGTGCCATGAAATCGGGTGCTACCGATTACGTGGCCAAACCCTTCCATCCCGAAATCCTCTTAGAGAAAATCCGTGAGGCTATCCAGTCGGCTGCTTCTGCGGCTCCAACCCCTCAGCGTGCGGAATCTGCCGCCATGCAGGATGCGCCCCAAGAAGAACAGCAGGGCGCTACGGAGGTGCCTAGATATATAAAAGGTGAAAGCGAGGCTTCCAAACAGCTCTACGAGTTCGTTTCGCTCGTTGCCCCAACCCCGATGTCAGTGCTCATTCTCGGAGCCAGCGGCACAGGAAAGGAATATGTGGCGCGCAGCATCCACGAACAGAGTCTGCGCAAGGACAAGCCTTTCTATGCCATCGACTGCGGCGCCATTCCTAAGGAGGTGGCGGCATCTGAATTCTTCGGATATAAGAAGGGTGCCTTTACCGGAGCCGAACAGGATAAGAAGGGCGCCTTCGAGATAGCTAACGGCGGAACGGTTTTCCTCGATGAAATGGGAAACCTCAACTACGAAGTACAGGTGCAGCTCCTCAGAGCCTTGCAGGAGAGAAAAATCCGTCCGCTGGGCAGTACGCAGGAGATAGATGTGGATATCCGACTCATCTGTGCCACCAACGAGAATCTGGCGCAGGCGGTAGCCGAAGGCAAGTTCAGAGAGGACCTCTATCACCGCATCAACGAGTTTACCATCTACATGCCTGCCCTCAAGGACAGAGGTGCCGACATCTTCCTCTTTGCCAACCTCTTTATCAAGCACGCCAACCAGGAACTGGGCAAGAATGTGCTCGGAATGGATGCCAAAGCCTCCGAAATCATTGCCTCATACGACTGGCCGGGCAACCTGCGCGAACTGAACAATGTGATGAAGCGCGCCACCCTGCTCACCCGTGGCAAGTATATCGGTGCCCAGGAACTGGAGAAGACGATGGCACAGACCTCCACAGCCCGACCAATCAATATGCAGCTGCACAGCGAACAGTCGGAACAGGAAAGCATCGCCGCTGCCCTGAGAGCCACCCACGGCAACAAGAGCAAGGCTGCCCAACTGCTTGCCATCGACCGCAAGACACTCTACAACAAAATGAAGAAATACGGCATGGAGTAAACATGCCACACCCCCGATTCCCCAATATATTCCACACTATATTGGGGAATTTTTCTACACCTTTTCCCCACTTTCCCCACACCCCATTTCTGGCACAAAACACCATCCTCACTGATTATCAGATACTTAACCAAATTCACCATTTTCTGGCACGCCTATTGTGATATTATTTACCGAACTCACAAATGAGTTTCAGCAAGAGAATTAATAAACAATAATATTCACAATTTAAAAACAAAAGAATTATGAAAAAGTTAGTATTTGCAGTTATCGCAGCAGTAGCAATGGTATCAGTTAGCAATGTATTTGCAGGTAACAGAAAGGTAAACGTTGCAGGTTCAGAACCAGTAGACACAGTAGCTCCAGCCGACACAACAGCAACACCAGCTGAGACTCCAGCAGAGACTCCTACAGACACTACAGCTGCAACAGTGGATTCAACCGTAGCAGAGTAAATCCACCTTCAGAAAATAGTAATTACGCGTCGCTTTCAATGAAACAGGAGATAGATGACCAGATTTTGGCATTTATCTCCTGTTTTCGTTGGTTTATATCGCATTTTTGATTAACTTTGCACGCAAATAGCAAAAAGACTCAAAACATTAAAAGATAAGAAGATGCAGCAAACAAACGTTCCTTTCAAGGTAGCCCTGGGTTACATCATCGTCGCCATCGTACTGATTCTGGCGATAGGGCTGGTATATCGCAACACCACAACCGTGCTCGCTATCAACCAGGCAACCCGCGACTATATCGAAAAGCGACAGGCAGCCGACAGCACCATGTCCAACCTGCTCAAGGAGGAACAGACCAATCTGCAGCAGCTTACCCGCGCCATGCAGGGCAAGTCATCCCACAACTATCTGCACGAGAAGATGAACAGCCTCAACAGTGGCGAAGATTCCATTGTCGTGCATTCCAAGGCACCCAAGACCCATGTGGCAAAGAACACCACCATAGAGGTGATGAAAACCCGCAAGGGCTTCTTCCGCCGCCTTGCCGATGCCTTCAAGAAGGAACATGCCGAAACGCTCAGCATCAGACGCGACAGCAACCAGGCTGTCACCGATACCCTCTCTACCCCGGTCAACTTAGCCGGAAACGTAGCCAATATTCTGGAACAGATTGACCGCAAGGAGAAGCAGTCTACGCGCGATAACCACGAGGCCATCAACCGCGAGGTGAGAGACCTGCAGATAACCAATGCCCGCCTCGCCCTGCGCTCCTCACAGCAGCTCAACGATATTCACCAGCGCGAACGTCAGGCGATGCAGCAGGCTATCAACCAGGCGATGCAGGCGCGCCAGAATCTGCTCTGGCAGATAGGTCTGCTTGCCATCGTAGCCATCACAGCCGCCGTCATCCTCGTCTATTACATCTACCGCGATACGCAGAAGGAACGCATCTACCGCGAGAATCTCGAAGAGGCTAACGAGGAAATCAGACGCATCATGAACCAGCGCGAACGCCTGCTCCTCACCATCACCCACGACATCAAGGCTCCGGCTGCCAGCATCTCGGGCTTCATCGACCTGATGAAGGATTATGTCGACAACCCGCAAGGCATCTCCTGTCTCAACAGCATCAAGGGTTCTGCCACCCATCTCTCCCGGCTCGTTGCCGCCCTGCTCGATTATCACCAGTTGGAAAACGGACTGATGAAGCTGAACCCTGTAGATTTCTCGCCTGCCGACATGTTCCGCCAGTGTGCCGGAGAGATGCAGATCCTGAGCCAGGAGAAGGGATTGGAACTGCATCTGGAGCTCGATGGCATCAGCAGTCCGCAGACCTACTACCGTGCCGATGCCTTCCGTATCCGTCAGATACTCAACAACCTGGTGAGCAATGCCATCAAGTATACCGATAAGGGCAGCGTCACCATCCAGGCATCCATCAGTCCCCAGCACCTCCTCACCTTCTCGGTAAGGGATACCGGCAAGGGCATGACCACCGAAGAGCGCCAGAAGGTGTTCCAGGCGTTCACCCGTCTGAAGAGTGCCCAGGGCATAGAGGGCACCGGTCTCGGACTGAACATCACCCAGGAACTGGTCAATCTGCTCCAGGGCACCCTGCGTCTGGAATCCGTCAAGGACAAGGGCAGCACCTTCACCGTCACCATTCCGCTTGCCTTAGGCACCGCTCCTGCAGCAGAAGAGGCAGAAGAGCAGAAGCCGCTCACCCCAGTCAAGCCCCATTTCGAAAATCACAAGATACTGCTGCTCGATGACGACCCGTTGCAGCTCCGTCTGCTTCAGGAGATGCTGAAGAAGCTGGTAGGCGACAGCTGGCAAGTCTTTGCCTGTCTGCATGTAGCCGAGGCGCTCACCATGCTCCACAACGAGCATCCTGCGCTGATGATGATGGATATCGAAATGCCCGAGATGAACGGCATCAGGATGATTCAGCACATCAACCATAGCCACATGAAGGTAGTAGCGATGACCGCCCACGATGCCAGCATCATCAGAGAATTGAAAGAAGCCGGTTTCGACGATTGCCTTTTCAAGCCGTTCAGCACAGAGAAGCTGAAAGAAATCCTCGGATTAGAGGACACAGCATCAGAAGCGGAAGATATGGCAGAGAAAACAAGGGATACTGCATCAGAAGCAGAGGATATAGCAGAGAAAACCAATAAGAATTCCCGCTTTGCACCCCTCCTGACCTTTGCAGAAGGCGATCCGGAGGCAGAAGCCGAGATACTCAGCACCGTCAAGCAAGAGTTGTCATCCCATCTCCAGAACCTCCAGCAGGCGACAGAAGGCGAGTTATCAATAGAAGCCATCGGCAAGACAGCCCACAAGCTCCTCCCTATCGCCACGATGATAGAGATGGAGACCCGCCAGCACATCGCCGCCCTCGCTCCCGAGCATATCAGCGATCTGTCAGAATCTCAGATAAGAGCCTACACCCAGTCCATCATCGCCGACCTGAAGGCTCTCCTCTAGCTATCAGCTATTGTATCTCTTCCATCGACAGTCCTGTTATTTCCAAGACTGTCGATGCATCCATCCCCTTTGCCAGCATATTCCTGGCAATCTCAAGGCTACGCAGGTTCATGCCTTCTTCTCTGCCTTCTTCTCTGCCTTCTTCTCTGCCTTCTTCTCTGCCTTCTTCTCTGCCTTTCTGGTATCTGTCATCCAGGAGGGTTCTTTCAACACTTACCGAATCCCAGAACTTGTCGTAGGCTCTGAGTTCGGCATCTGTAAAGCCGGAAATTTCCAGTTCTTCTACTGACGGCAGATACTGTTGCAGGTGTATCAACTCGTCCTCGCTGAGTGACTGAAGGACATACAGGAGGTTTCTCAACCGATCAGGATGATTGCCGAATATCTTCTTGAACGTGAGGTCTGCCTTAGGATCTAAGTACTTCATAACCATCTGTTTTAAAATTCTATAGCGCAAAGTTATGACTTTATTTTCATTCGCACAAGAGTTTTAGACATTTTTTCAGGCAAAATAAGCTGAAATGTTGAAAAAAAAATCTTTTTCCTCCCGTATTACGTATAGTGTAAAAGATGTAAATGTATATATATAATATACTTGGTATAGTATAGGGAAGGGAAATCTACACCTAACTGTCTGATATTCAGTAATATATATTTTTAAGATTCTCTCTGGTAGTCATTCGGGCATATCAGAAAACACATGATTGGCCCTGATGGTACCTATTATTGGCTCTGGTAGTCATCAAAAAAAGGTAATTTGCCCTGGTAGTCATTGAGCGCTTAAATGAGGTAAACAAACGATGTACTTCCGTTTACCAACTGAAGCGGCTGCGTCGGGTTACAGATATGGCTGCGTTGGGTTAAGGATTCGACTGCGTTGGGTTAAGGATTCGACTGCATCGGGTTAAGGATTCGACTGCATCGGGTTAAGGATATGGCTGAACTGGGTTACACAGACGGCTGGACTCACTGATTGAGCCACTTGACTTAACTGATTGAACTACTTGAGTTAGCTGATTGAACCGTATCAGTACTTTTCTGCATGAACTTGCGTACAAAAGAACAGTTAATGAAGAGGACTTTTCATCAATGTAAAACTCAAAGCTTGTTTAACAAATTGAGAGTGCATCATAAGTCACATCCAATACGCCCTGGGCTAGGAGCTTTTGGGCCTTCAGCCCGTCCTCGGCTGCAATTATCTAGACTTACGACACACTCCCCTATTTTTTGTCTACATTTTTCACACTTCAAAAACAAGCTAGACGTAAGAAAAATATCATTTTCCTATAGGCGTTAGAAAAAGCCAGAACGCCAAACGGAATCTTCTTCTTTTTACCTTTTAAATAAAGCCTCTTTTTACTTTTTTACCTTTTTACTTTTTTACCTTTTTACAGCCCCTCTTATCACGAACCAGGCATGAACTGCAAGGGTGGGAAGAAGGCCGTAATGGGTGCGCATCACCTGGAAACGCTCCTTCAGGGAGGCTTGATGGTTCTGCGTGGTCATGCCACCATCCAGAAAATGGGTGAGGACGGCATGGACGTTGCGCAACGGCAACTTGCGGCGAGATGACTCCCGCATGATGCGGATGCACCAGTCTACATCTGCCGAATAACGGTAGTGCAGATCGTAATGAATCTCACGGGCTATGTCTGTGCGGGCATAGAATGACTGGTGGCATACCAGCATGCCCCAGATGAACGAACGCCACGTGAGCTTCTTGGGTGGGGCTAGGCGGCGGTGACGCAGAAAACAACCCATCCCGTTCACGATATCGGTATCGCCGTAAAGTACGCCGGGCAGTACTTCGCCTTCGCCTACACAGCCTTCTACGTACTCCAGCGTATCGGACGTAGGAAAGGTGTCGCCGGCATTCATGAACACCAGGTAATCGCCCGTAGCACGGTCAATACTCTTGTTCATGGCATCATAAAGTCCCTTGTCGGGCTCTGATATGACCACGATTTCGTGCGAGCTCTCGCCTACTGCATTGCGATGCTGATATGTCTTCACCAGCTGGAGAGTACGGTCGCGGGAACCGCCATCCATGATGATATGCTCGATGTTGCAGTAGGTCTGGCGCTGCACGCTGTCGAGGGTACGCTGCAACACCTTCTCGGCATTGTACGTACAGGTTACGACGGTGAACTTAATCATAACTTATAGTTTTTGTAGGCCATCGCCTCGTTATAAACTTCAATATATTTCAATGCTACTGCATGCTGCGAATAGTTCTGTGCTACCTTCTGCAGACATGCCTGCTTCAGCGCCGCCCTGTCGGCCTCTTCGAGCACCCAGTGGATGCCACTCGCCAGATCTTCGGTATCGCGGTAGTTGGCTACGTAGCCGTTCTGCTGATGGTCTATCATCTCCGGTATTCCTCCCACCCTGAAACCGATGCTCGGCACGCCGCACGCCATCGACTCCATGATGGTGTTAGGAAGGTTATCTTCGAGCGATGGCAGCACGAAGGCATCTGCCGAATTGTAGATTGCCACAATCTGCTTCTCATCGCTGACATAGCCGAGCGAATAGGACGGCAGGGTGAGGTTTACTTCCTCGGAATGGCCGCCCAGGATGGCGATGGCGGTATTCTCCTTCATCTCAGGATAGCGTGCTACCAGCCGGTCGATGGCTTCGATGAAATAGCGCATGCCCTTGCGCTCGTCGGTTACGCGCTGCGATACGAAGAGGATGATATGCTTGTCGGCTGGCAGACCGGCACGCAGACGCGCCTCTGCCTGATCCTGCGGACAGAACACATGGGTATCTATCGGATTCGGGATGTTGGTGATGCGCTGGCCTACGAAGAGACCGCTGCCCTTTGCCTGCCGTTCGAGCCAACGGCTACAGGTGACGAAGGAGATGGCGCCGCGATGGTAGAGTTCCTTCTTACGGCGGAATATCTTTGCTGAGAGGTCGTTCTTACTGCCTTTATGGGGGAGAAGCGGACAGTTGCCACAGGCGGAGGCATAGCGGTTACAGCCGCGCGCATAATGGCAGATGCCGGTAGCTGGCCAAAGATCGTGCATGGTCCATACCACCGGTTTGCCGCTGCGGATTATTTTGCGGATGTTCTTGAGTGAGAGCATGCCCTGGTTGATCCAGGAGAGATGGATGACATCTGCCTCCTGAAACTCGCGGAGCCTGGTGATATCGGTACCCGATGTTGCCATGTCTACCTCCCAGAGGCGCTGACGGGAGAAATGGAGATGCCAGAACACGCACCAGCGCTCCCACAGGAAGTTCCACTGCAACCTGAGCGAACGGGGCAGACTGACCACGGTGATGTCTTCTGTCTCCTTGTCGCGTACCAACATCTTTGCCTTAACGCCATTGTTGTTAAGGGCATCCATCAGGCGGTTGGCTGCTACTGCCGCTCCGCCTGTCTTTTCACTTGTATTTACTATGAGTACTCTCATCTGCGTATATTTTTGATACCGCAAAAAGCTGCGTATATTGATTGATACTGCAAAGATAGCACAAATCGGAGACAAAACAAAATAAAAAGGCATGTTTTTTTCGAGGAAATCGGAAAAGAGGAAACGGAAGGGGGAGAAAGGGGCATAAAAAAACATACCACAACTCTCAACGAGCTGTGGCATGTAATATGTTTAACTTAAAAAATCTAATCAAAATAGTCTCACGACTTTCTCAATTATCGGTTAAACAATCTACCTTAAAACCTAATAACTAAAAACCTAAATCTATTACTACTAACCTAAACAATCTATTAACCTTTTGACACTGCAAAATTACTACTATTTCGGCTATTCACCAAATATTCAGCCAAGAAAGTGTGACGTTTTTGCATTTTTTTGATATATATCAAGCAAAAATGAACAAAAGAAACGGAAATTAACAACTTTCTGACACTTTTCCTACATTTTGCTGAATATAAAGCTTTTGCCCTTTAAAGGCGTGCTGATTGCGTTCTATCCTTTCTGGATAAGAACGGTGGCATAGGCGGAGATGCCCTCCATTCTGCCTGTGAATCCGAGTTTCTCGGTGGTTGTTGCCTTGATGGATATCTGGTCTTCGTCTACCCCCATTACCTCTGCCAGACAGGCTTTCATGGCTGGCACATGCGGATTGAGTTTAGGGCGTTCGGCACAGACTGTGGCATCGATATTGCCCAGTGTATAGCCCTTAGTAGCTATCAATTGCATCGTTTTGCGGAGCAGAATCTTAGAATCCACATTCAGAGTCTCTGCTGCCGTATCCGGGAAATGATATCCGATATCACGCATGTTGGCGGCGCCCAGCAGGGCATCGCAAATGGCATGTATCAGCACATCGGCATCGCTGTGGCCCAGCAATCCCAGTTCATAATCTATCTTGATTCCTCCCAGCCACAAGTCGCGGTCAGCCACCAGCTTGTGGACATCATATCCAAATCCTACACGTATATTCATATTATATTTCTCCCAACATTTATAAATTATCAACTATAAAACTATCAACTTAAAGAACTATCTCTTAAACAGGTCCTTCAGTCCATCCATATCAAACGACAGGGTGAAGCGGAGGGTCTGGTCGAGCGGGTTGCTCTTGGCGGTAGCCACCACATAGGCGGCATCGAGCGAAAAGACATTCATCTTGAAACCGGCACCCACGGTGAAGTACTTGCGGTTACCCTTGCTCTGACTCTCGTGATGATAACCGGCACGGAGCGCAAACTTATCATTATATACATACTCGGCACCCAATCCGTAGTTGATTTCCTCCAGCTCTTCCTTGAAACCGCCAGGGGCATCGCTGAAACTCTTGAAGATACCGCTGATGCCCGAAATATCATCATACTCACGATGCACACGGTCTTCATATTCTGAATTGTCCTCACCCTCTTCCTGCTTCGGAACGGTAGGCACCAGATACTTGTTGGCATCGGCTGCCAGGGTAACGCGGTTGTATTCGTCGATAGGTATCATCAGCGAAGCACCCAGACGCATGTTGGCTGGCAGGAACTCGCCATACTCCTTGCCGCTGAAGGTAATCTTACTACCGATGTTAGAAATATTCAAGCCCAAACCCAACTGGCATTCGCGCTGGCCGATAACCACATAGTTCTGGTAATAGGCGGCAATATCGGCTGCGAAAGCGGAGGCTGGCGAATTATCTTCGGTATAATCGAAGCGCATATCGGAATAGATCCAGCGGATGGCGGCAGCAAGAGAGAACTTCTCGCTGAGCATCAGAGAATAAGCCACATCGACCGACATTTCGTAAGGATTGATGGTCATACCCTTGCCACTCTCGGCACCTTCCTGACTGGTAAACACTTCACCCATATTGAAATAGCGGAGCGATGCTGATACGGCGCTGTAATCGCCAATGCGGTAATAGCCAGAGAGATAGGCAAGATTCATATCATTGACCAGCGAGCGCAGCCAAGGAGTGAAACTGAGCGAAACACCGGCACGCGAAATGGTGAAAGGATATTTTGCCGGATTCCAGTACTGGGAATTGACATCAGGGTCGGTAGCCGCACCGACATCTCCCAAACCGCCACCACGGGCATCAGGAGCTATGGTTTGTGAAATGACTGCATAGTTCACAGGATTGAAGAGGTCTTTCTTATCCTGCGCCTTCACTTCTGATGCCATCAGAGCGAGACATCCCAAGATGAATATCTTATAGATTCTTTTCATTGCCATTGTAAATATATTTTTATTTAATAATGATGAGTTTCTTGACTTTAGAGGTGTAGCTGCTGCCATCGCTTGCCACCTTGACGCGATAGAGATATACGCCGGTGCCCAGAGGGGTGCCGCTATCGGAGGTGAGGTCCCAGCTGACGGTATAGCTGCCCGAGGTAGGTACACCGCTTTCGGAATGGCGCCAGTGCTGTCTGCCCGACGAATCGAACACTTCTACCACCACGTCCATATCGCTCTCTGTGCGGTCGTGACTGATGATGAAGGTGGTGGAGGTCTTAGCCGGATTGGCAGTTACGCCCACATCGAAGAGCGCCGGACTCAGTGCCTTCACCACATTGAAACGGAGCTTCACCGTAGAACTGTTGTTCTGGATATCCCAGGCTCGGAAGGTGAGTTCGTGCTTGCCCGGTTCCAGTTGCGGTATGCTGTAATAGGTAGAACCGCTGGTATAGGTTCCGAAATCGTAGGTGAAATTGCTGTTCAGCACATAGGTCTTCGACATATCGCCATCTATCACCAGCTGCAGGTCGTGGCCGATACCGCTTCCGGCAGCATTGATTCCGTCCTTATCGGTTATCTTTGCCACAAAGAACGGGGTGGTGTTGACTTTGCCGCCATCTACGAAGGAAGGCGAATTGAGATAGCAGTAGATGGAAGGACCGATGGAATCGTTCTTCTGCTCCTCGCTCTCGCCTACCGTAAACTGCTCGCTGAAGCCGTGGGCGGAGAGGGTCTTGGCGGTATTCACCGCATAGAGGTTGACCAGACCGCTCTGGTTGGAATAATTGATATCCAGCGGAACGGCAAAGGAGAAGGCAAACTTGCCGCCTCTTACGCTATCGGTGCCCTGATACAGGGTCTTGGTTCTGTCTTTGTATTCGAAAGCCTTCTCGGCGCCATCCTTGCCGGTATCGTTCAGGCGACAGGTAACCGTCTCCTTGGAATCTCTTACGGTAGCGGTGATGACGCCCCGGAAGTCGTCTGCTCCCTCAATATGACCTGCCATGCGGGCGATAGAGCCTGCCTTGAGCATCGGCAGGGTTGCGGTTTCGGCAACAGGGATGCCGTTGATGGAATCTACTACTATCTGACGCTTAGGCAGATTGAGCGCAAGAGCCGGGTCGCCCAAGAGGGAATAATTGAGATGGTTCACCGTGACATCGGAGCCGGAAGTCGGGCCGTTGCCGCTCACCAGATCGTTCTGAGCCAGACGGTGTGCTTCGCCCATCGTGACAGGCTTGCCGTCTACCAGACTGAGCACTCTGTAGATGAAGGCGCGGTTGATATACTTGTTATACAGGGAGGAAACGGTACGGGTGGTGCCATAGAAGGCTACTGCGCCGCCTTTATCGTTAAGCAGCGCATATTCTCCGATGTTGGCATCGAGCCCGTCGAACGGCATGATATCGCAGGAGGCGGTTACCCAGAGCGGCAGGTTGGTATTGCGGAAATCGGCAAAATCGTTGAGTTTCAGAACCGATTCGTGCGATATCTGGGTAGGATCGCCATGTCCGGCATAATCCATGATGAGGGCTCCCGCAGCCTGCTGCTGTTTGATGATTCTCGTTGCCTCGGGATAGGTATTGCCCGAAGAGGAGGTTTCGCGGGTATAGGCATCCCACATCACCTTCTTGACGAGATAGGCGGGATAGGTGGTGAGCACATCATTTGCCACCTCATCGGCATCCTGCATGTGGAGGTTGCCGTTTCCGTCATCGCCCATAAACATCAGGGTGTTCTGCCAGGCGCCTACATTGGCATTCTGAGCATAACTGATGGTCTTGTCTACCAGCACCTGGGCTTCTTCTGCATAAGTTACCGGAAAACGACCTACGGCTACATCCTGCAGCTCACGGTTAGGATACAGTCCGGCTCCCTCGCCGAGCATACCGAACCAGCTGTCGCTGACGAAGCAGGATACGGCACTGAAGGAGTTTTCACTCTCAAAGCACAGCAGGTAATCGTCAGGATTCAGGTTTTTGCAACCAGTAGTAAGCATGCGGTTATCCCATACGCAGTCGCCGAAAAGCAGGAGGTATTTCGGCATATCAGCCTCGCTCTGCGCCTTATCAGAAAGCATGCGCAGGTAGCGGCGGTAGGCGTTGGCATCGGGGGTACCGCTAGAAAATTCGTTATAGAGTTCATCGGCTGGCACAATGGTAACGCGCAGTCCGTCGTGCTGTTCATGAAATTCTTTCAGTCGCTGAGCCTGTTTCAGCAGTTTCTGTGAGGCGGGTATGATGATGACCATATCGGCTGCTCCATCGGCATGATGATCTTGGTTGGTGATGCCGTAGACATACTGGGCAGCCGGAATCTTTCCACCGGCGGCAAGGTTGGCAGCGGTAAAGACACAGCTTCCAGGCTCTGCCCACGTTACGGAGATATAATCGAGGCGGATGGAAGCGCCCGACATGACCTTGATGGAGATGGTATCCTTATCCTGGAAATCGGAAATGGGATAAGTGGCAACCTTCTCTGTAGCCTTGAGGTAAGCTATATCCTCCGTTGGATTGTCATCTTTGAGAGAAAGGGTGATTTCGCCCAAAACCTTGCCATTCTTCAGTATCTGAGCCACGCTGTTTGTGGTGGTAGTCAGGGCTACGGAGAGTTTGCCTGCCGCAGAACCGGTGGTATTCGTGATTACCACTTTCTTTTCATCGCCCACCTTCAGCTCTTCTGCATCGAAGAGGTTTCTGCCGCCATGATAATAGCTGTAACCATCTGACTCGTAGAGGGAATGGTAATCGTATGACTGCGGATAATGGGAAGAGACAAAGGTGGCTGAATCCTGCACCAGAGGCTCTCCATCGGTCTGGGTAATAAAATAGTAGCCGTAATCGGAATAAGGATTACGGATGCGCTGGAGGGCGGTTTCGGACTTCCAGGAAACCGGACCCTCGGCATAGAAATAATGCTTGCCGCCAACGATGCACTGGGGAACTTCCTGCAAATCGTCGGTAGCCTGCAGTTCGCTCGCCAGAAGGGCTTCGTTCTGCAGATTGCCACCATAGCCGTAAATCTTCACCTTGCTGATATCGGAGAAGCCTGCCTGGCGCACTACCTGTTCGGTAAGCTGATGGAAACCGGTTTCGCTGACTCTGATCTTCGCCCATCTGCCTGAAGCAAGAACGGAATGAGAGGCATAAAGGGAGGTAGCTGAGCGCAAAGCATCAGAAGAAGCAAAGGCTGATACTTTGCCCTTAGCCAACAGAGAACCTCGACTGGAACGATCGGAGCGCTTCAGAGGACGGGCATCTACCTGGAGCATGAAGCTAACCAGCAGCTGATGGCGGTTATTGCGGAATACGACAGGACTGAAATCTATCTGGAGAACGCCCTGCTTACGACATTCGGTAACCCGCTGCTGGGGTAAAACCTGCTCAGGAGGAACTGCACCCGACAGGCGGTTGTAATTGGCGATGTCGGAGGCAGTCATATCAATATACTCGCCATATTTAAGGCTGACGGTATATACAGAATCACGATATGCACCGGTCAGAGGAATGGAATACACGAAACGGGGCAACACGGAATCTACTCTGACTTCTGAAGAGGTCAGATTGAAGAATCGCTGTGCCTGAGCAGGAGCCACCAGCATGAGCAGGCATGCCAGCAGCATGTATTTCCAAACCTTCGTTATGTTCATATCGATATATTACTTGCAATATTGTTTATTTACAGTGAAAATCGAGCACCTTCCTGTCTTCGAGATAGCCTACGAGATGGTCGTCGATATTGACAGGACCGCAGCCTGTAGGACATCCGGTATAGAGCAGGTCGCCCGTCTTGAGCGTGAAGTACTGGCTGATATAGGAGATGATTTCATCTACCTTGTAGAGCATATCGCTCGTGCAGCCTTCCTGTACGGTCTTGTCATTGAGGTCGAGGCGGAAGTGCAGTGCCTGGATATCACGGAACTTCTGGATGTCGACCCATTCGCCGATAACTGCAGAACCGTCGAATCCCTTGGCGAGTTCCCAAGGCTGACCAGCCTCACGCAACTTCTTCTGCATCTCGCGTGCCGTAAAGTCGATACCTACGGTTACTGCATCGTAATAGCGGTGGGCGAAACGCTGGGGAATGGTCTTTCCCAACTTGGAAATTCTGACCACCACTTCGGTTTCATACTCTATTCTTCCCAGATGATCAGGGATGAAGAAAGGCTTGCCGTTATTGAGCAAAGCAGAATCTGCCTTGGTGAAGATGACAGGACGCTCTGGTTTAGATAACGTACCATGCAGCGATTTATTGTGTTCGGTATAGTTCATACCGATGGCAAATATCTTCATAACATCAAATTTTTATATAAAAAAGAAATGGGAGTTAGAAGCAAAGCGAGGCTTAACTTCATAACTCCCGGGTATTCTAATTTAACTATAAGTCAAATTAACGCTTGCTTTTGAGTAATGATTACTCAGCAGCAAGAGTAAAGCGCTGGTAAGCAACGATCTTGAGATCCTTGCTCTGAGAAGCGAGGTACTGAGCAACAGTCTGCTTGTCACCGTCACCGAACTGGAACTCCTGGTCAACGAGGCAGTTCTCCTTGAAGAACTTAGCCAGACGACCATTAGCAATGTTCTGGATCATAGTAGGGTTCAAAGTAGCAGCCTTCTCCTCACCAACAGTCTTCTTGATGTTGCGAGCCTCTTCAGCCTGCTCAGGTGTCAACCAACCCTTCTTGGTGTTGCTCTCGATGTGCTCCTCAGAGTCAACGTGAGCTGGGTTGATGCCAGCCTTCTTCAAAGCTGCGTTAACAGCCTTCTCTACGAGCTCTTCCTTAGTCTTGGCAACAGCAACCTCGAGCTCAGTCTTCTTAGTCTCCTCAGAAACTGAAGACTCGTCGAGAGCTACAGGGCGCATAGCAGCAACCTGCATAGCGATCTTGTGACCAGCCTCCTCGTTGTTCTCGTTGAGCTGAACCATAGTACACAAAGTGTGCTTGTTCATGTGGTCGTAAACCTCAATGTTGTCACCCTCGAGAACACAGTAGCCGTCGAGCTCCATCTTCTCGCCAGTGATACCAGAGCGCTGTGTAACAGCAGCCTGAGCATCAGCATCGCCAACCTTCAAAGTCTTCACCTCGTCGAGAGTGTGAGCCTTGGCAGCGATAGCAGCGTCGAGGATGTCAGATGTCAACTTGATGAAGTCAGCACCGTTAGCTACGAAGTCAGTCTCGCACTTGAGAGCGATGATAGCAGCGAAATCGTTAACCTTCTTAACGAGAACGCAACCGTTAGAAGTCTCACGGTCAGAACGCTTAGCAGCGATAGCGAGACCACGCTCACGGAGCAACTCCTTTGCCTTATCGAAATCACCTTCAGCCTCTGTGAGTGCCTTCTTAACGTCAGCAAGACCAGCACCAGTCATAGCGCGAAGTTTCTTGATATCTTCAATTGAAACAGCCATAATAATATTTTTATATTAAAAAGTTAATAATAATCTTTGCTTAAAAGCTACTAAAGCCATCGAATCATAAACAGAATCAATGGCTTCAGTATATATTTCTTTGCCTAATTACTCAGCCTCGTCCTTGCGGGCAGCCTTCTTCTTAGGCTGGTCCTTCTGCTCAGCAGCAGCCTTGTCGTCAGCCTTCTCAGCCTTGCGCTCCTCGAGAGCCTCAGCGATAGCACCGCAAACTGCAGTAAGGATAGCATCTACAGAATCCTTAGCATCGTCGTTAGCTGGGATAACGTAATCAACATTCTTAGGATCAGAGTTGGTATCTACGATACCGAACACTGGAATACCAAGACGGTTAGCCTCCTTAACAGCGATATGCTCCTTCATTACGTCAACAACGAAGAGGGCTACTGGGAGACGAGCCATATCTGCGATAGAACCGAGGTTCTTCTCCAACTTAGCACGCTGGCGGCTTACCTGAAGCAACTCACGCTTAGAGAGGTTAGAGAATGTACCATCGTTCAACAGACGATCGATGTTTGTCATTTTCTTAACTGCCTTACGGATTGTAGGGAAGTTGGTGAGCATACCACCAGCCCAACGCTCGTTTACGTATGGCATATTGATAGAAGCTGCCTTCTCAGCAACTACGTCCTTAGCTTGTTTTTTAGTAGCGACAAACAGAATCTTTCTACCTGTCTTGGCAATTGTCTTGAGAGCCTCAGCAGCCTCGTCGATCTTAGCGACAGTCTTGTTGAGGTCGATAATATGAATACCGTTACGCTCCATAAAGATGTAAGGAGCCATTGCTGGATTCCACTTGCGACGGAGGTGTCCGAAGTGGCAACCTGCCTGAAGTAACTGGTCAAAATTTGTTCTTGACATTGTTTTTTCTTTTTTAATTGTGTTTACTTTCTTTTTGAATCTAATGTTAGATCAGTCGATGAGTAGTCCCCGATTAATGGAATCTCACCGATTTAGATACTAAACTTTTTAGCTCAGCTATATATAATCTGTATATATATAATAAAATATGTATAAGATTAACGCTTGCTGAACTGGAAGCGACGACGAGCCTTTGGCTGACCTGGCTTCTTACGCTCAACAGCACGTGAGTCACGTGTCATGAAGCCTGCATCCTTCAAAGCCTTCTTATCGTTAGCGTCGATCTTAACGAGTGCGCGAGCGATAGCGAGGCGGAGAGCCTGGCTCTGACCGGTGAAACCACCACCGTCGAGGTTTGCCTTAATATCATACTTACCCTCAGCTTCGAGCAACTGCAATGGCTGCTTTACTACATAGCGAAGGATTGCTGATGGGAAATATGTCTCAATATCTTTCTTGTTGATTGTGATCTTACCGGTACCCTCTGTGAGGTATACACGAGCTACAGCGCTCTTACGGCGACCAATTGCATTAATTACTTCCATTCTACCTTAATTATTTATACTGGTTAATATCAATAGCCTTTGGCTGCTGTGCCTCGTGCTTGTGCTCTGTGCCATCGTAAATGAAGAGGTTGTCCATCAAAGAACGACCGAGAGGGCCCTTTGGCAACATACCCTTGATAGCGTGACGGAGGATCTTGTCCATTCCATCAGGACGCTTGCGCAACTCTGCTGGAGTGTTGAAGCGCTGACCACCTGGATAACCAGTGTAACGAGTGTAAACCTTATCTGTTTCCTTCTTACCTGTGAAAACTACCTTAGCGGCATTGATAATGATTACGTTGTCACCACAATCTACGTGTGGAGTGAAAGTTGGCTTGTACTTTCCGCGGAGCAATTTAGCAACCTTAGAGCAGAGGCGACCTACAACCTGGTCGGTAGCGTCGATTACGACCCACTCTTTCTTAGCTGTTTCCTTGTTTACGGAAATAGTCTTGTAACTTAATGTGTCCATTTTAAAATTTAAATTTACTACTAAAAAACGTTTTTAATCTTTTTTACTCACTATTCAGACAGGTGATTCACTAACTACATACCCCGGCCACAGGGCATGCTATTAACACACCATATCTTGGGGACTCTAAGCGTATCCCCGAAATAATCGGACTGCAAAATTACACATTTTTATTTGATTATGTGTAGGTTACGAGTTTTAACCCCAAACTTTTATAAATATTTAACTTAGTTTGCGCTTTTCTGCTTAGGATAAGCAAAAAAAGAGTGCATTGTTAACGGCAATGCACTCTTTTTTATTATATCAATTCCTTATCCAGGAAATATTATCTGATAAACAACAGTTCACGATACTTTGGCAATGTCCAAAGTTCATCGGCTACGAGAAGCTCGAGCTTGTCTATCTGATAACGGATTTCCTCCATCTTGGGAGCTACCGTGTCATGATAAGCTACTGCCTTCTCGCGCTCGCTCTCTATCTTGTTGGCTACCTTGCGGGCATCTACCAATGCCTCTACACCACGCTCTATTGCCTCGGTGCGCTCGGCTATCTCACGGATAATCTTCACGTTGCGGGCTGTCAGCTTCTTGCCTTCCTCGCCACCGAAGATGTGAATCATGCCCTCTACATTCTTTGCCAGACGGCTCTGATAGTGGGTAGCCACAGGGATGATATGGTTCATGCTCAGGTCGCCCATCACACGAGCCTCAATCTGAATCTTCTTGGTATAGGTCTCCCACTTCACCTCGTTACGCGCCTTCAACTCGCTCTCGCTCATCACGTTGGTCTTGGCAAACATCTCGATGCTTTCCTTGTCCAGATAACGGTCGAAGACTACCGGGCAGGATGCCTCGCAGTCCAAGCCTCGCTTCTGGGCCTCTTCCTTCCACTCATCAGAATAGCCGTTGCCATCGAAGCGGATAGGCTTGCAGGTTTTGATATCCTCGCGTACAATATCTATAATAGCCGAAGTCTGGTCCTCGCCCTTTGCTATCAAGGCATCTACACGAGCCTTGAAGTCTTCGAGAGCCTCAGCTACGGCAGCATTCAGTACGATGAGAGATGACGCACAGTTGGCCTCTGAACCTACGGCACGGAACTCGAAACGGTTGCCGGTGAAGGCGAATGGAGAGGTACGGTTGCGGTCGGTGTTATCGATCATCAGCTCCGGAATCTCAGGGATATCCAGCTCCATACCCTTCTTGCCAGCCAGGGCGAAGAGTTCTTCCTTGTCTGCCTTTTCGATATGGTCGAGCAGGTCGGTGAGCTGCTTTCCGAGGAATGAAGAGATGATGGCTGGTGGTGCCTCGTTGGCTCCCAGACGGTGCGCATTGGTAGCGCTCATGATAGAAGCCTTCAGCAGTCCATTGTGCTTGTAAACGCCCATCAGGGTCTCTACGATGAAGACTACGAAGCGGAGATTGTCCTCCGGTGTCTTGCCTGCTGCATGGAGCAGTACGCCGGTATCGGTGCAGAGACTCCAGTTGTTGTGCTTGCCCGAACCATTCACACCAGCGAATGGCTTCTCGTGAAGGAGCACACGGAAACCGTGCTTGTGAGCCACACGCTTCATCAGACTCATCAGGAGCATATTATGGTCTACGGCAAGATTGCATTCCTCATAGATAGGTGCCAGCTCAAACTGGTTTGGTGCCACCTCGTTATGACGGGTCTTGCAAGGGATGCCGAGTTCGAGCGCCTGTACTTCCAGATCCTTCATGAAAGCCTGCACACGCTCAGGGATTGTTCCGAAATAGTGGTCGTCCATCTGCTGGTTTTTCGCAGAGTCGTGTCCCATCAGGGTGCGGCCTGTGAGCATCAGGTCAGGGCGAGCCGAATAGAGACTCTCATCTACCAGGAAGTACTCCTGCTCCCAACCGAGATTGGTCTGCACCTTCTTTACCTGTGGATAGAAATAGTGGCACACCTCGGTAGCCGCCTCACTCAGCGTATGGAGCGAGCGGAGCAATGGAGCCTTGTAGTCCAAAGCCTCACCGGTATAAGATATAAAGATGGTAGGGATACAGAGGGTATCGTCAATGATGAACACTGGCGATGTAGGATCCCATGCAGAATAGCCACGAGCCTCGAAGGTGTTGCGGATACCGCCGTTAGGGAATGAGCTGGCATCAGGTTCCTGCTGGACAAGCAATTTGCCAGAGAATTCCTCAATCATACCACCCTTTCCGTCATGCTCCACGAAGGCATCATGCTTCTCGGCAGTACCTTCTGTCAATGGCTGGAACCAGTGCGTATAATGCGTTACCCCATTTTCTTCAGCCCAGAGCTTCATGCCGGCAGCCACGGCATCAGCGATGGAACGGTCCAGACGACTGCCGTTATCTATCACATCGATGAGTTTCTCGTACACATCAGATGGCAGATACTTGTACATCTTCTGGCGGTTGAATACATACTTGGCGAAGTACTCCGAAGGGCGCACCTTGGGAGCCTCTACCTCTACAGGTCTTTTCTTAAAGGCCTCGGCTACAACCTCAAATCTCAAATTAGCCATTCTTTCTTTTATTATTAATTATAAGTTTGCGGGTGCAAAGTTACGAAAAAATGAGCAAATTGCTAGCGTTTGAGCGTATTTTTTATGCAAAATTCAAACTTTTCTTATTCTTAGTGTACTTCCCTGAAAAAGGTTGTCACTTAGGAACAAACAGAAGTGACAATGAAAC
>OOBS01000083.1_pt1 | contig 59042 bp, 98 predicted proteins | sample 1671381 | NCBI WGS metagenome assembly OOBS01 (sample SAMN06348151, study PRJEB24527) | human gut metagenome | biome: human gut; feature: ankylosing spondylitis patient; material: feces | host: Homo sapiens | place: China | collected 2015-10 | reverse complement strand
TCGAATATCAGCTCTATTTCGCCGCCGCCAACAACTTCTATCCGCCCTCTGTCGAGCCATCTTGGGTCGTAGCAAACGACTACATCGACATTGCACACGGCAGCGCCTACTATGGCGATGACGCCAAAATGATTTTTTCTGGAACAATCACTTTCACCGGAACGTCTACCCCCGAATGGGGGCCGAACAGCTATCTTACCACAGAGGACGCCAATCGTTGGATAGCCAGCGTGAAAGCCATCCGTTCAAAATGCAGCGGAACAAGCTCTACTCCGGATGTACCGGAATCTCTTTCTATGAAATTTGGTGTGATAAATCAGGTCGAAAAGATACTTTCTGACATCGAAAGTATAGCCAAAGATTACACGCTTTACTGCTCCGAGCCAATTTGTGGAGGCGAACCTTACTATGCAGTTTATTGACCGAAAAGCAAAATACCCGGGCCGTTGGACTATGAAAAAGTCAGACGGTTCTTCGGAAATTATTACGTTGATTCGGAACGATGAACCCATCGTGGAAGGCACTCCCATGAACGCCAACACACTGAACACTCTTTCGGATGTTGCTGGCGCAGATGTGGCCAGAGCCGCCGCAGAACAAAGTGCCGCTTTGGCTTCTTCTTCGGAAAAGAACGCAAAAGCCAGTGAGGCTGCGGCCGGAAAAAGCGCATCTGCTGCATCTTCCAGCGCAAGCTCTGCATCGAACGATGCAAAGGCAGCAGGTGCGAGCGCAAGCAAGGCTTTGGCTAGCGAAAAAGCGGCTTCGTCCAGCGAAAAGGTTGCAAAAGCCAGCGAGGAAGCAGCGGAAAGAGTTCTGGCCTCCATTCCCGATGAATATACGGAAATGCAGACAAAGCTCCAGGATTCCTTCGTGGTCATCCGTTCCCTACAATTTGAGTTGGATGCCCTGCGTAAGCAGCATGAAGCGGATGCGTTTTTACTGTCGGCGCTGGTCAACAGCTGCCTGAAGGAACGCACCGTGAGCCTGAGCACCGAAAGTGGGGTCGGCCTGACCACGGAATCGGGAGCGACGCTTGAGTGCGTAGCTTTGGTATCTGGTTGTGCCAGCGCATGACCTGTAATAAAAGAAAGGAAGCGAACCTATGGCAAAAATCACGGAACTGCCGAGCCTTTCGGCAAAAAATGTGAACCCGGCCAGCAATCTCCTCCCTGTGGTAGCAGGAAACCAGACAGACCGGGCGACTCTGAACGACCTGCTAGAGGGCTACTTTAATCGAGGGGCTCTGACGAGCGGAAGCGCCGCAGCGCTAAAAAACTGCCTTCCCCGGTTCAAATACCTCGGCACCAGCGTCACGAGCGAGCAGTGGGCCGCTATTCAAAATGGCACCTTTGATGGGCTGTTCCTTGGCGACTACTGGACTATCAACGGCGTAGACTACATCATCGTCGCTTTTGACTACTGGCTGAACACCGGAGATAAGGCTTGTGCCAAGCACCATGTCGTAGTCATTCCGAGGAACAATCTGTACACCGCTGGCATGAACAGCAGCAACATCACCACTAGCGGTTACGTCGGCAGTGAGATGTACAAGACTGGGCTTGCACAGGCGAAGGCCACGATCAACAACGCATTTGGCTCCGCACACATCCTGAACCATCGGCAGTATCTGGTGAACGCCGTCACTAGCGGCGCACCGACTGGCACGGACTGGTATGATTCGACCGTTGAGCTTATGAACGAAAACATGGTCTATGGCGGGCGGCAATTCTCGCCCATGCCGAACGGTGCGACTGACCCGCGGAACACCTGCCGTAACTACACCATCGACAAATCGCAGCTGCCTTTGTTCCACCTCGCCCCATGGCTGATTCGTAACAGACAGTGGTATTGGCTGCGAGACGTCGTCTCGGCATCCGGTTTCGCGGATGTCGACAGCCTCGGCAGTGCGGACTTCTACAGCGCCAGCCACGCCGGTGGCGTTCGTCCCGTCGTCGGGCTGATCGGCTGATCGAACATCCTGCGGGCTTGTACCATTGGACTGAAAGAAAGGAGTCTTATAGCCATGAAAACTTATACAGTCACCCTTGCAAATGGGAAATTGATTGAGGGCTTGACCCTGAACCCCGGCGCCAACACGTTCCACAGTGCAACCGAGATCACCGAAGAGATGTTCAACTGCAAGCTGTCGGAAGTCCACATCGCCGCCAGCGACGGTGATATGACCGGGTGCGCTTACCCAGACACCCTGCACGATGCAGAGCTTGTGCAAATCATGCAGCCAACGGATACCCCGGACGGAACGTGGCAGTTTATCTTGAGAGAAATTCCAGAGGACGAAGCTGCTAAAGCCAAGTCTGAAAAACGGCTCACCTCTCTTGAAGCTGCAAACGATGACCTCGTACTCATGATGGCCGATTTGATTGGAGGCTAAAATTATGAAGACGCTAAACAACCTGAAGCTCCGCATCATGGTGCGGGCATTCCGCATCCGGCTGAACAACGGCGAAACCTTTGAGGACATCGCGGCAGATTACCCCGCCTTGACCGCTGACGACCTGAAAGCAATCGAAGAAGCCCTTGGGCAGTAAGGATGCGTGGAATGAAAACACTTTTTGATTTTATCTCCAAGCTTCTGGCAGCCCTCTCTCACGCTGCCGGAGACAAGGCAGAGGAGCCGGACGCCTCCGCTCTTGAAAAAGTGTCCACAGTGGACACTGTGGCCGGCTGGGAGGGCGCACCACCCTACCGCTACATCGACGTGAGCCGGTATCAGGGCAAAATCACCCTCGACGGCTGGCGCAAGGTCAAAGCGGCTGGCTACAAGGGGGCAATGCTCAAGACCGTGAGCACCAACCGCAAACTCTCCAAGCGGGAAGACGGGCTGTACATCGACCCCACCTTTGAGGCCAACTACAAAAACGCCAAAGCGGCTGGGCTGGACGTGGGTGTCTACTACTACACCTACGCCACCAGCGAGGCCATGGCCGATGCAGAGCTTTCCCTTGTGCGGCAGGCGGTGTACGGCAAGGAGTTTTCTCTCCCCGTTTGCGTAGACGTGGAGGAGAACAAGCTCAAGCAGCTGTCCACGCTTGACCTGTCCAACCTTGCCGCCTACGCGCTGGAACAGGTGGAGCGGATGGGTTTTTACGCCCAACTGTACACCTACACCGGTTACAAGTACGAGCTGGACATGGCTCGGCTGTCCTCTCGGTGGGACGTCTGGCTGGCCGACTATACGGGCAAGCCACCTGCTGTTACCTTTAAGTACAACTCCCACCAGCACACCAGTAAAGGCGCTGTGCCGGGCATCTTCGGCGACGTAGACCTCAACGTCACTACCCTCAACTACCCCCGCATCATCGAAAAGAAGGGCCTGACCCGTCTCCGGGAGGGCGCATGAGCGAAGCAATCATCGTAGCCATTATTACCGGCGGTCTGAGCCTGATCGGCGTGATCGTCTCCAACAACCGCACCGCCCAGAGCATGGACGCCAAGCTGGACAAGCAGCAGGCTGTGACCGAAACCAAGCTGGAAGAGCTGACCCGGGAAGTCCGGACACACAACAATTTTGCCCAGCGCATCCCGGTGCTTGAAGAACAGATGAAGGTGGCAAACCACCGCATTGCAGACCTCGAAAAAGAGAAAGGAGAGTAATACATGGCAACAATCAATAACATTTTGGGCGTCATTCCCGTACCGGTGGCCCTCGTGCTCATGCTGGGCGGCTTTATCTTTTACGCCCTGGGCTGCATTCGGCTGGGCTACGGCGCAGCCGTGAAGCCTCTGGTGCTTGACCTCATCGAGCGGGCCGAGCATGAAATTCAGGGTACGAAGCGCGGCGCAGAGCGCAAAGCGTGGGTCGTCAAGATGCTTCGCGCCGCCCTGAGTACCAGCAAATACGGCAGGCTCATCAGCTGGGCAATCACCGACGAGACCATCGGGGTGGTGATTCAATTTTTCTTTGACCGCGCCCGGGCGGCGCTGGAAAAGCAGTAAGGAGATTATTATGGCAAGCACTACATACGAGCAAACGCCGCGCTATTATTATGATCAGCGTGCGTACCCGATTTTGTGGCCCGCAGTGCGTGACCGTTTTGCCAACGGCGGCAAAATGGGACATTGCCGCGCCGTAACCGCTCGAGTGCGCAACGCCGGACAGCTGCCGCAGCCTTTCTGGCTCGGTGCTCATGGCGGCGGCTCGTGTAGTGCTGCCCGCTGCGCTGCAAGGACTTGACCGACAGCAGATGACTTCCGCTATCAAAAACGCACCGCTTGGGAGGGTAGACCGTAAGATAGCCTTACTGCGGTACGTTGAGCGGCTCCCGCTGCCGGACATTGCAGCACAGACACATTATAGTCGGACGGCGGTAGGCTACCGGCTGAAAGGCATTGAAAAAATGCTGAATGTGTGATATACTAATTATGGTTATAGGATTAGCTTTGAGCTTCTGCTCAGGCAATTCAAAAGCGGCAGGCTTTCGGGTCTGCCGCTTTTCTTTTTGCACGGATTGTGGTATAATATTTACAGACAATTCACCTAATGAATTGCTGGTGTGGTCTGGCCTAAAGATTTCTGCCAGCACAAGCGCACAGCTTACGAAATTTAGTCTCCCGCCCGCCTACTTACAGTGCGTACCATGCTGGAGACGATTTTATATGGTGATGCTTATGTGCAATACAAAAGAAAAACGAGTGGCAAGAATCGCAAAATATTACACCACTTTTCACCTTTTTGGCGATTGGTACTTCGTCCGGCGTTGGCCTAGACATTGCCATAGTTGGAAGCGGTTCATTCCGTTTTACATTCCTATGCACTTAGGAGACCCAGATTGAAAGGCTCCGGCCTTTGTAGAGAGCGGCATTGCCTGTGGGCGGTTTCGCTCTTGATTTTAGACTTTGCCGTTTTGGCGGCATAAAACCCCCGGTGTTCCGTTTGGAGCATCGGGGGTTTCTTTATGCGGCAATATGCACAGCCAAAACCGCATCGTGCAGCATTGCACGGGCATCAATCCCGTACACGCCAGACACCGAGTCCAGAGACTCCTCTGTCCAGTCATTGTCCACCATGGCATCGTCCATGGTGCCATAACAGCCGCCCCATCTACGACTGTCGGAACTGTCGATAGTCCAACCGATTCTGCTGCCAAAATCGCCGCAAGACATATCGTCCACGGTGACAGTAAGATACTCCCCGTTTTCGAGGGCAACAAGGATGCCTCCAGACGGCTGAGAGTATCCCCCTCCGTTATTTGCCGTATCGGGGTTTGCGCATGGGTTAGTTTCGTAACCCCAAAAACTAATCATTCTTGCATCCATAATAATTCTCCTTTCTTTAAGGGTTTTCTTCCCTTATTATACCACAGCCCACGGATTTCATCCGGTTAAGGCTATAGCATATTATAATACTTAGCTATCTTTTTGTTTTCCTTGCTGTAATTATAGTATAGCACTATTTACAGTGTATGTAAATTGGCATTTTCGACAATGTCTATAGCGCCGTCTTGTGCACATTTGGCATTGTAAACAGTGCTGTTTTTTGCTATACTTGGGCAAATGAAACGGGAGGCATTTTTATGATTTCTGAAAAGAAAAAGGCATCCAATGCCAAATGGGATAAAGAAAATATGACAAGCTTGGCTTGCCGCGTAAAAAAGGACTACGCGGAAAAGTTTAAGGCAGCGTGCGCAGAGGCCGGGACAACCCCAAATGCCGTATTAAAGCAGGCAGTCGAAGAATTTTTGCAGGCACATACAAAATAACAGCTCAAACCCAAGCGCTCATGCGGAGTTTTCCATGTGGGCGCTTTTCTTTTTTGTCCTTCGTTGTGCGTTCGTTGTCCTTCACTTCTTGCCAATGCGGTACACTGGGAGCATCAGGAGGGATGTTTTATGAGCTATTACCAGATACCCGGAACGCCTTACGTTCCGCAACAGCCTGTCAATCCTTACGGCGGCATGGGCACAGTTGGGCTTGCCACTCCCCTGCCCAACACGCAGATGCAACAGGCACAGCCGCAGCGTCCGCAGCCGATGAATGGGCAACAGCCTGTTCAGCAGTCGGCACAAGATGGCGGTTGGTTGCTTGGCAGACCTGTTTCCAGCAGAGAGGAGTTTCTGGCAATACCATCTGATTTGTACGGAAGATGGACGTATTGCCCGGATTTGCGTAGTGGGGTTATCTACTGCAAACGTCTGAACCCAAACACTTGCGAATCTGACGTGTTAGAATTTTACAGCCCGGAAGCGTGGCGGCAAATGCAAGCGCAACAGGCACAGCAGACCGCTGCACCGACACAGCAGTATGCGCCTATTGAGGAGTATAATGCCCTCGTGCACCGGCTGGATGAACTGGAAAAGTGGCAGAAGAGCTTTTCTAAGCCCGCTGCCGCAGCAAAGAAAGGAGAATAAGCGATGTCCTCTCCGTTTGATATGATTACTCACAGCCCTATCATGCAGCTTGCGAATCTGGCTCGCGCCGGGCAAAACCCGATGGGACTTATCCAGCAGTTAAGCGGGCAGAATGCTCCTATCATGCAGGGCTTGAACCTGATTCAGGGCAAAAACGAAGCGCAGCTCCGGACGATGGCGCAGAACTTAGCCAAAGAGCGTGGCATTGACCTGAACCAACTGGCAAGCGTCCTGAATTTGACGCTTCCGAAGTGAGGATGCTTTACAATGGATGATTTTGAAAACAGCTATTCCGAAAAAGATTTTGACATCAACAATCTGTGTGGCAATGACAAAATATGGGTTCCTTTAATGCTCGGCTTCATTTTCGGTGCTGCCAGCAAAAATTGGGATGACCCAAAAGACGAAAAAGACAATCCTCCAAGCTGACTTAACAATCCTAAAATAAGCATCCCTCTAAGCGAAACGCTTCTCAGTTTTGCGGACTTGACAAAAACCGCACTTGTTTGGCTTCGCCCATCGCATACGGCGGTGGGATAGCATAACGCAAAACTGAAAGGAGTTTTGTTATGGACGATTTTGCAACTGGCTATCTGGCTGGGCAGGACGGCGGCAATAACAACGGCGGATTCTTCGGCAACGAAGGTCTGTGGGCGGTTATCATCCTCGCTATCATCTTCGGCTGGGGTACAAACGGCTATGGCCGGAACGGCGGCGACAACGGCATGAACGCCTACATCCCCTATCTGGTCGGCACTGGCGCAACTGGTCAGGGCGGTGTAGACACCCGTGCGGCTCTGTCTGAGGGCTTCTACCAGCAGGATACCTCCCGTTCTTTGGCGGGTATCCAGAGCGGTATCTGCTCTCTGGGCTATGACCAGCTGGCGCAGATGAACGGCGTCAACGCCAACATTGCGAACGGCTTTGCTGGCGTGAACAGTGCCATTTGTCAGCTTGGCTACCAGAACGCACAGCTCGTGAACGGTCTGGAACGCAGCGTGTCCAACGGTGACAACGCCATCAACCTTGCCATCATGCAGGAGGGCAATGCACGACAGGCTGGTCAGACCGCACTTGCCACGCAGCTGGCATCTTGCTGCTGCGAGAACAAGCAGCTGATCGGCGACCTGAAGTACACCATCGCAACGGAGGACTGCGCTACCCGTCAGGCCATCGCAGACAATGCCCGTGCCATCGTGGACAACTGCAACGCCAACTTCCGCAGCATGATGGACTACTTCACGCAGGATAAGATCGCCACTCTGACCGCCGAGAACCAGAACTTGAAGTTCGCGGCTTCTCAGGATCGGCAGAATGCGCTTCTGACCTCCGCGATGAGCGCCCAGACCGACACCATCCTGAACCGTGTGAATCCTCGTCCGATTCCCGCTTATCAGGTGGCAAACCCCAACGTGGGCGTGAACTGCTGCGGCTGCTGCTAACCCACACACTCCCCGATAACACCGGGTGAACCATCGGGGCAGGGGTAAGACACCTCTGCCCCTGATTTTTATAATTGCATACACCGAAAAGTATTGTAATTTGCTCATATGTGAATTATAATATAATAAAGGAGTGATTGCAATTATGGCTAACCATCTTGTTGACTTGACTGGAAAAAAATTTGGACGCTTAACGGTTATTGAGAGAGATTTTACGCAAAATGAAAAAGGTCGGCATGGAACTTTTTGGCTGTGTAAATGCGATTGTGGAAATACGTCAGTTGTTCTTGCGTGTCATCTTAAAAACGGCCACGTGAAATCATGTGGATGTTCGCAACAATATGATTTGTGCGGGAAAAAGTTCGGTCGATGGACTGTATTGCATAGAGGGAATCCTCTTGGAAAAGGACATAAAACAACATGGGTTTGTCGATGCGATTGCGGCACAGTTAAAACTGTTCTTCAATACACTTTGCTTAGTGGAGCATCAAAATCTTGTGGTTGCTATCACAAAGATGAATTAACGGCAAGATTGACAACGCATGGTCTTTCAAAGAGCAGATTGTACACAATATATCGTAACATTCTTTCAAGATGCTTTAATGAAAACGATAAGCGTTATTTTGAATATGGCGGTCGCGGCATCACCGTGTGCGATTCATGGCATCATTCATTCGAAGAATTTTCCAATTGGGCTTTTTCGCATGGCTACAATGAAAATTTAACAATCGACAGAATCGATAATGATTTGGGATATACTCCTGAAAATTGCAGGTGGGCTACAACCGAGCAGCAGTCAAACAACAAACAAAAAACAATCTATTTTGAATTTCTCGGAGTTAAAAAATCTTTGCATCAATGGACTAATTATATGAATTGGTCATACAGTAAATATTTCGCTCGTCATTATCGTGGGAAAGAAACTTTTCATTGCGATGAAATCGAACAAATTGAGCAAAAGCTCAGAAAGGAGCAAGATAATGTCTTGCAAGACTAGTTGTAAACTTTGTAAAAACTTAGTGATTTCAACAGCCGTCAATTTTGACAGCGCAAACAACCAGCTTATCATTGCTTTGCCCGCTGGTGCGTATCTTGACGGCTCTAAAGTGTGCATCGTGGTTTCACAGTCTATCCCTGAAAGCACTACTATTAACGCAGCAGTCGTTATCACAGTCGGTGACGGGACAACTCGTTACCCTCTGACCGACTGCAACTGCGCTCAGGCGACCGCCGAGAGCATCCATACCCGTACCCGCTACGCTACCCGTGTGGCAACATCTGCGACCGGCACAGGCACGTTCAAGTATCTTGGCTGCTTCTGCCGTTCCCACGCTGGTGCGCCCGCGTCTATTTCTTGAGGAGGTGTAGATTATGGGCAAGACTAATTTTCGCCGCATGATGATGCTCCGTGAACACGACAAAAATCGTGAGCCGGAACGTGACCGCCTTGAGGAAGAGCGTGACCGCAGGGAGCGTGAGATGGAACGCCGTCTGCGTAAGCTGGAAGGCGGCAACGACCGCTACCCCTATTATCCGCAGGAGGAAAACCGCTACATCGACCCCTACCCTATCCCCCGCTATCCTGACGTAGAGTATGGGCGCAAGATGCCGCAAATCGGCTTCTCGCAGAACGGCGACTGGGACAAGCGGTCTGGTCAGTACGAACGTGGCGGTACAGACAGCCGCTCCATCAGGATGCCACGCCAGCACCTCACCCACGATGAAGCTGAGGAATGGTGCGACAGCATGGTGAACGCTGACGGCACGAAGGGTTGTCACTGGACGTTGGAGCAGACGCAGGACGTTGCGAAACAGCGCAATATCACCTGTGACCCGAACGATTTCTGGGCTGTCATGAACATGATGTACTCGGATTATTGTCAGGTTGCAAAGCGTCAATCCGTTGACACTCCGGGCTTCTACGCCGACATGGCAAAGGCGTTCCTTGAGGACGCAGATGCCGCAGACGGCAAGGCATATCTCTACTGGGATTGCATTGCTGATAAGTAAAACAGAACCCCTGTGTAGTCGTAATGACCGCACAGGGGTTTTTGCCTTATCAAGTTCCTGCATCTCCGATTTTCTGCATAGTGCTTTTGAGATTTGGCACATCTGCTTCCGACATTTTACGTTTGATGCCAATAATCGCTTTCGTGATTCCAGCTTTGTTTAACTGGTTTACAGACTTACGGAATACAAAATCAATGTTCACATTCGCCTTGATTGTTCCATCATCTTCAAGATAACAGTTCGGAATCCACACGTTTTGATTGCTTCCATTGATTTTGAAACGCTTTGCTTTATAGCAACCGTAGTCCTCTCTTATAATCAGCTCAACAGGAATGCCTTTGTAATATTGAGTGCCAGTGTTGTACTTTTCAGCCAGTTTTGCTTTACGTTTTGCTACCTCTGCGTTTATTTTGGCTTGTTCCTCTTTGCTTCTGCGCTTGCGTGGCTTATATGTGCGCATAATCTTTTCCTCATTCCCAAAGTGTTGATTTTGACCTCATGTCAAACAAATCTTGCGGAGTGATTACAAGGCTCTTGTCGAGTTCTACCACACTGACAATGGAAAACTTGCCGGGAACTTCTCGCTCAATTCTTGCTTTTGCTTCCTCTTTGCTGTTCGCAAACAAGACGAACGGTGCTTGGAAGTGTCTGCACTTTACGTCATCATCGTACTGGATTTTGACCCAATAAAAATTTTCCATACATTGCTCCTTTGCTATTTTAATATTTTACAGGCGGTTCAGGCAACGGCATCCAATATGTGATGTTATGGATTCTTCCCTCATCATCTCGCCACTCTTTGAACTGCTCATCGTAATTTGCTATAACAATATCGAAGGCAGATTCATCGAATCCGATAACACGCGGGTCTGTATCTCCCGGAACACTGTTCTTTGCACAAATCCACGGGCTTGATATTGGCACGTTTGATACATTGTAAGCACAATACCCGATGCACTGCGGATTGCCGTACTTCTTCATATAATCTTCATTTCCGATTCGAGCCGCACAAACCATGTGGACATTTTTCCAACCGACACGGTCATCGTCCGTTGATTCGCTGTCGATAATAATATCTTCGGGGTCTAGTACTTTTCTTCCGATTGCAAGATTCCAGTTATTTGCAACATACCGTTTCATTTGCCATTCGTTCAGAAAAGTTCTTGCTTCTTTCATGGCATCTGCCAAAGAACCACGATGAGGTCTGTAAGCAATCATACGTCAATCCTCCAAGAAATCCTCCAATTCAATCTTCCCATCTGCCGCTGCAACCGCCAGAGCGTACACGAACTGCCCAATCGTCATTCCGTGCCGTCTGGCTTCACGGTTGATGTACTTACGCTCTTCCTCGCTCATAAGGATGGTAATGCGCTTTGAACGCTTGCCGTCACCGCTTGCAACGCCCTGATGCGATTCCGGCATCGGGATTTTTTTCTTTGTCAAGCCAACTTTGGCTAGTGCGCCGGAAACATCGCCCTGTTCGATAAGACGTTGAACTTCTTTCGCCTGTTTCAGCTTCTTTGGCTTACTTTCGCTTACTACGGCATTGTTCGGCTGTGTTTCGCCACCTTTGGCTTGCTTCGGCTTAATATCGCTTAACTGTGCTTCATTAGGCTGTGTATGGCTGTCTGTGGCTTCACTTGGCTTAATCGGTGCTTGTTCGGCTTTGTTCGGCTTTGCTTGGCTTACTTCTTCTTCCTTTGGCTCACTTCGGCTTAATGTCTGTTCCGAAAAAACAGGCTGGAAGTCAAACCCGCCCAACAAGCCGGATGTTTTTTTGCTGGTTGACTTCATCAGCCCTCACCTCCAACGAGATACTGTGCTAACGCCTTGAAATCCTCTGCGCTGGTACTCTTTGCCGTGTCACCGCTAAACAGGCTGTGACGTTCTGCCTGCGCCTTACGAACGCCCATAGACGGTCTAATCTTTACGTCCAGCAGCCTTGTTCCCATGCTTTCTGCAATCACAGGGAGCTGCTCTACAACCTCTTTGGACAGGTTCTCACGGCTCTTGTACTGGTTCAGAAGCAGACCTTCAATCTTCAAAGTCGGGTTGAAGTATCTGCGAACATCGCCGATGGTCTGTGAAAGCTGGCTCAAACCGGCCAGTGCGTATCGGTCTGCTGTGATAGGTACGATGATGCTGTTGGCGGCGATCAGCGCGTTCACAAGCGCAAGACCAAGCTGCGGGGGAGTGTCCAGCACAATGTAATCATATTGCCCGGACACGCTTTCAAGGGCTTCTCGTAGCCGGAAGTTCTTGCCCATGTCCCGGACAAGCTGCTCGTCAATGTCCTTCAATGCGCTGTCGGACGGAAGGATGTCGCCAGCTTCACAGTGCTGGATTCCTTCCTCTATTGTTCCTTGCCTTGTCATCACGTCAAACAGGGTGCATACGTCCTCTGTCTGTGCGCCGTAAGTGTCCGTTGCGTTGCACTGGGCATCGCAGTCCACCAGCAAAACTTTCTTGCCAAGCAACTGCAACGCACCAGCGAGACAGGTGCTTGTGGTGGTTTTTCCTGTGCCGCCCTTTTGGTTGGCGACAGCTATGATTTTTGCCATTTTATCACTCTTTCTTTATTCAAGATAGTCGAACCCGAATGTCGCAAACTTGCTTAACTGAGAATCTTTAATAACCGTCCGAAGGTAAGCTTCTGGCACTTCAACATCCGGTTTGCCCTTTACGGCTTGCTCGTATGCGTTCTGCACGATGTTCACAACAGCATCCTTCTTCTTGTCTTTGCGAATATTCGGGTATTCAGATTTTATTCGCCTTGCCACAGACCTTGCAATGCTTGCACACTGCTTTTTGTCAACGCCCGGCATCAGGCTTGCCCAGTCAACATCTTCGTATGCGCCGTTTCTAGGGCTTTTTACAGGCTTTTCGCTCTCGGAGGCATCTCTTAGCGGTGTTGTCTCAATCTCGCTGGATTCGGCATCTATAACCGGCTCAGAGTGTTTTATCTTTACGTCAAAGATAATCGATACTATTCTGTGCCCAACAGTCCGTTTTTTATACGACACAGAAATGTCGGAAATTTCATTGATTTCAGCAACAGCGACATCCAATACTTTTGCTCTAAAAAATTTGAACTGGTCATAACTGCTTGCTGTCGCGCCAAGTTGCTCTTTCAGCTTCTTAATGCTGATTTCATGCCCCTTTGACCCCATGTTCAGCCAGTCCCGAAGAATCGAATAGAGCAAGATACTATACTGAGACTTCATGCTTGCCGTGTATCGCAAACGATACCGAACATACCCTTTTTCTGCAATATCAAAGAACACTGGTTGCAACAGAGGGTTGCATCTTATTGAAACCATGTATGTAAAGCACTCGGGGTCAAATCGAATCTGCGCCATAGCAAACAGGGTGTACAGAGTGTATTCATCCTTCCCTTCGAGAGGAACGGCTACTGTGTTCTCAATGAAGTGCCTAAGTTGCTGCTTCAAATCTTTACTGTTCAGACGGATGCCCAAAAAGTCACAGTATTCTTTCAGCGTGAACTGAACAGTTGCACTTTCAGGGTCGCGAGGGTTGATTCTTGACAGGTATACTTCCAGCAGACGAAGTTCTCCAGCGGTATAGTCTCTGAACTTTGCCCACACAAGAGCCTTGCTCTTTTCCACGAGATTGTTCATTGACAAGTCTCCCAAGTTCTCACATCCTTCCCACTTGTTGATACCAGTATATCACAACACGGTTGAATTATCAAGAGCCCATTTCTACCATCATGCAGATTTGGTATACCTGTCCGTGCAGATTTTGTATACCTCTATGCAGTTTTAGTATACCTTCGCGCAGATTTGGTATACCTTCTTACATATATTAAACAAGATACTAAACAAGAGAGATAAATAACATCTACTAAATAGCAAAGAAGCAGACACTTTTCAACACACACTTCTTGAATTTTAAAATCTTGTTGAAAACAACAGTGTCCAAAGCCAATAAATGCAAGCCAAAAGCAAGCCGAGAGGCGCACCATTTACGGTTAGGCACATTAAACGAGGACAAAAAGTGGATGAAAAGGTATACCTAATCTGCACAATGGGGGACGGATTGACGAGCTGCTTAATCGCAAACTATATATTGACGATACTGCGTTATTTATTCCGTGCGAATGTTGTCGATTTACAACCCATGGGGGACGGATTGACAAGGTAAAGGTATACCTAATCTGCATGAAACGTGTACAAAAAGTGGATGAACGTGGACAAAATGTTCTTCAAAAACTGCGATAATTCGACAATTAGCGCAAAATGTTTTCTTCGTTGATGGTATAAGAATCGTTTCGCTTCATCGCCGCAGCTTCCCCACAGTCCTGTGCCTGATACAAAATCTGCATATTGGGTTGTGTTCCGTCTGGGTCTGGGTCGGTTTTGGTGGCCTGTGCCATTTCATAATGGCCTGTGACGGTGCGGCAGACGGACACACGATCACGCAAAGTCGTATGAAGGTTGGCTACCATTTCGCACAGAACGGCAAGGTAATCTGAGCCGTGATTGCCATAGATCAGATAGCACAGTAGGTCAATTTCTTGCGGATGGGCTTCTTTGATATGCTCTATCAGTGCATCCCTCTTTCTCTCGGTGCTGGCATCGCCAGCCAGACTTTCCAATAATCCGGGATGCAAACAAGTGTCTATGTACGGCTTGGCCGCAACACCGCAGCACACAAACCATTTTATGATAGTAGAAGCATCTGGGGTCATTGTCCCTTGCTCATAACGAAAAATGGATGTTCGGCCTATACCCATTTTGTTCGCAAGCTTCTGTTGGCTAAGTCCGGATTCTGCTCTTGCCATCTCTAACGCTTTTGCCACTCGTATCCTATAATCATCCATAAATACCCCTCTTTCGACAAAATGATACAAAAGCAAAGAAATTCAACTGATATATTGTTCAAAACGTGAAACAATAATTGAAAAAATTCGCTGTTTCAATGAAACAGCGAGATATGGTATAACTGTATTGTCAAAAAATTCCAAATAGAAAGGAAACACAAAATGAAAGAAACTGTAATCTGGAACCATGAACGTATGCCAATCATCGACGGAATGCCTGCCAGCGTTCCCGATGGGCAGCCACACACACCTGAACCATGGGAGGAAAGCGAATGAACCGAACTGTAGATGCTCTAATTGTCCCATATGCCCGCAGACGGACGCTGGAGCTTGTCCTGAGCCTTTCTGGGTACGAAGCTGATAAAGATGCTTACCTCGAAGCAAAAGGCATCCTGGAACGTGCCGTAGCCGCCTTAGACGATGGACGCGACCCGGCAGAGAACATTGAACGCATTGATGGACAGCTCGTAGAGCTGTGATTGGAGGAAAGATGGATAGGCGTTGTCCCTTTTGACTTGAACGCTCGTGGCTTCCCCGATGCAAAGTAACGGATGCAAAGAAAACGTTCGATTTTTTCGAAGTTGTTCAAATTGTATTGACTATACAACTGGAAGATGTATAATCGTATCAAATGAACAATCGTGTTTACTGATCGGGAGGATATGCTGCAATGAGCGAACAAGAATTTTTCCAAGAACTTGAACAAATCCTGAAAGAACATCCGGAGCTGGAAGAAAAACTGTGGGTGTACATACAGAACAAATGACGAAACCCCTCTAGGCTGCTCGGCTTAGAGGGGTTCTTTTTTAAGCACGGAGCTTAAATCACTTATTCTGCTTCTGGATTTCCTCACTCAAGAAACGCAGGATGTCGCTTGCTTCTGCTGACTTGTTCTCTTCACTCATGGTTGAGAAGCGGTTCCTGAGATAATCAATGACACTTTGCTCACTAGCGTTGTCCGCTTGTGAGCCTTCTTTTTTCTCGCCAGTGAGAAGGTAGTCTACAGTAACGCCAAAGTACTGCGCCAACTTAACTGCATTCTGATTGGTCGGCTTTGCATCGTTTCCGAAACTTGCTTCTGTTTTCCAATAACTATAAGCGGATTTTGGGACACCAGAATCGGTTAAAGCACGAGACGGCTTTACTCCCTTTTCTTCGCATAGTTTTACGAAAGTGTCAAAAAACACAAAACTTACCTCCAGTGCTTGTACAAGATGACAAAGTTCTACCACTTGAACAAAAACACTTGAAAAGTTCTACTACTTGTGCTTTAATAAAGATACCGAGTTCAATCGGTAGAACAAATTAAAAGCTTTGAATAAATAGAAGAACGTTTGATAATGTTTTTGCTTGACACCATAATATTATCACATTCTTTCAAAAAGTTCAAGTATTAGAACAAGAAAGGAGAAAAAATTTGCTTCCTAAGTGGACAGGCGATGTTGTAGGAACGCTTCATGTTCACAATATCGAAATCAGAGAGCTTGCTGCAAAAATGGGATGCGCACCGGAATACTTGGGAAAAATCCTGAACGGTAAGCGTGAGCCTAAAAATGCGGAAGCTAAGGTGAAAGAAGCTCTGAATGAGCTTGTAAAGGAAAGAGAGCAAAAATGAGAGAAATCGTGCTATCCATGCAAAGCGGCGAACCGGTAGCATCCAGCCGCCAGATCGCCGAGAACTTTGAAAAGCGTCACGATCATGTGATGCGTGACATCGATGCAATCAAAAAAGATGTCCCCAATTTTGGGGAGATGTTCTTTGAAACCACAGCGCCGGACAGCTACGGCAGGGAACAGAGGGCTTACCTGATGAACCGTGACGGTTTCACCCTGCTGGCTATGGGTTTCACCGGAAAGGCTGCTCTTGAGTGGAAGCTCAGGTACATTGCAGCGTTCAACGAGATGGAGAAGAAGCTGACCGAACAGCCGAAGCTTACCCGGTCGCAGCTTCTTGCAACTGCACTGATCGCAGCGCATGAAGAGCTGGAAGAGAAGGACAAGCAGATTGAAACCATGAAGCCGAAAGCACTTTTCGCTGACGCTGTGAGCGCGAGCAGCCAAAGCATTCTTGTTGGCGAGATGGCAAAGCTGCTGTCGCAGAACAGCATCCAGATGGGGCAGAACCGCCTGTTTCAGTGGATGCGTGAGAACGGATACTTGATTAAAGACAAGAAGCGGACGGACTACAATATGCCAACGCAGAAGTCTATGGAACTTCGCTTGTTTGAAATCAAGGAAACGTCCATTGCACATTCCGATGGGCACACATCCATCAACAAGACCCCGAAGGTGACCGGCATCGGTCAGGTCTATTTCGTTAATCTCTTCTTAAAGACGGAGAAGAGCAAGAAAGCGGAGGGCTAAACATGAAACAGCATTTGGATTTGAAAGTTGACCTTGAGAACCCGGATGATGCAAAGTTTGCCATTGACGAGGCGGTAGAAGCCTACGAAGCGGACAAACTGAAGTGGACAGAAGCGGAAATCATGGAAGCGCAGCACTTAGCAATGCGCATTATGAGCCGACTGTGTTTGGATGGATATAGCATTGAGTGGTTTGGCTCAGGCTGCTATATCGTAGCTTACATTAGGGCGTATGGAGAAGCAGAGTCAAAGAAATCTGATTGCGCATTTTATGCATCGGATTGGAACATTTGGGTTGCCAAGTGTGTTTGCCTGTGTCGGGCTACCGGAAGGGACGTGCCCACCTTCATCACTAAAAAGGCTGGTGAGTGCTGGTGACGTATTTTTACAAAGCACCGAGCCGGAAGCGCAGGTTGAAACTTGCAATGGCGGAGGGCGTGTCCCGGAACGAAGCCAACAAGGTGCTCTTGATGGAGAAGTCCATCAACCAGTGCTTTGAGCGCCATAATCGGGAAGCCAGACTAAAAGAGGAGATGCAGCGTGGAAGAAAAGTACTGTGAGCGCTGCGGTCTGTATCTTGGCGTGGTCAGACCGACAAAACGGTATTGCAAAGAATGTGCGATATTGGTTCAAAAAGAAAACCAGACCGAACGCCGCGCTCCGTATGGCGTTGTTCCGTGCGAATGGTGCAAAAGGCCGATGCGCAAATTATACAAGTATCAAAAATACCATAAGAAATGCGCAAACGCCGTAAAGCGAAAAAAGACCACAGAATGGTGGAGGGGACACCCAGACTACATCAGAACTTCTTCCGATGAATCTAGACAGGAAGGAAATACAACGAAAGAAAAGCCGAAGTACAGCCTTAAACAGGTAAATGACAAGGCGAAAGAACTTGGAATGAGTTATGGGCATTACAGCGGCTTGCTTTCACAAGGAAAGGTAGACCCTCCCGATGAACGGTAAGTACTACGGAAAGCGCGAAATCCGCTGGCACAGCCGGGAGAAAGACCGGCTGGAACGCATCCAACGTAAGCGAAGGATGGCAAACGATGAAGAAAGCAATAAGCAGCTTCAACAAAAACAGTCCGTGGCAGAAGCGATGGCAAGAGCGTGAACCTTTAAGACTGGAACATATCGAGAAAGAAAGAGTGAGCAAAAATGAAAAAAATCAAAGTCAGAATCACATTCACCGAAGCGGTTCTCGGCACATGGCCTAGCAACCAGAACATCGCGCGAGAGTTCATCGCCAGCAAGTCCCCTGATGCAAACACCATCGAGGACGAAGTTGCTGCTCTGGGCGCTGATGCTGTGGCAGATAAGGGCATGACCGTGTTCCCTCGCAACGAGAACGGCGAACCCATCCTGTATGACTACCAGATTAAGGGTTTCTTCAAGGATTCTTGCGGTATGCTGGGACGTATCGGTGGGAAGACCGAGACCGGCAAGAAGAAAGCCGTGAATGAAAGCGGCAAGCTGACGGCCTACAAGAAGGTCATTGATGGTCTTATTTTCGTTCAGCCCCGCATGATTCCCATTCATGTGAACGGTGAGATTACCGAGTGCCAGCGCCCTCTCCGCGCACAGACAGCACAGGGCGAACGTGTAAGCCTTGCCAACAGTGAACAGATTCCCGCTGGTTCGACCTGCGAGTTTGAAATCGTTCTTCTGGACGATTCTCATGAGAAGGTCGTGCGTGAGTGGCTGGACTACGGTGCTCTGCGTGGTATCGGCCAGTGGAGAAACAGCGGCAAAGGCCGTTATACCTACGAAGTTCTTGACTGAGTGCAATGGAATTGCATAGACACGACATGATTTGCTCTGCAACGGCATAGCCTCGTAGTGCATAGCACCGCGATGCGAGGAAAGGCACAGCAAAGGCAATGCAAGGAAGAGAATGGATTTGCAAAGGCATGGCGGAGCAAGGCTCAGACGAGCAATGGAATGGCAAGGAAAAGCTTGGAAAAGCAAAGGCTATGAGATGCAAGGCGTAGCTTTGATATGCAAAGGCAATGCAGGGCAAGGCGAAGCGATGGCAAAGAATAGAAACGATAGGCTAAAGCATTGAGTAGCTAGGAGCAGAACAGCAAAAGCAAAGCAATTCATCGAAGAGCAACGGCAAAAACGAAAGGAGACAAAATGAAAGCACTGATTGAAGTTGCCCTGATGTGGGGCATAGCACTGGCAGTGGTTTTGGCGGTATTTCTGCTGAACTTCTGGATGGTACATCACATCGGTATTCTGGTAGGTGCATCAGCTACCCGTGGAATCATCACGGTATCTGTGGCAATGGCTACGGCATGGATACTGAGTTTTGGAGGTAATAAGAGTGAAAAGCCTGAAAGCTAATGTCCTTTGTACGCTTGGAATCGCGTTAGCAATCTTTTCGGTAGGATGCGGCGATGCAATCCAGAAAAGTCAGAGCACAGTAGCAATGTTTGGATACGTTTTCCTTTCGTGTAGCTTCCTCGCCGCAGCACTTGTCTTGTGTGCCATTGGGGTCAGCTCTGAAAATGAACGCATTGAACAGGAAAATCGCAAAGTAAAACGCATTCCTTACCATACCAACGAGTGGAGGGATGCACGATGAAATGCCCGATGTGCGGTAGTGACAACATCACAACGGTTGACAGCCGGTCTGATCACGATAGCATCGTTCGCAGGAAAAAGTGTATTGTCTGCAACCATCGGTGGTCTACCATTGAAATTGACAAAGACCAGTGGTACAGTGCACTGCAAATCAAAGAGCAGCGTAAGAGAGGGAGACCAAAAGATGATTAACCTTGACAGATTTGGTGGCGCAACAGAACCGGAGGACGGCGTGTATTTCCTAACCCGTGAGCAGGAAGCAGAAGCAAAAGAAGCTGACCGGCTGGCTGAGATCGCGGACTTGCAGTCTGAAATCGAGGACAGGGAAGCGGAGCTGAAAGACCTCCGCGCACAGTTGGCAGAACTGATGGCTGACTGATTTTGTACAGCCGTATTAAGCCAAAGTAAGAACAATGAAGCCTAATGAAGCCGAAGAAAGGAAAGAAAAATGGGTAAATACAAGAAAGAAATCAAGCACTGCGAAAAGCGCAATAAGCCGTTTTCAGTGTTTCCGAACAGCACCGAAACTCTTTGCGCAAACTGCAAAAGGAACAACTTAGAAGAAACGCTCCGCAGAAACGGTCATGCACCACAGCATATGCTTGTCAGGAGACCTTATGACGGATTCACGGAAGCGTTTGCTGTCGAAGATGCCGCAAGAAGGGCTTCCCGGGACAAAAACACAAGCATTGAGAAAACGTGTCGCGACTGCGGAAAAGCATTCGAAATTTCTCGTTCAGAACGCATTTTCTTTGAATCGCATAACATGGCATTGCCTAAGCGTTGCCCGGCTTGCCGTAAAGCGAGAAAAGAAGCGAGGAAGGAGAACAACTGATGGCAGTATTAGTAATGGTCTACGGTCACTCCGGTAGCGGTAAGTCCGCTTCGCTTCGGAACTTTGACCCGGAACAGGTTGCAGTTATCAACGTGCTTGGCAAGCCGCTGCCGTTCCGCAGCAACATGAAAACCTATATCACCAACGACTACGGCAAGATTGATGCCGCAATCCACAGCACCAAGCGTAAGTCCATCGTCATTGACGATGCCACCTATCTTATGACAGGCGAGTTTATGCGAAACGCAAAGGTCGCTGGATACCAGAAGTTTACTGACATGGCAGCCAATTTCAACGCCCTGCTGATGCGGGCAAAGGAACTGCCGGACGATGTTGTGGTCTACTTTTTCGGCCACAGCGAGCGTGACGGAGACGGTGGCGAGAAGTTCAAGACTATCGGCAAACTGCTGGACGAGAAGGTCTGCGTGGAAGGGTACTTCACTATCGTTCTGAAAACCGTTGTGCAGGATGGGCGATACCTGTTCAGCACTCGCAATGATGGGATGGACACCGTGAAAACCCCTCTTGGGATGTTCAACGATGCGCTGATCGAAAACGACCTTGCGGCCGTAGACAAGACCATCCGTGAGTATTACAACATCCCGGTTTAGCCGGATAACAAAGGAGAGCAACAGATGAAGAACATCAACTGGAATGACGTGCAGGAAGCTACCGAACGCCGTGACCTGCCTGTTGGCGGCTATGTTGCCGGTATCTGCAAGGCAACGGACGAACCTGCAAAGGAGCGTCTGAACATCGAGTGGGAAGTTGCAGAGGGTGAGTTCAAGGGCTACTGGCGTGAGCAGACCGCTTCCCTTATCGAGCGTGGCAAGCTGAATCCGGGTGAATGGGCGTGGGGTGGCAAGACCATCAAGAGCTACAAGGAAAAGGCACTGCCGTTCTTCAAGGGCTTTATTACCGCTGTGGAGCAGTCCAATCCCGGCTACAAGTTCAACAACGATGAAAAGACCCTGCGTGGCAAGCTGGTCGGCGTGGTTCTCCGTGAGGAAGAGTACATGGGCAACGATGGCAACGTCAAGACGAAGCTGGTCGTTGACCGCTTCACCAGCGTGGACAAGATTCGTTCCGGCGATTATGAGGTCAGGCCGAAGAAAACACTGTCTGGCGGGTATGGCTCCGCTCCTGACACTGGCGATTTCGCCGTGATTGAGGGCAACGTGGATGATTTTCCGCTCTGAAAATAGCGAATTAACGTAATATTTCAAGAAGGCGAGATAAAAGGATGAAACTGATTCGGACTACCAATGGGTGCTACCTCAATGCAGATGCAATTACGAGAATTATTTTTCCCAAACTAAAAGAAGATTTCTCGTCTTGCATTACGGTCAAAATGAGCGATTGCGAAAATGAACTTTTCTGCATTGGCGAATACAACGGAGAGTGCGTTGATGGCGTTTTAGACAGATGCCGAGCGAGGGAAGCTCTTCTCGATTTTCTCGCAAGTAGTAACGACGGAACATTGGATATTAGCGACAATATATGCTTGAAAGAAGAATTGAAAAGATTCCCACAAGCAGACTGACCACCTACCTTATATAAGAGCTGTGCTATCTGGCTGAACGGACGTTTGGAAAGATGAAACACTTGGGTGACATCACAAAAATTCACGGCGACCAGATAGAGCCTGTGGACTGCATCACGTTCGGCAGTCCTTGTCAGGGCTTGTCTATGGCGGGAAAAAGGCTTGGATTTGACGACAACCGTTCCGTGCTGTTTTTGGATACCGCAAGAATCATTAAGGAAATGAGGACAGCCACCAATGGAATGTATCCAACTTTCGCTGTTTGGGAAAACGTACCAGGAGCATTCAGTTCCAACGGAGGAGAAGATTTCAGAGCCGTGCTGGAAGAACTTGCCCGCGTGGAACAACCAGACGCTTCAATTCCTCGACCTTCGGGTAGAGGGGGCAGATGGAGCAAAGCCGGAGCAATCGCCGGAAACGGATGGTCTTTGGCATGGAGACAGCTTGACGCTCAATATTGGGGAGTCCCCCAGAGAAGAAAACGTATCGCTCTTGTCGTGGATTTTGGAGGACAACGTGCCTTGGTTTGGCAAAGAGCATACGGCGAGGGCACCGCACGCTGGGCAAGCGAAATCGAAGAGTTTCCAATGGCTGTAACAAAAAGGAGGTTTGGCGAAGAATGATTACTTGTTGTCTCAATTGCACATCACGCCACCAAGCTTGCCACGACACTTGCGAGAAGTACAAGGCAGAGAAGAAAGACTTCGAGGAACGCAAAGCATTCGTATATGAGCTGAACCACAGCCAGAGCGTGTACCACCGTGATTATGAGGACAAGCACCGGGAACGTGGCAAGAAGCGGTTTCTCGGAAGTGAATTCAGAGGTGAACGATAATGCAAGCAAGGGATAAACGGATTCTTAATTTGCTTTCAGAAAAAGCTGAAAAGGGCGATAAGCAAGCGCAAGCTGTGCATGACTACCTTATTCCCATTTTTGAACAAGCTGATAAAAAAGATGCCATCAACAGAACGGAAAGAACGCTCAATGAAGATGAGTGCCATTTGGAATGGCTGAAAAAAGAACAGGCATCGCTTCCTGAAACCAACATTTACTCTGATGACGCCAAAACCCATTTAATTATTCGCAAAAGCTATGAATACAATTTGGCGATTCAGCGATATGAAAGAATCATCCCTGAACTCAAAGAGAAACTTGCCAAAATGCAAGCCGAGTACGATGCGGAGTATGGCGAATGAACACCGGCAAGCAGTTTGAAGCAGACTTCAAAGCATCCGTCCCATCCGATGCGTGGTGCTACCGCTTGAAAGACAGTGCCGCCACCTACTACGGCGGCAACGAAAACCTTTCGTTTTCCATCGACAACATCTGCGACTTCCTTGTGTACCGATACCCGATGAACCACCTGTTTGAACTGAAAACCATCGAAACGCCCTCTATTCCTCTGGAAAAAGTGTTCGGCAAGTACGACAAGGAAAAGTGCAAGTACCGCAAGGAAAAGCACATCACTGACATGGTGGAAGCGATGGGGTACGGCGGTCAGACAGCCCATGTGATAGTCAATTACAGGGCGGTCAACCGCACCTTTGCAATCCCTGCCAGCAAGGTTCTAGCGTTCCGTTACAACGAACGCCGCAAGAGCATCCCTTGGCAGTGGGCAGAGCAAGAAGGGATAGAGGTCAAAGCAAAAAGGCTGCGTGTTCATTGGAGGTATGACGTGGATGGACTACTAAAGAGATTGGAGAAAGAACATGGAAGAGAAGTTTAAGTGCGATAGATGCGGGGAGACGTATCCTTTATACGAATATAACAACTTCACCGACATTGAGATGCGTGTGTGGGGTATTGGTGGCCCGTATGACTGCGAGTATCGCCTTTGCCCCTCTTGCATGGCAAAGCTGAACGATTGGCTGAAAGGAGAGCAAAAGTGAGCAAAAAAGTTTCAGACATCCTGCCCAAGACGGAAATCTTGGCTCAGTTGGCAGAAGAGGCATCCGAACTGGCACAGGCTGCGTTGAAGCTACGCCGTGCGCTGGATGGAACGAACCCGACACCGAAGAGCGTTGAAGAGTGCGAAGAAAATCTGCTAGAAGAACTAGCAGACATTAAAGTTGCATTTACGGTCTATTTGTCTGATTCAAAACCATGTATCAAGGCAAGGGTTTCGGAAGAAATCAACAAGACCGCCGAGATAAAGCTTGACCGCTGGCTCTCTCGCCTTGAAGCAAAGGAGCAGTCAGATGAATAAGCACAGAAACTGCCCATCGTCTGGCAAACAGGCAATGTCAGCCAACCTCCGCAAAATCGCACGGCAAAACCAGTTGTACGGCTTTCGCATGGCTCTGGATGGCATCGCCGCCACATGGGGCGCACTGATTCAGAACCTTAGGTGCGATGCAGACCTGACCGATGAACAGGTGCAGAAAATCATCCGCATTGGTGACAGGTATTGGGAGATGGTCGGCAAGTTCAAAGAAGAGGACATGACCCCTGACGAGTTTGCAGATTACATCACCGCAAAGTCAGAACAGGTCGAAAAAGAGCTGAGAGAAAGGTGGAGCTGATGGCAATATTTTCGGTAGAAGCTATTTCGGAAATCACTTCAATAAATCCAAAGTCTTGCCGTATTAAAAGAGCAACATTCACTTGTTACTTCTGCAATACTGCCATTTCTGTGTGTGATGCACGCGTGGCAACTGCGATGGCAGATAATGGGGAAACTCCTATTTGTCCGATTTGCGGAAAGAAAACAATATGCAGTCTATATGAGTTTCAATCGCACGAAAATCCAAACATCATAGAGTATGTTAGATGGAGGTAACAATGTTTGAATTTGCAACTCGTTGGCTGGTCTGCCTAGTCCTGCTGGCGGTGGTAGTTCAGTCCGAACGGACAATCAAAGACATGGCAGACAACCTGTTTGAAGAGCGTCAGGCAATGATCGTCTGGCTGTTCATCAACGTGTGTCTGGTCGTTTGTACGGCTGTTGTGATGGGGTGGAGATAAAGCATGAAAGTGGAAATCAGAAAGCAACAAGAAGTGACGCTAGATATGATTAAAATTGGTGAAGTTTTCCAATTTGATTCAAGGCTGTTTATGCGAACCAAATGTGTTGCTGTTGTTAATTCTCTCGGAGAAATGAAAAGCTGGGATTGTGTAAATATAAAAGATGGTTCCATGGCTTTTATTCCATTGACTTGTGCAGTAAAGAAAATTGACGCATACATCATTGTAAAGGAGTAACCAATGGACAACGAACTTTACTGCCCGATGAAGATGACCAGCAATCCGCTTGGGCGGTGCGTCTGCGAAAAAGAAAAGTGTGCATGGTGGCGGCAGTTGGACAACTGCTGTTCCGTCTGGTGGATTGCACGGAAGCTGGACAACATAGAAACGAAAATGAAGAGGTGAGAACATGAAAAAGCGAATTTACATTGTTTTCGAAACCGAAGCGGACGATGACGACAAGAGCATTCGTAGCGATATTGAGCAAGAACTTGGAATGGCTACGCATTATTTTGAAATCGCTTATTATAGCGAGAACGGTTTTCCTGACAAATGGATTAGCGTAAAAAATAAACTTCCTAATGCTGAATACGGCGAATCTAAAGATGTGCTGACAATAAATTCTATGGGCGTTATGCGAGTAATGAACTTTGATGGTGGAAACTGGTGCTATCCGACTATGGAACCTTACGCTAGTGCATTCAAAATTACGCACTGGATGCCCCTCCCTGAACTGCCAAAGGAGGTCTGATACATGGCAACACCCCCGAAGCGTGGTCGTGGCAGACCGCCGCTGACCGAAGCGGAAAAGAAAAAGCGTGAGAAGCGGGCGCAAAAGGCGAAAGAAGAAGCCGCTGCGAAGCGTGAAAAAGAGCGAGAAAAGAAAAAACAACAGATGCTTAACAAGCGGAAATCTATCCGCTCACAGGTGAGTAAAAAAGTGAAAGAACAACAGGAGTTAGCAATCACGAGGTCTAAAATGCTGAACACAGGCGACTTGCAGTCAAGAATCGGTGATGAAGAGGACAAGAAAGTCATCGGCATGATTGCAGCCAAGTATTTTGGTGACCTTCCGAGCGTGGACATGAACAACCCGATCGAAGTGCAGCAACGTCTTGACTTCTTCTTTGACGCTTGCATCGAAGCCAGAATCTCTCCTGTGGTGGAATGGATTGCGCTGGTGCTGGGCATCGAATGGGTGAGCCTGAAGCAGATTATGGCGGGCAAACGCCGTGATGATAGCTTGCAGCAGAAGTACATCCTAAAGCTGATTCTGCAAATGCAATCCATGTGGGCGTACAACGGTATGTACGGTCAGGAGAACCCGGCAGAGTGGATTTTCCGAGCCAAGAACTACTTTGGTATGCGTGACAACGTGGAAGTCACCGTTGCGCCGCCTGAACAGCCGTTGGGCGATGCCCAGAGCGCAGAGCAGTTGGCTCAGAAGTACCAGACGGCTTTGCCTAAGGAGATTGACGTGGAATACAGAGAGGTGGCAGAAGAGGTGGTCGAGGATGACTAACGGAGATTTTATCCGCTCCATGACGGACGAAGACATCACAGAAAACTTTACGCGGGGCATCTGCGAGCTCATCAAACATCGTGACCCGGAGCGTTGCCAGAACCGTGAGCATTGCTTTCATTGCGTCAAGGACTGGCTGAAAGAGAAGAATACAATCATGGTGAGGGCTGGCCAATGGAAACTTTGATTGATTTCTACGACCCATGCTTACGCACGTTTCTGCCTGTCCTCTTGCAAGACCACACGACAGGCAAGAACATTATCTGGGCGACAGACCCGCCTCCTGAACTGGGCGTGGGCTTTGCAGATGAAATCACACTGGAACAGCTGAGCAAGGTTCAGCTTGTCCCTCGTGTGCAGAAACGGCTTGCAGACCAAAAAAAGCGAACCAGCAAGAAAGCAGAGGTGTTCACGCCGACTTGGGTTTGCAAAAAGATGACAGACGTTGCAGAGAAGGATTTGGTGGTCGAGGACTGGAAGGAGTACATCAACAAGACTTGTCTTGAAGTCACCTGTGGAGAAGCGCCGTTCCTGACAAGTCGATACGATACCACCACGGGGCAGATGATTGCCGTGCCGGACAGAATCGGTCTGCTGGATAGGAAGCTGAATGTTCTAGCAGAGCAGTTCCATGACTACGATATGTGGATGTGCTGGGCAATCAATGCCTACGCATCGACATACGGCTATGAGTGGCAGGGAGACAATCTCTTACTGGCAAGGTGCAACCTGTTCCTGACGCTGATCGAAAATTTCAGGTATCGGTTTGATGCTGAAAGGCTGGAAATCGGCTGTATGCCTATGTTTCTTGACTGCATCGCAGATACCATCTCATGGAATGTCTGGCAGATGGATGGTCTGAAAAAGACCGTACCCGGCACGGACATTCCGTGCAAAATCAAAGACTGGAAAGCCGACAAAGAAATCCTGTTCAAGGATGTTGGGAAGGATAACTAATGCAAACTGACAGAGGAATCTACCACAAGCGAGTATGTGACCGCTGCGGAGATGTTCTGGGCGGCAGGATAATGAACCCTGACGAATACTTCAAGGACTGGGCATGGCGCAGGGACACGGGCGACCTGTGCCCAGAGTGCTATGCAGAGTATAAGCGAGTGATCGGGCGGTTCAACATGGGAAAGAGAGGGCAGAGATAATGGACATTTACTGTACCACCGAACATTGCCCTTGCATGGGCATCAAGCAGTTCTCTGCTGGCAAAGCTATCCGATGTACGGCAGAATCCTGCAAGAACAAATCTGAGCCGTCCTGTGGCTCTTGCAAATGGTACGCAGAGCCGGAGGGCGTATGCGTGAACGACCAGTCAGAACACGTTGCAGACTTCGTGTGGGACGAACGCGGATGCAAGGAATGGGAGAAGAAAGATGAGCTATGATATTTCACTGTGCGACCCTGTAACGCATGAAACGCTTGAAGTGGATGATACGCACTTTGTTGCTGGCGGTACTCGTTCTATTGGAGGAACAAAGGAACTGTGGCTTAATATCACCTATAATTATGGAAAGCACTTTCGTCGTGATGATGTGTTTGGTAGCAATGGCATCCGATCCATCTATGGCAAAACAGGCGCAGAGAGCATCCCGATGCTTGAAAAGGCTATTTTTGCACTAGGTGACGATGTGGACGACAACGACTACTGGCACGCCACAGAAGGCAACGCAAAACGTGCCTTGTACGGTCTACTGGCGTTTGCAAAGATGCGTCCTGACGGCGTATGGGACGGAGATTGAAGGGAGAAGAATGGATGTTTGATACAGCATTAAATGCGGTGATAATCATTATTTGTGGTATAGCTGTAATTCTTTTAATCGTTCACGATGTACCCGCAAAGCAAACGTCTATTTGCGACCGATGTAAGAACCTGTATTATAAGCGTTCCCCGAGAGAAAAAGAATATTACAGATATGTTTGCAAAGTGCCGTTCAAAAAGCCTTTCAACATTCCTCCCGAATATTGCGCAAATTTTGAAGAAAGGGAAAATAATGGCTAACACGCTTTGGCATCCAGCAAGCGAACCGCCACGAGAGCGGACGCAGCCTTTGTTGCTTGCGACTAAGACAGTGTGGCGTGATAAAGATGGAAAAATGTTGCAAGGAATCTCGCCAACAGCGTACTTTCTAGGCTGTTACGCAGACGGTCAGTTCTGGGATGAGATAGGCGAAAGACTGCCGAAAGATGTGACGGTGACGCATTGGATGGCGTTTCCGATGGTATGAGGTGATGAGCATGACGAACAAGAAGTTTGGCATTATCATTATGGATTTGAGTTTTTTTGATTTCGGCCCGAAGCCGCCTTGCGGGTACATCAAGGCAAAACATACCCGACCAGCATACGGCAAAGGCGCGAGACCTGTCAAGGTGCATAAGCGAATCACGAGAACGAGAGAGGGGTTCAGAAAGTGAAAAAAATTAAATTTCCTGAGGATTTCTTTGCATACGAAAACCCGGACTGCCCCGATAAGGATATTGAAAAAGCCGTGAACGGGATGAAGAACTGGATGAAGGGTGAGACCTACAAGAGCAACCCTTGGTTCTTTATGGCTGCTGGCAACTATCTGATTGTTGGTCTGATTGCTGAGGATGGGCAGAAAACAATCTACGTTGCACGGCAGTATTATGAGATAGTCAATATTCCGGGCGAAGGCTGGCTGCGTGAGTCTGACGCTGAGCGCCTGTTTTAATGGGAGATAGGTATGGACAAAAAACGAGACAGCTTTACATTCCAACGATACTACTTTGAAGCCATCTCCACGCTGAAAAGCAAAGAGAAGTTGGAACTCTATGATGCAATCTGTGCATACGTTTTTGAAGAAAAAGACGCAACTTTGAACTCAAAAAAAGCAGAATCTTGTTTCATTTTGATTAAACATCTGCTCAATGAAGAGTGGAAAAGAAGCGATATTGCGTCAAAAGGGTGGTCTACACGAAAGTCGGCTCATCCTCATGTCATAAATGAGATGAAGGTCAACTCATCTATGAGTTCAAAGTCAAATGACGATGAACCCATTGTATCAACTGACAGTCAGACGAACGTCAAGACCTTGCCGGAGAGTGCAGTCAAGAAGAAACCTGACATCTTCTCCGACTTTGCTCATGGCGATAAAGCCCTGTTGGAATCCCTGCGAGAGTTCGCACAGATGCGTACAAGAATCAAAAAGCCTATGACAGACCGGGCAAAGCAGATGCTCTGCAACAAGCTGGAAAAGTTTGATCGGCATGACTGGAAAGCCATTCTCGACCAGAGCATCTATGCCGGATGGCAGGACATTTACGCATTGAAACAGGATGACCAGTACGAGCAAAGTACGGAGATGGAGTTTCCTAGACTATGACAATGGACGTTCAAACGGTATTTATCGGTGCGCTGATGCTCTGCAAGCCGGGCGTTGCGGATGAAATCATACCAGACCTTGAACTTGACTTGTTCAGATCTGAGCTGAGAGACGCTTTTGCGGCTGTTCAGGGCTATTGGACGGCTAGGGGTAAGATAGATATAGTCGAGATAAACACGCAGCATCCAGACGTAGCGCAGACGCTCTTGGCGTGTGTACAAACCTGCGAATCAGAGTGTGTACGAATTGACAGGGAACAGATGCAGCGTTGGGCACAGCTTATCAGAGAACAGGCAGCGCTTACTCGTGTGCAAGGTCTGGCGTTTCAGATGACCAGCGAACTTACCGACTATTCTGATCTATCAGACATTTACCAGCAGATGGGCGAAGCGATGAGCCTGAAAGCTGAGGAAGAAGATGCGTGGACATACGAGGATGTGCTGAACGACTATGTACTTCACATGGACGAGAAGCCTGTGTATATCAAGACGGGCCTAGAGCGTCTGGATGAAGCGTTGCACATCTCACCGGGTGATTTTATCATCATCGGCGGCAGACCGTCTGCGGGCAAGACAGCCTTGTCCCTGCAAATAGCAGCAAGCATGGCAAAGCAAAACTACACCGTGTACTATTTCAGCTTAGAAACCAGCAAACGTAAGCTGGGCGCACGTCTGATGGCCAATCAAATATACTGCCCTCTGGACACGGTGAAAAATAAGGCGGTCAGCTTGAATGAGATTGACGGACAGGCAAAGAACATGAAGATGCCCCTATATATCCGCTCCGCTGCCGGAAAGAACGTGGCGTGGATGAAGGCTCAGGCTCTTCGTAAAAAGGCTCAGGTCATCTTCGTAGACTATCTTCAACTCATCCACGAAACAGGTGCAAAAGACAGATATGCTGCCATTACAGCCATATCCATTGCCTTACATGAGTTGGCGCAGACCACAGGCATTGTCGTGGTGGCATTGGCACAGCTCAATCGAAACCCATCCAAGCCCGGAGCAACGCCTACCAACTCCGACTTGCGAGAAAGCGGACAGATTGAACAGGACGCAGATGCAATTATCCTTCTGTCCGGCGATAACCCCGACAAGTACCTGTTCCGACTAAGCAAGAACAAGGAAGGCGAGATAGGCGACCTTCCCATTACGCTTAACAAGCAGATTCAACGATTCCAAGAGTACACTTGGATGGATTGAGCACATGGGCTGTCAGCAATGGCAGCCTTTTGCATATACGCGCACAGAAGCCCTACAAACGCTTTTAGCGGTCAGACGGCAAACTTATCGACTGAACACGGAAAACGGCTCTGGCACGGCTCTACGGTGCTGTGAGCGCATTGTAGAGGTCTACAACTATTGCAGGAGAAGAAAATGGAATACCTGACAGCCAATACAAAGGTCAATGGGTACATGATCTACCCTCGATTCCTCTCGACTATTGACGTTAGCCCAACAGAGAAAATTGTTTACGTTTACCTGTTCAATCGTGCAAGGTCGTCACAGAGGGCAAACAGAAGCGGAAAGTTTGCTGACCAGCTAGGGCGAGTATACATCGTGTATCCCGTCAAAGACCTTGCTGCCGATACTGGATTCACGGAACGATGGGTCAAGAAGTCTCTGAAAGAACTGGAAGAAGCCGGGTTGATCGAGCGCAAGCGTGAAGGAAAGAACAAGCCCGATAAGATATACGTTAAAGTGCCGGAAGAATCGTCAAAGAGCAAAAAGGGAGGTGAACAATCATTCACCTCTGAGGGGAACGATACTTCACCTGTGAGGGGAACAATCGTTCACCTCCTTAATATAGAAGAAAAAAAAAGAAAAAAAGTTATTAAGAAAGCGGGCGACCCGCCCGATGGGAACGCCAGCACGCCGGACTTCGAGGATGTGAGCGAGTATTTTTTGGATGCTGGATGTGAGAACAGGCTTGCCAGCAGGTTTATGAACTACTATGAGGGAACAGGTTGGATGACCAAGACTGGAAAACCTATCACCAATTGGAAAGCCTTTGCTGATATGTGGATTGACAAGGAGCAGGAGAAGCAGCAGTATAGCGAACCAGAGTTCAATCGCCTGTAAAGGTTCTTTCACCCTACAACCCTCTATCTCCAAAGCTACACCGTTAGCCAGCAGAGCAAACCGTAGGCGAGAACCGGCGTGAGGTTCGGACTGGTGGATGGTCTGCGACTATTTCACATGGAGAATTGACGTAATTTTGTTGTCGGTTGAATATGTAGAAATGTTGCATAGTGATATGAGCGGTTGATTGCAAATTGAAAGCGACTGACCAGTCGGATAGTCTTATTAGATAGTTAAAAGTATTGAAGTATTTTCCGAATGGATAGTCCTAGTTGGTTGGTATGATATGATTGTAGTTGTCGGTAATTAAATTGGAAAGAAACGAACTAAATCGGATGATACGACTATTCTAGCGAAATAATAGTTAAAAAGATTGAGTAATTGTCTGCGACTATTATAATAAGTACGATAGTTAAAGAATTTGAGGTAATGTAATTGGGATTAAAATTGACAGGTGTCTTGACACGTATTGATTTTGGGATGTCTGATGACTTAGCGACTATCGCATCTCTTTTTCTCTAAAAGGCAAACGACTATTTCACACAAAAAATACACGACTATTTGACGATGATTCGCAAGAAAACGCTACGACTATTACTCTACGACTATCAGCGGACTACTCTTTAATATACGATATATAGGACTTTCAAAAGCTAGTCATCTGACGACTTTACGACTATTCTACGACTATTTTATTGGAGAAACTACGACTATTCCAGCCGGAACGCTGCGACTATTGCTGACCTCTATTAGCTATCGGGCGAAAGCCCGAAAAAAATGCGGCGAGAGCCGCCAATGGTTCCGCGTCGCCCGCCGCGCCCTCTGCTGCTGAACTGCCCCGCCGGGTGGAGGGTGCCGGGCTGACTGCTGACCGGTGCCAGATTGCAAGCCGCCGGGCGTTGGAAGCATCGAGACCCCGCCGGGTTCGCATGGTCTGCGGTATGCTGCGCCGTTTGGCATGGATCCATAACAGTGGCACACCGCTGCACCCTTATATACATTATTATAATAGCGTGGCTGTGCTGGCCTGTACAGCGTCCGACGGGTCGCCGGTATCTGGTATGTGCTGGATGTGCTACGGCGTTGTGATACGCTCCAGCGTGGCGCAGACGGCGTTATATCCGCTTTTGCCAGTCTGGTATCGTGGGCGGTTAAATGGGGAAAATCTCAGGAAAAGCCACTGTAAAGCCCTGTGCGCTGTTTTGCGGCGTGGGCGGTATAACTGCATGAACGAAACAAAACGTGCTATAAATGCTTGTATGGGGCTGATTGCAGCGGGACAAAACAAAAGCCCTGCATCGTGTCGATGCAAGGCAAAAGAAAAGCCCCGCCACGTGGGCGGGGTGAAATATAGTGTTAGTATGTGGGGTTGCTTTTATCAAGCTCCCACGGTGCGCCAAATTTGACGGCGTGCCGCTTGCAATACTCGGTGAAAAACTCCTGCTCTGTGCAGGGTGCAAGGTCTGCTGCTACCTCCTCGCACAAATCATCATCCATTAACGCAACCGCTGCGTCATAGTCGATAGATGCGCCGTTGCTGTTAATAACAATAGTCATAATAATAACCCTCCTGTGGCTTGTTGCCGTCTTATTAACTAGATTGTACCATATCGCAAGCCCCATTAACAGGACTTGCAGAAAGTTTTTCGCCCTTTTGGGCTGGGGCGAGGTTGCTTTACGGTGCAGCCCCGCTAAAGTATCCGGTAGGCATTACTTGCTTGCCTTAAACAGCGCGCTAAAAAACCAGAAGAAAAACAGGATACAAGATAAAATCACAGATTGCACCCCCCAACGGCCGCACATTTGAGCGCAGATGCAAGATAGCTATATTTTTTTGGGGCGTGGGTATTATCGGTGTAAACGTACCAGTTTCTAACGGCGTCTTGCCGAACTGTGCAGCCGTTGGCAGCCGTGAACGTTACAACGGCATCATGTGCAAGATTTGGCTCTATTTGCCTATACTCTTGCAGGATGTTCGGCACTGTGTTGTTACGGGACGTATAAGGCAGGCCAACGCCTGCAAAATGTATTTGCATAATCATGTTATAATCCCCTCTATACCACGCTGAAGCGCTTATAGGTTGTCTTGCTGCTGCACTCTGCGTAAATATCCGGGTGCAGCGTCTTGAGTAGCTTGCTATCCAGTCGGACACTCTGAACATCCTTGTAAATGGCTTTTGCTGTACCCTGCGCCATTTCTGGCGCGCCCTGCATCATGCAGATAATATCTGCTTTAATGCTTTCGTTCATTGCTTCAAGCTCTTCCAAAAGCCGCTTGTTTTCGCGGTACTCGTTCACCTTTTCTTCAAATAACGTCATTGTTAGACCTCACTTAATAACAAATGTATTCTACAGATTCCCAATATTCGTCGTTTTCGGCGTTCCAAGATCGGATTTCGGCTTTTTTAATTCGTTTGATAACGTCGTAGGCGTGGCCGTGATATACAGCATACCGATATTTTGCAGTATCTAATGCGCCAGCTTTAAGCAGCTTTGCACGAAATGCTTTTGTCATTGTCTTGCCTCCTTACTTCTCTTCCCGGTCGTTGAGCCAGACCAGGCAGAGAAGAAAGCCGGATGCTATGCCGCCCACGTACCAGAGGGCAGCCCACTGGGAAAAGTCAAGAGTGATCATCATGCTGTTGCTCCTTCAATCAGCTCCCGGAGCGTTTCAACGCCGGGGACACAATAGTTACACATCATAATATAAACGTTTTCCATGCCATTAACGGCGGTTTTGATTGTGTCATCGTTTCCGCTGCGCTTGGCTGCCAGATACTCGTTGATTGCGTTTCCCACAATCTGCACTCTGTCCTTCCTTGTCATTGTTTATACCTCCGCGTAACCGTCTGCAATGGCTTGCGCCTTGATAGTGTCCATATCACGCTTTGCTACAATAGGCACATCCTTAGATCCCCAGCCGTCAGGGACGCGGGAAAAGGTTTTTGCGTTAGTGTCAATGCACAGATAATGTGCCGTCCCGTATGCGGTGTTCTTGGTTCTAAATTCTAGTTTCATGGTTTTGGCCTCCTGTTTTGTGGTGGTGTGGTGGTGTACATCCTCTGTACATTTACTATTATACATGATTAAACGTACAAGTCAATAGTATATTCAAGATTAAACGTACAAGCATATAAAAACGTTGCATATGCAACATACAAGCACTGCACACCCCAGCACTTGCCTCCGTTTCGATCGTCCCCGCACGGCCTGCCCTGCTGCCTGTGCTGTGCAGTCTGTCCGGGTGCGCTAGGGCTGTGGTCTCCACCGGCGGGGTATATAGCCGCCGCCCAGCCCCGCCCGGTGAACACTTCATCCATCCTTGCCACATAAAAGAAACCCCACATATAGTGTAATAAACATTGTACTTCCAATAAAAAAGTGGTATAATAGAACAAGAAAATAACGATACAAGGAGGATTGCATGGACAAATCTGAATGGTCTCTTGAAAAATGGTGCGATGGCTTCTATAAAGAGCGAATCGGAAAAGTATATGGAGATTTTGAAGTTATTGACGTTCAGCCCGCAGATGATATGAGGAACGGGGCAAAACAGATATGGACGTTGAAATGCGTTCATTGTGGAGCAATTAGAACAACCCGGAACGGCAAGGATTATGTTGCTGGAAGAAACTCCGGGCATTGCGCTTGCATGAGAGAAGAACGCAAGGCGGTAAGACTTGCAAAAAATGCAGCGGAAAGAGAAGAACGTGAAAAAATCCGAAAAAAACAAAAAGAAGCCGATGCTCAAAAAACATATTCTCGCCTGTATCCATACCATGACGAAAAGTATGTTGGGCAGGTGTTTGGCACTTGGAAAGTGCTTGAAACATTGGGCGGCAATGGCTGGCTTTGCGAATGCACTAGATGCAACAAGAAGTCGCAACGCTCTGGAAAGAAAGTGGTTGATGGCATTGCCGAAAAATGCCCTTGCAATTTTAATTATGGAAAATATGATTCCAAAGATTGGATTGGTCGCAGATTTGGGCATCTTGAAATTATAGGCGCATATAACAAGAAAAACCGCACATTCCCTTGTAAGTGCGACTGCGGGAACATCAAAAATGTTCGAGCAGTAGAGCTGTCAGGTGGTACGGCAAAGTCTTGCGGCGTTAATTGCGTTGCAAGAAAGATGGAATCAAAAATATACGGATGCGTAAATCATCGAATCGCTAATATTTGGTATGGTATGCACCAGAGATGCTATAATCCCAAGTCGATTGCTTATAAATATTATGGTGCAAGAGGAATTTCTATTTGCGATGAATGGATTGACGATTACAAGGCATTTCAAGATTGGGCATTATCTCATGGATATAGTGACGAGTTAAGCATTGACCGAATTAACAATGACGGCAATTACTGTCCCGAAAACTGTCGATGGGCGACAATGAAAGAACAGATGACGAATCAGCGTCCACGAAGCGAGTTCAACAGACCCGACTTTTACAAAAAACACGGCATGACAATTACGATGGATGGAGAAACAAAATTTTTGTCAGAATGGTGTGAACAATACGGGCTGCTTGTCCCTACCGTTACTTATAGAGTGAAGAAGAAGGGAATGACATGGGAACAGGCCATCAAGTCACCGCAGCTTCCTAATGGCAGACCGATGAAGAAAGTGAAGTGATTTGCACAAGTTTTAATCTTGCTCTCTATGCACAATCCAAAAATTCCGCCGCAAAAACAAAAAGACCCCTACAAAGGGTCTGGCTTCTGTGTTATACTTGCCTTACAAGCCTTGAAAGGGAGGAATCTACAATGGCTAAAAATAAAATGACAACATGTAAGCACTGTGGCGCAGAGATTGCCGCAAGTGCAAAGGTCTGCCCTCAGTGTGGCGGTAAGAATAAACCGCCCATCTACAAACGCTGGTGGTTCATCGCTATTATCGTACTGATTGTTCTGTCTGCCATTGGCGGCTCTGGTAGTAGCTCTGACGGCTCTGCAAGCAGCAGTAAATCAACATCTAAGGCAAGCACATCCACTGCTTCTTCCGTTGCATCTGTTGTACCTGAAATTAGTGAGGATGATTACAAGGCAGAGTGCCAGACTGTGGACTATAAGGAATTGTGCCGCTATCCTGAAAAGTATGAAGGGACTAAGATTGTAGTCAAGGTAAAGGTCTCGCAGATTATTGACGCAAACTTCTCCGGCAGCGAGAAAGCATGGAGAACTTACACGGACAATAGCGGATATGGCTTCTATGCTGATGACGAGTATTATATGCTGGATAAGCGTGGCGGCGATGCTGTAAAGATTCTGGACGATGATATTATCACCGTCTATGGTGAGTTCACCGGGCTTGAAAAAATCACCAGAGCATTGACTAGCACTACTGATGAGCTGCCACGAGTTGAAGTCAAGTACGCAGACCTTGTAGAGGAATAATCGCATAACATAAAAAACCAGTGGCTAGATGTTCTCTAACCACTGGCTTTTCTTATAGGCTGTTTACTTTACAATTTCAGAGTGATAGGGATGATACTCAACATTAGGCAGGGGAATCCAATACTTTACATCGTGCATGATGCACTTGTTGTCCCGGAGCAGAACAGGCTCGATCTCGCCGTTCTCGTCCGGTTCAAAGGAAAGCTGACCGCTATCGACAACCTTTCCGTCACAAGCGATAACAGGCTCGTGGACGCACTCGCCGTAGTCAACGGTGCGCCAGAGTTTCAGCATGGTCTCGAAAGCGTAGTTGAGGTATTCCTTCATATCCTGAATCTTATCTGCGGTAAGCATAGTTGTTCTCCTTTCACATGGGCATCTGGGTCTGACCGTTCGTGACCTGAACCAACATAACGGAGTTTGCACACGGTCTCCACTTCTTGATGTACTCGACAGCTTCATCAAACCGCTTCTTCGGCACGTTGTTTCTGCTGTTCACATTGAACCAGTCCTGAATGTCCCGGTTGCATTCCATGAACAGCTTCTGAGAGACGCTACGGCTCTTGTAGGCCGGGCTGTCCATGCCACCAAGAGCGTCGATAACTACCGTGTTCACAACACGCTTCAACACACGCTGCTGGTTGTAATCAATGGTCATGGTGTTCTCAAGAGCGGAAATGCGCTGCTCTTGCTTCATAGTGCGCTGGTCGATCACAAGGATTGCTTGCAGTTCCTTAGACAGTCCTGCGAACTGGTTGACCTGTACGTTCTTCTCAAGGTCAATCAGCTTCTGGCGAATTTCCATACCCTGCGGTGTCCGCTGAATCATTGCAATGTGCTTCGCCATGTCCAAAGTGATAACGTGTTCTGTACGAGTAGTATACGGATTCTTCGGATTATTGGTTGCGCATTTTTGAGCGACCAATGAATAGTCCGTACCTTCGACAAAACCATACTCGCACATACGAGGGAACCAGTCTTTGTATGCGGTCTTGATTTTGAGCCGCTCGTGCAGTTCTCGACCCAGCACAACCTTTTCGCCAGTGTCGGTGTCGTACACGGGGATAACATCTTCGGAGAAGATTCGGATGGTTTCAAGATTATTATTCATAGAAATTTAGCCTTTCTATCTTGCGAGAGCAGGCCATCTCTGGTATAATAGCCCAAAGAGGGTCTATACTCTCTGGATGTGTTATGATACGTTCGCTTCTGTCGCCAAACTTCAGCGGACGTATCATTTTTCGTTTTCATCGGGCATGGGATACTTCTCAAGGTAGGCATCGCGGACGGCCTGTGACAGTGACACGCGGCACTTCTTGCAGTGCTCCACCAGCAACTCATACTGACGATCAGTAAAGCCAACTGCCACCTGATGACGGTATGCTTCGATGTAGGGACTTCTTGCCATATTTTTATCTCCTTTCTTTGAGGTGCATTAAGTGTAATTGCAAAATGTAGTAAAGTCAAGCGGAAATAGACCAACGAAACACAACATTTAGTGTTCGTTCATCTTGACAAACTACTTTCTACGTTTTGCACAAAACTCAGCCCTTATTTTTGGTCGCTCCCGCTTCGTACCCTGCCCGGTAGTTCAGTTCGGACAGCTTGCCCAGCGCTTCTGCGTAATCCCTGTCCTCGCTGGTCGGCTCTTTGCCGTGTGCGAGGGTTTTCAGAAATTCTTCGGTTGTCGTGGGAAAGTTCATGTTTTTTGCTCCTTTCTATTGCAGAAGCGGTCTGCTTCTGCTATAATAATTGACAGAAACCGAGACTGCGCCCTTGGTTGCGCAGCTTCTGTTTTGTGGTGGAATAGGTCGTCAGTGCTACTTTGGTCGGTATACTGACGGCCTATTTTTTATGCCACAAAGGATAAATCTACCGTTGTTGGCTGATTCATCGTGTGTTCTGCTGTCTTAGATTATAGACGCTTTGTATATAGTTGTCAACAGCCCAATTTGTATAATTTGCATCAGATATTTCTGATTTTTACTCATTCTAACGTAAATTTACGTTATTTGATAGTACTTTCGTAAACGGATTAGTTTACCCTAGTTATAGTAACTTGAAAATTATTTTTCGATAATTCGTAAGGCTACTATTCAAGTATACAGTTTGTAAAGCAACGAAAAAGTTTACAGCCCTTTGACCACCCTATTGATAGTAAAAAGCTAAAAATACGCAAACTTTCTCTTGACGATTAAACGTACATGGTGTATAATAGGGTCAAGAAAGAGAGCTGGTAAAAATGAAGAATGTGGCTGCGTATGTCAGAGTTTCCACGGATGGGCAATGTGGCGAAGATAAATTCGGAATGGAAGCCCAGAAAGAGCAAATCGAAGAATACTGCCGCAAGAATGATATGAATATCATCAAGTGGTTTACTGATGCTGGCGAATCTGGCGCAAAGGAAAGGCCGGGATTTGACAGTATTGTGTATGGCGATGTTTCTAATCCTCCATATGAAGCGGTTGTTGTTGCAAAAAGTGATCGAGTTGCAAGAGATATCAACGTTTATTATTATTACAAGATGCTTCTGCTCAAAAAAGAGATTTCTCTTATTAGCGTTGCGGAAGATTTTGGGAAAATGGGAGTTTTTTCTACAATGCTTGAAGCTTTTACCCTTTGCTGCGCTCAAATGGAGCGTGAGAACATCACGAAAAGGACTTCTAGCGGCAGAGCCATTAAGGCTGCAAGTGGCGGCTATAGCGGCGGCAAGGCTCCTATGGGGTACGAGGTTAAGGATGGTGAACTTTCGATCAAAGAAGATGAAGCGATAATTGTTCGTCGTGCTTTTGAATTGCGTGATGCTGGCAATACAATTCGTGGCGTAGCGGACAAATTGAATGAAGAAGGTTACTGCGGCAGAAATGGAAAGCCGTTTACATCTAGCACAATTCAATCCATTCTTGGAAACAGAAAGACCTATGAGGGCTATTACCGTTACGGTAAAAGTGATGAATGGGTAAAAGGAAAGCAGGAACCTATTTTGTAAAAATTGCGATTGCAGTTTTTAATAGAAAAGGCGGCAGTCCCACCACAGAACTACCGCCAAAGTGACCACCACTAATCCATCAACAGAAAGAAATGGTAGTATAAGTATTATACCATTTCTTTTGGGAGTCCGCAATAACAAAGGAGAAAATATGGACTTTGAAAAGCAAATGGAAAAGTTGTCAGAAGATGAAAAACATTATTGCGTGTATATCTGGTTTTTCATTGAACACAAAGAACTCACGCCATTTTATGTTGGCATGGGCAGAAAAGGAAGATACAAAGACATTAAAAAGAGGAGCGAGACATTCAAACAGTTTTTGGATAAGTACGAATGCGTCACTCTGAAAATCTCTGATGAATTGCCTAGAGATGTTGCAAGAGCAATGGAAATTTCGACAAAATATAAGCTGAAGGAAAAAGGCTATCCGATTATTGACGCAGAAGAAGATAAAACCGAATATAAGAGAAGATTTCTTGATGGAATTGCAAAGGCAAAGGCCGCTGGGAAATATAAGGGAAGAAAACCAACCTCTTATAATTTTTCTTTGTATAAGGAACTTTACGAAAAGGTTTCGCAAAATCTTTTGACCGTCACCGATGCTGCCAAGCAGCTTGGTGTGACCCGCCAGACATGGTATCGGATTGCTGAACAGAACAGGTGAAAGGAGCAAGAGCCTATGGATAAGTGGAACAACAGAAACTCGTATGACTGGCTTGCGGGGGCAGTCGTTGGATTGCTTACCGGGTTCTTCATCGTAGTTGTGGTTGCGAGGTGCGTTTTGTGATATTTTCAGTTGACATTGTTCGCAACCTAGAATAAAACCAAATTAGAAAGGGGAAATAGCATGAAAACCGCAAAATTGTCAGAACAGAGCTTGAAACTCATTGAAACGCTGTGCGATTACACCGACAAGCCCGACATTCTCAATGCCATTGCAGACGCTTTGTACTATGATGCAAACGAGTTGAAACGCAGGCTCAACCAGCTTGCAGAAGAAGTCAAATAAACTGTGCAACCCATTTATTAAGATGGATTTTAGTAAATAATTTTCTGAAGTGAAATTATAAAACCGAATATTTTATTTTTGTGCAGTTGTAGGCACTCTTTACATTTTCAGGTAGGGGGTGCCTATTTTTTATGCAGCCAAAACAGTGCATTGCCATCATCGACAGCATCAAAGCGTATGCAAAACAGAATCCGACCGAAGCACAGGTCTATGAGGACTGGTTTCAGGCGGTCGTGAACTTGAGGGACGCTCTGCCGCAAGACAAGCGGTTCGATGCCTACAAATACTCTGGCGAACTGCGCTCTGTCTGTGCAGCCATGATGGGCAAGATGAAAACAGGCGAGGACGTGGCAAAGGTCTATGATATTATCAGCCGGACGTACCTGTTTGAAGCGAAAGATGTGTTTGACAGCTATTGCATCTACCTTGAATGGAATCGTGCGCCGGAGAAGAAGTTCTATCAGCCCAGACGCAGAGTGCTAAAAGTGCTGGCAGACGACCTAGAGGACTTGTTCTATAAGCGGATAGATTTCTTGGGGGTCAGTCTTCCGGCTCGCGTAGGTAAGGCTTTGAGTGATGATACACCAATTCTTACGCGAAACGGCTGGAAGAATCACGGCGATTTGCAGGTTGGTGATGAAGTTATCAGTCCAAAAGGCAAGTTTGTAAAGGTGCTGGCTGTATCTCCTAAGTGCCAGCTTGATGTGCGATGCCATTTCTCTGACGGCACATACATTGACTGCCACGAAAACCACGAGTGGCCGGTCTTTAACCGGCATAAGAACGGATTTGATGTAATCGAAACCAAGCGGATGATGGAGGATTATGTTACCGATACAAAAGATGGCATAAGATTCTGTTATCAGGTTCCGTTCAAAAATTTTGTTGAGGGAGAATATAAGAAACTGCCTGTTGAGCCGTACACATTGGGCGCATGGCTTGGCGATGGTCGCAATCAGCACCCGGATATTTGCGAACCTCCTTGTGATCGAGTGATTGTTGAGCGTGTTATTAACGATGGATACCCTGTTAGCTGGCACACTGTCCATAAGGATACTGGCGTTGAGTACTACGGATTCTCTGGCTTGCGACAGGCACTCCAAAAAGGCGATATGTGCCATAGTCACCGCCGCTGCGTGAAGCACATCCCAGAAGAATACTTTACAGCCAGCATTGCACAGCGCATGGAATTGCTTGCTGGGCTGCTCGATACAGACGGTACGTTACGGGCAAAAGAGCATCGGTACGCTTTTTCTACCACAGAGCTTCAAATGAGAGATGATTTTGTCACGCTGGTTTCTACCTTTGGATGGAGATGTAGCGTGGTTGAATATCCACCTCGTGTATCATCTAGTGGCATTAAAGGAAATCTGACGGTTTATTCCATCTCTTTTAATCCTACCTGCCCTATTCCCTGCGTTGTTCCTCGCAAGCAGTTAAAGGAGTTCTCCAAACCTCGCCGTGTGGCATTTTGCGGGTTTGAGCGCATCGAGCCGAAGCAGGGCAACTGCATTCAGGTTGAGGGCGGCGTATATTGCGCTGGCAAACGGCTGATTTCTACCCATAACAGTACGCTGTGCATCTTTTTCATCACATGGCTGATGGGCAACCGCCCGGACGTTGCATCGGTCATGAGCGGACATTCTGACAAGCTGACTAACGGCTTCTATGGCGAAGTGCTGTCCATCATCACTGACCCTGTGACCTACAACTGGGGCAAAATCTTCCCTGACGTTCAGCTTGTGGACAAGAGCGCAAAGGACGAAAGCGTTGATCTGAACCGAAAGAAGCGTTTCCCCACCCTGACTTGCCGCTCAATCGGCGGTACGCTGACTGGTGCTGTTGAAATTGGTGAGGGCGGTGTTCTGTACAGCGATGACTTGATTGAAGACTTGGAGGAAAGCTTGAATGTTGAGCGTCTGAACAACAAGTACGATGCCTATTTGAACCAGCTGAAAGACCGTAAAAAGCAAGGCGCATTGGAGCTGATGGTTGGTACACGCTGGAACGTGCTTGACCCTCTGGGGCGCATCCAGAACCAGTATGCGGACAATCCAAAGTACAGATTCCGGGTAATTCCTGCGGTGGACGAGAACGGACACAGCAATTTCAATTATGATTATGGCGTTGGCTTTGACGATGCCTACTATGCCGATATGAAAGCCAGCATTGACGATGCAACATGGTGGGCAAAGTACATGGGCAAGCCTTATGTGCGTGAAGGTCTGCTGTTCCCTGCCGATGAACTGCGGTATTTCAACGGCGTTCTGCCTGATGGAGAGCCTGATCGCAAGCTCATGGTCATGGATATTGCATGGGGTGGCGGCGACTTCACCGCCTGCCCTATTGCTTATGTGTACGGTGATGCCGTGTTCATTCCTGACCTTGTGTTCAATAACGGCGACAAGACCGTGACCAGACCGGAAGTCGTGGGCAAAATCATCCAGCACAAAATTAACGTGGTGCGCGGAGAAGCCAACAACGGCGGCGATGAATATTGTGATGTGGTAGACAGCCAGCTCCGGCAGCAGGGCTATCACTGCTCTGTTCGTAGCCAGCGTGCGCCAAGTGGTCAAAGCAAGCTGTCCAGAATTATTCAGTATGCGCCGGACATCAAACGATTCTACTTCCTTGACGAAAAACACCAGTCAAAAGAGTACAAGGCATTCATGGAACAAGTCACGATGTTCACGCAGCTTGGCAAAGTTCCGCACGATGATGCACCAGACAGTCTGGCGCAGCTTGCCGATGAATTGTATAACGGAATCAGTAAAATCGAGCCTGTCAAGAGGCCTTTTTGATTAAAAACACAATATATTGTGTTCGCTGGGTCTATTTATTTGATTTCATCACTTGACAAGGCTTATAATGTACGCAGGAAGTTTTGCAACTTCCCTTAAAGGAATAGCTTGCACGCGAGGTTTTGTCATTTTACTCGCGTGCGTGTCAACAAGCATATTCCTCCTTTCACCGGTGGAGGTTTTCTCACTCTTTCGCCTTCACCGGGCTTTATATGTTGCGTTTCCAATTGTTTGGGGAATGCCAGTCTGTCTCCCCCACGGCTGGCAAGCAACGGTTCGATTCCGTTACGCAGCACAACGATTCACTTCTGTTTTCATGGAAATTTTCCTTTTACAACCTCCAATCGTTATTCCCGGCTCTCGATGAAATGGGTTTTGTGACATTTTACCATTTCAAAGAGCAACGATGAATTAAGCCGGGTACATGACACAGAGTGGAGCAGTCTTGTAGCTCGTCGGGTTCATAGCCCGAAGGTCGGTGGTTCAAATCCATCTTCTGTGTCCATCAGCGATTTGCTCCAGTCGGGGCAATCGTGGCTTTTGACACCCGACAAGTCAGAGCCTAGCATGACTGGTAGTGCGAACAGTTTCCCAGTAGCTTCTGACAGGTCTGTGCTAAACAGCCTGTTTCCAGAAATTCAACGAAAGGAGTGCTCATGCTAGTTAGAATCTGTTGCCCTTGTATCAGGCAGAATCCAATCTATAAGAACGTCCGCTGCAACCGCTATCTTGGCGAAGTAGACGGACGATACCATTTCAAGTGCGACAGATGCAAGGGCGTTATCGAAGGAGATACAAGGGAAGGATGGGTGAAAATCATCCATCCACCGGAAAAGTAAATAGCTTTTGAAGCGCAGTTTTGGCGCAGTGAGATAGACCTTAACAGGTTTGTCTTGCTGCGCTTTTTATTTTGCCGGAAAGGAGGAACGCATGGCTGAGTATCAGATGGTCGTTGGCGGTTTTTTGAATAATCCGCTGACCGGACGCAGACCGATTGAAACGCCGGAGACGGAAATCAATCGGGAGAACGTGCTGAAAGTGGTCATGGGCAAGGCAGAGCCTATTCATCTGCTGAACAAGAATGAGATTCGCTTCTTGCACAATTACTACTTGGGCAGTCAGCCTGTTCTCCTCCGCACGAAGGAATATCACGCTGAAATCACGAACCGCATTGTAGAGAACCACGCCAACGAGTGTGTGGGCTTCTACACAGGCTATATGAGCGGTACGCCGTGCTCTTATGTGCGGTCTGAAACGGCAACAGGTGACGGCGAGGAAATCGCCCGGCTGTCTAACGCCTTGCAGTATGAGGGCAAGGACGCGCTTGATCGGCGGCTCTGGCAGTGGATGTTGGAGTGCGGACAGGGATACCGCATTGTTCTTCCTGACAAGGGGTATGGCGGTAACTACCCGGACGAAACACCCCTGCTGGTGGACGTTCCCGACCCGGACATGGCGTATGTGATTTACAACTCCGGCATCGGTCACAAGCCGATTGCCAACGTGCTGCATATCCCGCGCAATTATCAGAATGACCTGAACGACCTGATTTGCGTGTACACGCCAAACCAGTACTTTGAAATCGACAACGGCAAGATCACAAAATCTGAAAGCCATTCTCTGGGGATGCTTCCGATGGTCGAATACAAGCTCAACCCGGAGCGCATGGGTCTGTTTGAACCGGCTATCCCTGTGCTGGATGCCATCAACGACCTTGAAAGCAACCGTCTGGACGGCGTGGCACAGTTCATTCAGTCCATCATGGTGTTTACCAACTGCCTTGTGGACGAAGAAGCCTTAAAAGCTGTTAAGGCTATGGGCGCAATGTGCCTGAAGTCATCTTCCGGTCAGCCAGCTTCGGTCGCACAGCTTGCAAACGAGCTTGACCAGCAGCAGAGCCAGACCTTGCTTGATTCCATGTTGAACGTGTACCGCAGCCTGACTGCTATGCCTAGTGCCACTGGCAGTGAAAACGCAACGTCTGACAACGTGGGCGCAGTTATCGTTCGTAACGGTTGGAATCACACCGAAGCAAGGGCGCAGCAGTATGAGAATATGTTCAAGTTCTCGGAACGCCAAAGCTTGTCTGTAATGCTGAAAATCCTGCGTGATACGGCTGGCTCTAAGCTGATGGCAAGTGACATCAACATCAAACTGCCCCGCCGTCAGTACGATAACCAGCAGAGCAAGGTTCAGATTTTCGCACAGATGCTTAGCCAGAGCATTGACCCGCAGTTGGCGTTCACAACGCCCGGTCTGTTCCCTGACCCGCAGGCTGCTTACGAAATGAGCAAACCGTTCTTGATTGCCGCTGGCAAGCTGGGCGAGGATGGGAAAGCACCGAAGCCGAGACAAGCAGTCTACCGATAGCAATAAAGAAACAGAGGGCGAATAACCCTTTGCATATTCCGGCAGGGAAGCCGGGATACAAATTTCGCAGCGTTGCAGGGAAGCAACGGTAAAAAAACGCAGGAGGAAATTAACAATATGAACTACAAAGCGTTACTTGGTGATGCCTACAAAGAGGGCATGACCGCCGATGAAATCATTTCTGCGCTTGAAAAGGTTGCAGACCCTAGCGCAGAGGTCGAGAAGCTGCGCAACGCCGTGACAAAAGCCAATGGCGAAGCTGCCGAGTACAAAAAGCAGCTCAAGGCAAAGCGTACCGATGACGAGAATGCTGCGCAGGAACAGGCTGACAGGCTGGCAGAGATGCAGAAACAGATTGAAGCCCTGACTGCCGACAAGGAGAACCTCGTCAAGGAAAAGACCCTTGCATCTTACCGTGAAAAGTTTGTTGCACAGGGTTATGACGCTGAACTTGCCAACAAGGCTGCATCTGCACTGGCTGACGGTGACATGGACAAGGTGTTTAAGTTCCAGTCGGAGTTTATGACCGCACATGACACGGCATACAAGGCTTCTCTGCTGAAGGATATGCCCACACCTCCGGGTGCGGATGGCAATGGTGACGGCGCAGATAGCGCAGGTGTTTCCTTTGCTAAACGCTTTGCGAAGGAGCGTGCAGACGCAAACAAGGCATCGAGTGACGCAATGACTGCTTTCCATTAAGGAGGAAAACATGAAGTACACCAATACTCCGGTATCGGCTCCTGAAAGCACTATTCTGGCTGCTGATACCTACGTTGCCATTCCCTTTACCGTCAAGGAGACCAATGCTGTTCCGGCTGGTTATCCTATGGCAAAGACTGGTCTGAAAGCTGCTGCCACTACTGGCACCAGTGCTGCTGATGCAGCTACCGATGCCATTGGCATTCTGCTGCACACTGTTGACCCTGCCGTCAACCCCAATGGCGCACTGCTGATTCAGGGCGTTATTGATGTGGACAAGGCAAAGCTGTCTGGCTTTGCCTATTCTGCAAACGATATTGCCGCTCTGAAAAAGGCTGTTCCCGCCGTTTTCTGCCGTACCGATGTTGGCGCAAAGAGCGAGTAAGGAGGACTAAATTATGGCACTGAATCTGAATGAAATCTTCTCCCCTGCTGCGATTGCCGCCTATTGGACGAATGACCCGACCAATGCGCAGCCTTATGCTTCTGATGCTCTGTTCCCTGCCCGTAAGAAGGTCAGCATGGAACTGAAGTGGCTGCGTGGTCACAAGGGCGTTGGCGTTTCGCTGAAGCCTAGCGTGTTCGATACTAAGGCTACGTTCCGTACTCGCCAAGGCATCAAGATGACCGAGACCAGTATGCCGTTCTTCCGTGAGGGTACTCACATTGACGAGGAAGACCGCCGCAAGATTATCTCTGTTCTGGCTACTAATCAGGAGTTTGCGGCAGACGTTATCAATCGTGTCTACGATGATACCGCACAGCTTATTACCGGTGCTCGCATTGTGCCTGAGCGAATGGTGTGGCAGCTTCTGGCTCCTAAGACTGGTAAGCCCGGCATCTCCATCGAATCCAACGGCGTGAGTTACATCTACGATTACGACCCTAACGGCACTTGGCAGCAGTCCAATTACAAGGCTCTGGCTACTAAGGAGAAGTGGGATGCTCCTACTACTGCAACCCCCATCGCCACGATGACTACTGCCGCAAACACCGTGCTGGCAAACACTGGTGAGATTATCACCGATGCCTACATGAACACCAACACTTTCCACAAGATGATTGCTGCGGATGAAATCAAGAACCGGTTCCTGACGGTTATGAAAACCGCCACCGCCGTTCTGGTTGATTCCGAAGCACGTTCTGTTATCGAAAGTGCATCCGGCATTCGCATCCATCTGTACGACAAGATGTACAAGCCGGAGGAGACCGCTGCTGCCGAAAAGTATTTGCCTGATGGCTATGTCGTTCTGGCTCCTTCTGGCTCTCTGGGCAATATGTACTATGTTGCCACCCCTGAGGAAGCCGACCTGATGGCTGGCATCTCCAACGCACAGGTTTCCGTTGTGAACACTGGCGTTGCTGTTACCACCGAGCAGACCGTGCATCCTGTCAACACCAACATCTACGTCTCTGAAATCGTCCTGCCGTCCTTTGAGCGCATGGACGCTGTGTACTGCATCAAGGCCTACTAAGGCGAAAGGAGGAAAGCAGCATGGGAGACCAGTATTCCGAAGCGGCAGTCAAACTGGGGCAGTACATCGCCCCTGCACTTGACCGTGAAATCACGGACGAGGACTACCCACTCTTCGACCTGCTGCTTGATTTCGCCAAAGACAAGATATTTGCACAGGGCTACCCCTTCGGCAACAGACCGGATGAGTTGCCCTTGCAGTATCAGTCGTTGCAGATACGTATTGCAGCGGAACTGTACAATCACATCGGCGCAAACGGACAGACGAGCTATACCAACAACGGCATTACTCGTGTGTGGGAAAGTTCCGATGTGGCGCAGTCCCTGCTGAATGAAGTGGTTCCGAGAGTAGGTGTTATTGGCTGATGTTCAATGGGAGCCCGCTGGATAAACGCCCGCTGTGGTATTCAAACCCGGTCGGCGAGAAAACGCCTGTTGTGGACGAGTGGGGAAACGAGACTGGCGAATCCGCATACGAATCGTGGAGTGAACCCGCAAAACTGATGCTGAATGTCAGCCCCCCTACTGGTTCTGCGGAAGCAAACCCTTTCGGCGCGTTCACGGATTACAGCTATATTGTCAGCTCGTCCAGCAAAAAGCGCAACACACCGCTTTATGAAGGTACGCACGTCTGGTTTCAGACGGACGTTTCAAAGCCCTTCAATTACATCGTGGTCAAGGTCGCAGAGCATATCACAGACACGAAGTATGCGCTGAAAGAGGTGGCTGCAAGTGAAAATTAAAGTGAGGTTGAGCGATGCCGGACTTCGTGATGCGGAACGTCAGATACAGGAGTACAAAGCCACCCTGAACAAAAAGGCGCAGGAGTTTGCAAAGGCGTTGGCTGACAAAGGGCTTGACGTGGCAAAAGTTCGTTTTGCGAACGCACAGTATGCTGGTAGCAACGATGTTTCTTGCCATGTTGAGCAGAACGGAGCCGCCTGTTCCATTATTGCAGAGGGCAAGTCGGTTGCTTTTATCGAGTTTGGCACTGGTGCACACCACAACGGATATGGCGGCGAGCTGCCGCCCGGCGTTGGAGCGCACGGTTCCTACGGTCAAGGCAAGGGCGCTGGCAGACGTTGGTACTACTACGGCGATCCCGGCAATGCCGGAACCTATGTAGATACCGTTCCCGGCAAGGGCCAGTTGAATTACACCGATGGTAATGAACCGGCTATGGCTATGTGGGGAGCTGTTGAAGAAATGGCTTCTCAGGTCGAAGCAACGTGGAGGGAGGTTTGGAATAGTTGATTGATTATTTCAATTCTATCTTTACGGCTGTTGCTAAGGAGCTGCGAAAGCAAGTTCCAGTCATCTTCGTTACTGGCGAAATCAATGACAGCAACGTCAAGAAGTTTCCGTGTGTGCAGATAGAGGAAAACAACAATGTTCCAACTCACAAGGATTCTTCCAGACGAAGCAAGTATGCCGCCGTTTCCCTGCGTGTGCGTGTCTATTCCAACAAAACAAGCGGACGCATTGCAGAAGCACGTTCCATTGTGGACATCGTGGATTCTGTATTGGAACCGCTCAATTTCTATCGAAAATCGTTTGCCCCGTTGAATGGGCTGTACAACAATTCCGTCTATCGGATTGATTGCAGCTATGGGGCAACAATCGGAGAGGACGGAATGATTTACCGAAACTAAGGAGGTAAACATTCTATGAGTACTGCTATCTCCGGTTTGAATACCACCCTGTATTGTGGCGACAGCGCAACCGCTCTGACGAAGCTGTGCGACATCAAGGATGTACCCGACCTGATCTCCGAGCCGAACCTTCTGGATGCCACCACCTTGTCTGACCCTATGCAGGTCAACATCTTCGGCATTATCCAGAGTGACACCAAGTCCTTTACTGCCAACTACAACAAGACTGACTACAAGAAGGTCAAGGAAGCTGGCTACGATGAGACTTCCGAGAGCAACACCGTGAAGTATTACGCCCTGAAGATGCAGGACGGTTCCGGCTTCACTTGGCAGGGTATGCATCAGGTTGGTTTGTCTGGCTTTGGCGTGGACGAGGTTGTGGAAATGACCATCAACTGCATCTTCACCAAGAAGCCTGATTTCAGCGAGACCTTGACTGTCAATGGTGGCTAATCCGCAAAAATCGAATCAATCAAACCGGGCAGAACTGAACAACGGATTTGGTTCTGCCCCTATTTATAAAGGAGAGCATTTATTATGGCTGCTAAGGTTATCAACTTTCATTCCCCCGATGGTAAGAACACTTATGAGCTGACCTTCACCCGTGACAGCGTGGAAGCTACCGAACGTGCAGGTTTTCAGATTGGCCAGTACACCCAGATGACCAATCTGCTGTCCAACTCTCGCGCTTTGTTCTACGGCGCTTTCATCGCACGGAACAAGGGCATCAAGCGCAAGGTTGTGGACGAGATGTTCCAGCACATCGAGGATAAGGAAGACCTGATGGGCGTTCTGCTTGAGATGTTTATGGACGCTTCTAAGTCCCTGCTGGCAACTGACACTGAGGACAAGACCGCAAAAAACGCAACGTGGGAGATTGTGTAACTGCACAATCTCAAGAAACAGACGGAGAGGGAGAGCCATTCTCCTTCTCCAAGCTGTTCCACGATGTAGAAGCCTATTACATCTCCATCGGCATGACCTATGACCAGTTCTGGTACGGCGATGTCTGGTTGGCGAAGGTCTACCGTGACGCAGAGGAGCTACGGGAACGCAGAGCCAACACAGAAGCGTGGAGAAATGGCTTTTACATGGCATCTGCGCTTTCCTCTACGGTTGGCAATATGTTCCGAAAGAAAGGGTCTAAGCCCATTAAGTATATGGATAGACCGATTCCCCTTACTCAAAAGGAGAAAGACGAGTATGAATACCAACGCGCAGTTGAGGCGCAGGAGCGAATCAAGAGAATGATGTTCTCTATGATGGAAAGTGATGGTGGTAGTGATGGCTGATGTTGATATTACGAGCTTATCCGTAGAGATTTCTGCGGAATCGCAGGGCGCAGAGCTTAATATCGACAAGCTTACTGCCGCCATTTCTAATTTGCGTACAAAGGGCAACGTCACGAAGGTTGTGAACAGCCTTGACAAGCTGGCTAGTTCTATTGCAACGCTGAAACAGGCATCCGCTGGAATGTCCGGTCTGGACAAAATCACCAGCTTTTTGAACGGGCTTTCCAACATCAACACGACTGCAAACGCGAAGAGCATCAACACGGTCGTGAATGCAATCAAGAAGATTCCTGCGGCTGTGTCTGGCTTAAACGGCGTGGATTTTTACTCCATGTCTGGAAGCATTACTCAGCTCACTAACGCTTTGGCTCCGCTGTCCATTCTGGACGCATCGAACCTTAAAGCTCTTGGCAGTGCTTTTAATGCGATTGGAAAGGTTCCTGACCTGACCGACAAACTGAAAGCGACAGACCTTGATTCTTTTGCAAGCTCTTGTCAGAAGATTTCTACTGCCCTTACTCCCCTTGCATCTCAGCTTGACAAAGTAGGCAACGCCTTTTCAAAGCTCCCACCGCAGTTGAGCAAAGTGGTCACACAGGCAAACCGCGTGACCGCAGCCAACGAAAAGCAGCGTAAGAGCTATCTCAGTCTGTCCAATCAGATGAACGGCTTTATGCGAAACATGGCAAAGTTGGTTTCGTTGAAAGCAATTGCTGATTATCTTGGCAACGCTGTTGCGAAGTTTAACGATTTCTACGAAGCGGCTAATATGTTTGGCGTATCGATGGGTGACATGACAAACGAAGCGAGCGGTTTCATTGACAAGATGGAACAATTGCTTGGAATCGACCCGTCAGAAGCCATGAACGCTATGGCGAACATTTATAGCATGACAAAGAGTTTCGGACTTGCAAAAGAGCAAGCATATACTTTGTCTAAAAGCCTTACCCAGTTAGGCTATGACCTTTCTTCGCTAAAAAATATTCCTATTTCGCAAGCGTTTACGAAGATTCGTTCGGCTATGGCTGGCGAACTTGAGCCAATGCTTCAGCTTGGCGTTGATATTTCTCAAGCAAGACTTCAGCAAGAACTTCTTGCGCTTGGCTTTAATAAGCAGGTTTCCACGCTTTCTCAGGCAGATAAAGCTACCTTGAGATACATTGCAATTTTAAAGCAGACCACCGATGCACAAGGCGATTTTGCTCGGACGCTCTCCAGTCCTGCGAATATGATTCGCGTTCTGAAAGCACAGTTGTCTGGTCTTGCGCGAGATGTCGGCTCTTTGCTTTACCCTGCTTTGAAATCCATTCTTCCTCCTCTGATTGCGGCAGTTGAACTTATCCGGGAGTTCGTTCAGTGGGTGGCAAAGCTGATGGGCGTAAAAGTCGTGCTCACTGACTTTGCCAAAAGTGCTGACAGTGTTGGCGGCATCGGTGACGCAATGGACGAAACAACCGATTCGACAAAGAAAGCCGCCAAAGCCCTCAAAGACTACACGATGGGTTTTGATGAGTTGAACATAATTGACCCCACACAGGGGAGTTCCGGTTCTGGCAGCGGCGCATCTGCTGGCAACATCTTGGGCGATGTAGACCTGTCCGGCTATGATATGTTCAAGGACTATGTCGGCAACGCTGTGGATGAAATCAAGGAAAAGCTACGCAAACTTGCTCCTATTGTTGCTGCTATCGGCGCCGGTTTTGCCGCATGGGCTATCGGGAATGCACTTCTTACTGCGTTGAAAGACACTCATGATTGGGCATACAAGCTCGGGAAAATCGTTGGTGGTCTTAATCCAGAGCTACTTCTAGTAGCCGGGACAGTCGCCCTTATCGTTGGTCGATTTGTTCAACTTTATCAAAACAGCGAAAATTTCCGGCAAGGTTTAGCCCGTATCAAAGATTTGATTTACCTTGCGGGTCTTGGGTTTACGCAAGGCTGGAATATTTCTTTGACTGATGGGAAACTTGGCGAGTCTATCAAATGGCTAAAAGAAGCTCTTTCTAATCTCGGCCAAGCGATTTGGAATTTGATTCCTGAAGAATGGCAGGGAAAAATCTCTACTGCATTCGAGACAATTCAAAAAGTCGTCAAAGACCTTGACCTCGATTTGGGCGATTTGGTCATGACGCTTATCGGAATCGGTTTGACTATTAGCGGGCATCCCGTTGCTGGCCTTGCAGTTCTTGGCTTTGAAGCCGTCTCTGTCGCCGTGCGTGGTCTTGGCAGCGAAAGCGAAGCAGAAGCATTTCAGCTGAAATCTGATTGGCACGATGCTTTCGTAAATTTCGGCACGATTGCGGCCGAAACAGTGGCAGACATCATAACTGCTCTCGGAAATCTTATCAATGATTTTGCAATTCTTATCGGATGGATTCAAAATGGCGTTTCTGAAACGGAAATGCTCGACATCCAGATGAATGGAAATTTTCTTGAAGGTGCAATCGCGTCTCTTGCGCAAGTTATCCACGACATGGGCGTGTTTATTGGATGGATTATTAAAGGCGTAGACGAATCAGACCGCCTTGCCATCGCCGCCAATGGAAACTTTGCGGAAAAATTTGTTCTCTTGATTGCCGATGTAATCAATGGGATCAAAGACGCTGTAACGTGGTTCGGAGAACTGATTGATAAAGTTTCTAAGTTTAATCCGTTAAGCGTCGGCAAAAACATTATTGATGGCATCACGAAGGGCATCACGGGGAACACCAATGTGTCAAATGACGCGACCAAACAGTTGACCGATGGAATCAAGAAAACCGCTCAAGATGAACTTGATATTCACTCTCCCTCTAAGTGGTTTGAAGGAATTGGCGGCTACGTCGTTCAAGGCTTTGCAAACGGTATCACTGGCTCCCTCGGTTATGTCAACGATGCTATGAATAAACTCGTAGACGCCACCAAGGTCAAAGGCGAGGAGATGGCGAACTATGGCATTGACTGCGGCACAAGCTACGTCAACGGCATCATTTCCGGGCTAGACTCTAAGTGGGCCGAACTCGACAACAACCTCAAAACCAACTTCTTCGGTACGGTGCAGACCTTCATTCAGGCTGCGCAAAGTGGCGATTGGAAAACAGTTGGCACTACCATTGCCGCTAGCATTTGGGGCGCTATGGGCGATGAGCAGCGTAAACGCGTTAAGTCCGTTGCAAGCGATTTGCTTGGCAGACTGAGCAAAGAACTGAAAAGTCAAGCTTCTTCTCTGCTGAATACCGCTGCTACCATTGGCAAAAATCTGGTGAGCGCACTGACTCAGAATTTTGGCGCTGCCACACAAAATACGGCAAAGATGGTCGAGAACATTACCAGCGTGTTCACTAAATCGAAGACTCCGCTCTCGACCGCAGCGCTTGCAATCAGTAAAGGCTTGTCTGGTGGCCTACTGAGCCAGTTCCCGAAAATGCTTGCTGGCGTAGCTGGTTTGATTACTACGATTGGCGGCGCTTTTACCGCCATGCTGGAGGCAATCGGTGGCACGTTGTCCGCGCTTGGCATTCCTACCGGCTGGGCAATGGTTGCCGGTGGCGTGGCGATTGCCGCCGCTATCGCAGGCATTATTGGCAGTATCAGCAGTTCTAACTATAGCGACAGCTCTCAGTATGCTGGCACATCTAGTTATGACTCTACCTATGGGTCTGGCTCGTATAGTGGCACCTATTCTGCCGCAAGTGGGAACTCCGAAGAGATGAGAGATGCTGTGTACAACGGCTGCTACAACGCATTCCTCGACATCTGGCAGCGGTATGGAGAGGAAATCTCTGATGGAAGAGATGTAAGAGTGTACCTTGACGGCAAGCAGCTCACCACTTCTGTTGAAAAGACCCAGAAAGAACGTGGTGTGTCTATTATGGGTACTGAAGTTTATTCCTATTAAGAAAGGATGGTTCAGATGGCTAATATTCCTGCACTGGTTACGGTGAATGGCGTAGAGCTACCGGAACCATCCTCTTATGAGGGAACGACTAGCACGATTGTGGACTCTGGCCGAAATGTTCAGGGCAAAGTTGTTGGTTCTGTCGTTCGGCATGATGTAGCAAAGGTCTCCATGTCATGGAACTACCTCACCGCGCGGCAGTGGGCCGACATCTTGAGCCTTTTTACCACGAATTTTTACTGCACTGTTAAATTCTATAACCAAGCCACAGCTGGTTATACCACTCGTCAGATGTATGTCTCCGACCGCACCGGCGGTATGTGGCGCAGAGGGCCGAAAACCGGTGGCGTGATGGGATGGACAGGGTGCAAACTTTCTCTTGTGGAGGTATGACACATGGTTGAAGTCTCCGATAAGTGGAAAGAAAAATTTAACGAAACCCTCGTTCCGGAATCTTTTGTGGAGATTACCTGCGGAATCACTGAGCCGGGCATCAATAAAAAAGCTACCATCGTCACGTCATCGGCAGCCCCGTTCTCTACCTTTCACAGTATTGCGCTTTCCAATAACGCTTCCATTTCAAGGTATTCCACAGGAGAGCTTAATCTCACTGTTCTTGACGGAAGTTGCGCCATTGTTCCTTCTTCCCCTCCGTATGGAACTACTGGTTTTTTGAGCGCCAAGATTTTTGACGATTCAAACCATCCTGTTATTCGGCTTGAACTTCCGAGTGAGAGCAAGTCCTCGATTCCCGGCGTTTCAATTTGCTGGTCTACGGTATTTGAAGAATACGCTACAGATTTTTCGGTCAGCGCATATCTTGGGACTAACAGGTTAAAAACTGTGACCGTAAACGGAAACAAATCCGTCCGTTCTGATGTTGATGTAGAGCTTTCTGGGTTTGATGCCGTAGAGATTGAGGTGCTGAAGTGGTGTCTCCCTAACCGCCGAGTAAGGGTCGAGCAAGTGAAAATCGGAAGGTATCTGGTGTTTGACAAGACCAAAATCTTGTCCTACAGCCATTCTTCCGCAAGAGACCCTATCTCCGGTCAGCTTTCTCAGGAGTCGATTTCCTTTAGCCTCGATAACAGCGACCGTACATGGGACTCTGTGAACCCTCAAGGGATTTACAAGTACATCTATGAGCGCCAACCTGTCACTGTTCGTTATGGAATGGATGTTGACGGGAAGACCGAATGGGTGAGCGGAGGAATGTTCTTCCTGTCAGAGTGGAGCGTCCCCGCCAACAGCATTGAAGCGTCCTTTCAGGCGCGAGACGCTTTCCTATATCTGTCCAGCACGAAGTACACCGGAAGAAAATACGGCACGCTCTATGAGATGTGCTATGATGCACTGGAGCAGCTCGAAGCAGATGGAATCACAGCGGAAATCTCTGATGAACTGAAAGACTACTCCACTGACATCACGAGCGATGGGTCTGCTTATCACAATTCCGATATTTTGCAGCTTGCGGCCAATGCGGCCGGAATGGCTCTGTACCAGACTCGCGATGGCGTAATAAAGATTAACCGTGTGTACGGTTCTGTCGCCTCTGACTCGGTATTGGATATTCCGGTGCTGAACAATTATTCTTGGCCGGAAATCACCTTTGCTCAAAATATGCTCAATGTAGTGACCACCGCAGGTGGCGTTACCTACGCTTATCCCGAAAACCCTTCGGGCAAAGGCGTGAGTCAGACTCTGAGCAATGTTATGCTCACAAAGGACATCCTTGCAAAATCCAGAAATGCCCTTACGGAGTCTTATGGAGTCCTTTCTAATCGCCGCAAGGCTTCTCTTACTTATCGGGCAAGCCCTATCGTTGACGCTCTTGATATGGTAAAGATTCACCATCAGTTCAATTACGACGCTGTTTTGCTGGTGACTAATGCAAAATACACCTTCAATGGGTGCTTCAAAGGTACTGTAGAGGGGTACATGATGGCAGATGCTCAGGCTTTGTCTCTTGACCATGTCAGCGAACAGCTTGACTGGGGTGATTCCGTTGTTCTTTCCGCTACCCTATCCCCCGCTACCATTGATTCTCCTAAAATCAACTGGGCAGCTTCTCCCGAAGGAATTGTCTCCCTTCATGTTCTGACAAACGCACAGGGAAAATCCACTTGTCAAGTCAAGTGGAACTCCCCGGGCAAGGCTGTTGTCACTGCTTTTGTGGGCAACGTCTCCGCGAAATGTTCTTTCATTACAACATCGTACAACCTGTTTGATGTTGCAGAGGGCGAAACCGTTCTTATGGACGAGGGCGGCAACGTGGCGGAGTTCATCGTTGCGAAGCACGACTACGAAAGCAAGCTGAACGGAGCCGGACGAACTCTTCTGGTTCGAAAACACTACGCGGCTATCATGGCTTGGGATTCTACATGGTCTACTTACGCCAGTAGCAGCGTAAGCAGCTGGCTCAACAACGACTACTTCAACTCGTTCAGTTACGCTCAAAAGCAAGCTATCAACAAGACAACCATTTACTACACCCCGGGCTTTTCCGATTCTTACTGTAGCTCTGGTAGCAGCAGGGTATCCACGATGGCCGAAAGTGTTTTCCTTCTTTCCAACCATGAGTTTGGATACGACACGGAAGGTTCTGATGCCCCGAATTGGACGACTAGCAGCCCAAGTTATAAGCACAACGAAGGCACTCCATTGCAAAATGCATCTGAAATCCTGAAGACAATGCTTGCATCCGATATAGAGGGTTCTGAGAGAGGGCGTTCCATTTGGACAAGAACTCCTTATCTGTACTCGCTTCAGATGCTCTATGATATTGCTGGCACAAGCTCAAGCGCCAACAAGTACTGGCGACCTCTGCTGGTCAGCAAACTTGTAAACGCATACGTCGCGTATGATTCTACGTTACAAGTGAATGGCAACGCAGAGACGATTTCTTATGCTACGAATGACGAGGGTCCTCGTAAATATGACAATGTCGTTCACCCCGCATTTACCGTTCCAAAGTCTCTTTCCATTGACGCTAAAGGCAAACTGATTTTTTAAGAGGTGATTGTATGGCAAAGTGGATTACAGACCGAACGCAGGCAGATGTAGACCGGGTCAAAGAGCTAACAGCCAAAGCCAGAACCGGCACATGGACAACGGCTGAACAGCAGGAGTGGGCCTCCGGTATGAAAGGAGCGCTCAGTTACACTGACTATGCACGAATCGAACAGGGCATGAAAGAGCTTGCTGACATTGTCGGAGTGAAACTTCCTATCGACCCGATTTTGGTCGTGACGGCGCTTAATACTTCCGGCGACATCCCTGCGTGGGACACTTATCCCGCCAAGTCCGAGTTCTTCATGCCGCTGACTGCTAAGAAAGCGGGCCTGCCGCTCCGCTCGCTGGGATTCCGCGTCAAGGGTTATATGCCGGGCAAAATGCGCACCGTCCTGCGCAAGTACGGCACCGAGACCGCCCTAGTAGACAAGTCCATCGACCTTGTCAAAGGCTATAATGATGTAGTGCTGGACATGGGAAACATCGTGCTGGAAAAGGGCGTCGAATATCAGCTCTATTTCGCCGCCGCCAACAACTTCTATCCGCCCTCTGTCGA
>OOBS01000082.1_pt1 | contig 59180 bp, 43 predicted proteins | sample 1671381 | NCBI WGS metagenome assembly OOBS01 (sample SAMN06348151, study PRJEB24527) | human gut metagenome | biome: human gut; feature: ankylosing spondylitis patient; material: feces | host: Homo sapiens | place: China | collected 2015-10 | reverse complement strand
AGGTAAGTGAAAATTCTGACATGGCAAAATCCTGGGCAACTTTTTGTTGCTCAGGCACTTATAAATAATGTTAAACTATAGTGTTGCGGAATTAAGGTCAAATAAAATAATGTACTTTTGCAGCCAAATAATCAGAAGAGCTAATGAATAAAGAGAAGCACGATTTCTTTCTCCATTCTAATGAGGTGAACCATATCAGCAAGGAGGATTACGACAAGATAGAACTATTGGTAAATGCGGCAAAGGCTTTTGCCCGCAGCACCTACCAGTGCGTCTATATCATCGACTATTTTCATCAGGACTTCATCTATGCGTCAGACAACCTCGCTTATCTCTGCGGATTGGAACCGGAACAATTAATGGAGGCTGGCTATCAGATGTATATCGACCATGTTCCGGATGCTGACCTGCAGATGTTGCTCGAAGTAAACAAGAAAGGATTCGACCTTTTCAATGAATTGCCCGCAGGCGACCGACTTGACTATACCATCTCGTACGACTTTCATCTTACCAATGGCAATCATAGTCGATTGATTCATCATCACCTCACCCCTATCCTCCTTTCTGCTGATGGAAGAATCTGGCTTGCCCTCTGCACCGTATCGTTGGCGGCAACCGATGAACCGGGACATATCATAATGCAGAAGAATGGTGAGCGCGGCTATTATGAATATTCCACCTCGCGCCACAAGTGGGAAAAGAAAGAAGGCATAACCTTGAGCGAGACAGAGAGAGATGTTTTGAGATTGTCTGCCCAAGGTTACACGATGAATGATATTGCCGACCGACTGTGCAAGTCGGTTGACACTATAAAGGCTTGCAAGCGCAACCTTTTCGCTAAGATGGGCGTGAAGAACATTGCCGAAGCGCTGTTTCATGCCACAAACTATCAGATGATATAATCAGAATCATATATCTTCCAGCAATGGCGAGAGATAGAACTTGGGGAAGTATTTCACCTCCTTGCATTCCGCAAGGTTCGCGAGAATGTTGGCACAATAGCCGGCGGCAATATATGCCCCGATGCCCAGTTGCGGGAAAGACTCATTGGAATAATGTCTGATGGCTTCATCCACCCAAGGCACAGGCATCTGCCAGAACATTCCATACTGAGAGATATACTTGCCTAATGAGCAACGGAAATCATCCAAACCTTTTTTCACTACTTCGCTGAATGGATAGCCTTTCGGTTTCTCTACAGCGAGAAAGGCAGCCTTGCCAAGATTAACGGCATGGATAACGGGGATGCCCTGCTCCTTACATTTCTCATCGAAAGCAAACGAGGCTTCGTTGTCATGCAAGGTTGCATTCACAGCATATCGGATGCCCGACAAGGGGCATGCATCCACATCTTCCATCGTCAGCGTATCTTTTTCGAGGCGCAAGATATGGAAGTCGATGCTGTTACTGGGAACTTCAACTATCGCAGTTTCGTGCAAGGCACAGGAGGCTATCAAGCCTCCCATGTCTGCACCTGCTATGATAATATTAACTTGATGATTCATTTTACAAAAAGATTAGAAACGGTTTATTTCTGTGTTGCCTGCACCCTTGCCCTTATAACGGTCTCTTGATGTATTGAAGTTATACTGTAATGTCAAGAGCAAGGCACGATTGTCGCTTGTGCCGTTTTGCCAGAGCGTAACATCCTTGTTGTAGAATGTTATGTCACGATTACTCTTGTTGAAGATGTCGTTAGCTTCGAGTGATATGGAGAAACGTTCCTTGCAGAAAGCCTTGTAAAGTTTGGCATTGAGGCATGAGGAATAACCAAGTTTCATATTGTCCTTGTTTCCTCGGCTGTTCCACTCCATGTCAATGTTCATCCAAATGTCACCAGGCAAATGGATAGCATTCTGAAACTTTACGATTCCTAAAGGATTGCCGTAGGATTTGTGTCCACCCAAATACTCTCCAGAGAACCACTGTTTGATGATGCCCATGTTAATGCTTGGCTGCCAAATTCCTATTTGGAATTGTGCGCCGAGGAAAGCCTGTAACTGTTGTATCTTTGGAGTATTCTCCATTGTGAGCAACTTCACCTCTCCATCTTCTCCATAAGGTTTAGTGGTGCCAATAGTGGCATTCTTTCTGTTCTCGTAGGCAACCTTGACAAAGAATTGCTTCCATGCGCCCATTAACTCCACTGTGTGAATCTTCACAGGGGATAGGTAAGGATTACCACTTCCTAAGGTTAGGCGATTGATATAGTTGATGGTTCCGTCAAGGTCATAATACGATGGACGTTGCATCTTGCTGGTGTAGTTCAATGCCAATTGAGTCTTTCCAATCTGTGTGGAAATTGACAGAGAAGGGAATACATTGTTGTAAGTTTTGCTTTGATCTTCCTTTAATTGACCATTTTCCGTGTATTTGAAGTTGACATGCTCGTAACGAAGTCCTGCCTCTACGGCGATTTTCCCGAATAGCTGACTGACGGTAACGAATCCTGCCATGTTCTTCTCATCGCTCTTGGTGTTGCTATTTCCGATAGTAGCCATATTGATGTTGAAATCATTCAACATCTGAGAGGCGGTATATTCGTTGCCTACTTCAAGCTGTCCTTTCCAAAGAGGATAACTCAATACCAGTTTTTCGGCAAACATACGTGAATGTCCGATGCTCGTGGAGGCAACCAAGTTTTCCTCATGGTTTATGTTTATTTCCGACTGATTGGAAGTTTCACGTTTCTTTCTCCACATATAGTCCATGTTGAAGTCAATGCCAAGTTTGCCAACTTCTCCGTTATAATAGATGTTGGCATGGTGCTTTGGCACAGAATGTGTTCTCTTGCGTACAGCAGAGGAAACCACATCTTCCAAATTCCCATTGGCAAACGAAGTGGAAGTATAATCGGATGCCGGTTTTTGTAAACCAGCTCCATTTATGTAGTATGCACCGATGGAATGGTGTTCGTTGAGCATCCAAGACAGTCCAAACTTACCGAAGAACTCGTTGTTTCTCATGTGGTTAAAGCTCTCTATTTCTTGAAGCCAATTGGTGGAACCTTGCGTCTCCATGTTCGTGGATTCATAGCTATAGAATTTTCCACCATAATAATTCAGATTGGTGAATACCTCCAAACCTCCTTTGCGATATTTCAAGTTTGCTTGTTCCATACTCACAAAATAGTGACGGTAACCATTTTGGGCACGAAGTGTTCCACCAAAGCCTTCGCCTTGCGATGGTTTGGTGCGAATGCGGATGACTGACTTTACGGAAGCATCATATTTTGCACCTGGATTGGTGATAACTTCCACGTTCTTGATGTCTTGTGAGTTAAGTTGTGCAAGTTCGTTTTTATCTTGTACGACACGCCCATTGATATAGATAAGTGGTGTACCCTTGCCAAACACCTCGAAATTACCGTCTCGTCCTGTGACCATTGGCACTTGGCGCAACACATCATTTGCTGTGCCAGCATGAGAAAGTTGGGAGTTGGCTACAGTCGTAACCAAGGCATTGCCTTTGATGGCAGTAACAGGGCGTGATGATTTCACCACCACTTCACCAAGCGTCTCACTATCCTCTTCCATCTTGATAATGCCCACATTCTCGCCCTCGCAATCCTTGCAGATAGTCTTATAGCCTACGGATGTCACCTTGATGATTCCGCCGTTGCAGGAAGTGTCGATGACAAAGCTGCCATCCTCTCCACTCACTGCGCCCTTGACGAAAGCCGAGTCTGTTCTATTCAATAATACTACATTGGCAAACGCCAAAGGTTCTCCCTTGGTATTCATCACCTTGCCGGTGATATTCTGCGCCATCATCGGAGTCATAGCCGAGAGGCACAACGCTGTTATAATCAGTTTCTTGTTCATAATCCCTTTACTTATGTTTTTCTGAGGGCAAAAGTAAGGGAAATGATAAAAAAGCCTTTGACACAAAAGTGTATTTCTGAGATGTATAGCTGAAAAATTACACTTTTGTGTATGTAGAAGTATAATATAAATCTCCGTTCCGTGTCACGGAATGGCCATTCGGTGTCGCGGAACGTACATTCCGTGTCACGGAACAGCCGTTCGGTGACACGGAATATAAACTTTAAATATATTGTCTTTAACTTTATAAAGATATAGAATATAAAAAAGTAATGCCAAAACTTAGACTTGTGTGAAGTCTAACAAACAAAACTGCACTACTTAGATATTCTCTATATCCTGCTTCACATTGTTGCGAATCTTAGTAAGATAAGCCTTCATACGCTTGGCGTCCTTATTGTCGATGATGTCTATAAGCTCGCCAAGCTCGTTGCGAATCTGAGCCACCTGTGCACTGGTGTATGGGTTGAACAGAATCTCCTGAAGCAGATAGTCGTCCTCGTTGAGCACTCCTTTTGCTATACGCAGATGTCGCTTAAAGGTAGTACCTGGCGCATCTTGATGCTTCATAACAGCAGAGAAGACAAATGTGCTTACGAAAGGCGTACTGAGCGAATAGGCCACCGTCTTGTCGTGCTCCTCGAATGTGTACTCGTAGATGTTGAGACCGAGTCGGGAGTAGAGGTCCTTAAAGAATATGCGGCCCATATAGTCGCCCTCGGTTATTATAATTGCATTCTCCTCAGACAGTTGTCCGAGATTGGCAAACGTAGGTCCAAACATAGGGTGTGTAGACACATAAGGATGTCCCGACTGCTCGTAAAACTCCTTCAGATTGGTCTTTACCGATGATATGTCGCTTATGATGCAGTCTTGCGGTAGCACAGGCATCACTTCCTTAAAGGCAGATATAGTGTATTTTAGTGTAACGGCATTGATGACGAGCTGCGGTTCAAACTCCTTTATCTCGTCGAGCGTGGTAAAACGCTGACAGTTATAGGTGAATCGCATTCGCTTAGGGTCTTTCTCGTATACCGCAGTCTCGTGGTCGAAACTGAGAACATCGAGAAAGAAGCTGCCCATCTTGCCGGCTCCAAGGATTAGGATTTTCATTTTGAGTTTTGAGTTTTGATTTTTGAATTGTGCGCTTCGCGCATTTTGAATTGTAAGTTCTGAGTTTTGAATTTCTCACCAATAGCGACTTCTGAATTGAGAATTCATAACTCATAAATTCAAAATCGCAGGCGAAGCCGAGAATAATTCAAAAATCAAAACTCACAATTCAAAATTCGCGAAGCGTATTACTTCTGATTAATAATCTCCATCTGCTGTCTTACCGACTCCTCGTGTATATGCTCGAATATCTCTTTAACAAAATCGGAGTCCATACCGCAGAGCGAGCCTTGCGCACCACGCTTGTCGAGAATCTCGTTGTATCGACCAGTCTGGAGGATAGTCATATTATGCTCCTTCTTATACTGTCCAATCTCGCGACACACACGCATACGCTTGGCAAGAAGGTCCATAAGATTGTTGTCAAGCTCGTCAATCTGCTTGCGCAATTCGTGTATTCCCTCAGTTGTAACAGTCTCGTCGCGTACAACAAGTAGGCCTAAGATGTAGTCGAGTACATCTGGCGTTACCTGCTGTTTGGCATCGCTCCATGCATTGTCTGGCGAGCAATGGCTCTCCACCATCAATCCATCAAAGCCCAGGTCCATTGCCTGTTGGCAAAGAGGAGCAACAAGTTCGCGACGTCCACCTATATGACTTGGGTCGCAGATTATAGGCAACTCTGGGATGCGTCGGCGCAGCTCGATAGGAATCTGCCACATAGGAAGGTTGCGGTATATTTTCTTGTCGAAGCTTGAGAAACCTCTATGTATGGCAGCCATACGCTTGATACCCGCCTGGTTGATACGCTCCATGGCACCAATCCACAATTCAAGGTCGGGGTTTACAGGGTTCTTTACAAATACAGGCACATCTACACCCTTAAGGCTGTCAGCAAGAGCCTGCATGGCAAACGGATTGGCAGAGGTACGAGCACCAATCCAAAGTATATCGATGCCATACTTCAAGGCGAGTTCTACATGCTCTGGTGTAGCCACCTCAGTAGCTGTGAGCATACCCGTCTCTTCCTTAACCAGTTTCATCCAAGGCAAAGCAACCTCGCCATTTCCTTCAAAACCACCTGGCTTAGTACGCGGTTTCCAAATACCAGCACGAAACATATGGCATCCAAGTTTCTTAAGTTGCTTGGCTGTTGTAATAACTTGCTCTTCAGTTTCAGCCGAACATGGTCCGGCAATTACGAATGGGCGTGGATTATCACTCGGTAGGTTTAAAGGCTGTAATTCTAAATCCATAGTCGTATAATTATTTACTTATTGTCATTCATTAATTTCACTCTCTCCAATGCCTCCTGTATCTTCTCATCCTTTGCGCAAAGACTGATACGGATGTAGCGTTGTCCGTTGCTACCGAAAATAAAGCCAGGTGTGATAAACACCCTTGCCTCATGCAGCACACGCTCTGTAAGCTCCTCGCAATCCTTATACTTATCAGGTATCTTGCCCCATAGGAACATGCCCACCTGATTAGGGTCGAAGGTGCAATCGAGTTCTGTCATTATCTGCTCGGCTATATCGCGGCGGCGACGATATGTGGTGATGTTAGCCTCGCGGTGCCATTCGGGAGTGTTGGTATTATATGCCTCGGCAGCTGCAAGCTGTATGCCACGGAATGTGCCAGAGTCGATATTGCTCTTTATCTTCAATATCCATGATATGAATGTTGGATTAGACACGCACATACCTACACGCCAACCCGGCATATTATGACTCTTCGACATTGAGTTGAACTCTATGCAACAGTCCTTAGCGCCCGGAACCTGAAGCAGCGACATTGGCTTGTCGTTAAGGATGAACGAATAGGGATTGTCGTTAACCACCACAATGTTGTGCTTCTTGGCAAAAGCCACAAGTCGCTCATATGTCTCACGGCGGGCATTGCCTCCGGTTGGCATGTTGGGATAATTGGTCCACATAAGGCGCACACGCGACAGATCCATGTTCTCAAGCTCGTCAAAGTCGGGTTGCCATCCGTTGTCCTCACGCAAGTTGTAGTTCACTATCTCGGCTCCAAGTATCTTGCTCAAGGATGTGTATGTGGGATAACCAGGATTAGGCACAAGCACCTGTTCGCCAGGATTGACAAAGGCAAGTGTAACATGCAATATACCCTCCTTCGAGCCAATAAGCGGCTGCACTTCTGTCTTGGGGTCTACATCTACATTGTACCAACGCTTGTAGAAACCAGCCATAGCCTCACGCAATTCGGGTGTACCCATAGTGGGCTGATAGCCATGAGCTTCAGGCTTTGAAGCCACCTCACATAGCTTGTCTATTGTCTGCTGCGATGGCGGCATATCTGGCGAACCGATGGCAAGGGATATAATATCCTTACCCTCAGCGTTCAACTTTGCAACCTCCTTGAGTTTGCGTGAGAAGTAATATTCTTGAACCAACGATAGTCGGTCGGCGGGTTGTATTTTCATAAGTTTTGAGTTTTGAATTGTAAGTTTTGAGTTTTGAGCGTGCTTAGCGCGCTTCATATTCTCCAAGTATCTTAAGCGAGCGAGTAAGCGGTATTATCGCGTCAATGCTCTGTCGGTATCTTGTCAAGTTGTCGAACGTCAGGTCTACGTAGAACAGGTATTCCCACTCGCATCCAATAACTGGCAACGACTGTATCTTTGTGAGGTTGATGCCATAGAACGAGAGAATAGTGAGTACCTTTGACAGCGATCCTTCCTCATGGGCAACATGAAAGACGATGCTTGCCTTATTAGCCTTCTCCAATGGACGAAGGAAGTCGGCCTTGTTAGGATTTGACACTACGAGAAAACGCGTAAAGTTGTGCTTATTGTCCTGTATCTGGTCTTGCAGAATCTTAAGTCCATACATCTTTGCAGCAGAAGCGTTGCATATGGCAGCCCATCCCTTGCAATTGTACTTGGCAATATATTCTGCCGAACCAGCTGTATCCTCAGCCTCAACAGCCTTGATGTCGGGATGATTGGATAGGAAAGCATTACACTGTGCAAGAGCCACTGGATGTGAATGAACCTCGGTTACAGTAGACCAATCGTCGTCTGGCAAGCAACAGATGCAATGCTCAATATGTAGTTTGTGCTCACCCACTACTGTTGCACCCGACTCGCGCAGAAGCTCGTAGTTGTGAAGAAGACTACCAGCTATGGTATTCTCTATTGCCGTCATACCAATAACGGTTGGGTCGCGTCGCATATTCTCGTACACTTGCTCGAAGGTGGCGCAGCATATCAGCTGTATCTGTTCGCCACTGAAGTATTGGTGAGCGGCAATATCGTGGAATGAGCCTTTAAAACCCTGTATAGCTATTCTTTTCATATTTATCAGTTGACCGGTAGACTAAGCTACTTGTAAAACAAAAAGCCCCGCTTTCACTATTCTGTGAAGCGGGGCTCGTATATTTTTATACACTCTCTAACCTTAAGTTGAATATCATGCACAACTCACCGCTTCACAATTCCTTGTAAAGTAAAAGTAAAATCGGTAAATATATGCGTATGACTTATTCATAACCTGGTTGATTATTTATTCTATTTGTTTATATTGTTATTTGATGTGTGCAAATGTATAACATTTTTTTGTTACGTGCAAATAATTTACGATAAAATGTCAATAAAAGTTGAAGTTTAGCTTATCAATCGTTATTAAACACCTTATACGGGTCGGCTTGTTGCATCTTTTCTTTAATCTTCTGCTCAATGCCTTCGTCGTCTTGTGGTACCGATGCCCTCATCTCTTCGGCAGTAGCCTCGTCGTCCTTAGCTCCATCCTCATTGCCTTGTTGACGACGTACTATAGCACGTTCGGCAAATGCCTCTATGCAGAAAGGATTGGCCTCTAAAACCTTATTGTACATATTCTCGGCATTGGCAGCATCGCCCTTAGCCTTAAGCACACGTGCCTTAAGCAAGCATACATCTTCGTTGCCCTCTATGCGTGCAAGCAATATGTCGGCATCCTCGTCAGCCTCATCAGTATCGCCATTCTCGAGCAATACCTCTCCACGCAACAAGCGGGCTGTGTCAAAGTCATCCTTAAGCTTTAATGCCTTGGTCAACATTGCAATGGCATTGGTAAGGTCGCCCAGTCCACGGCAAGCCTTGGCATAATAGTAGTAAATCCGCACATTATTGTCGTCGACAAGCAAAGCCTTCTCTGCAACATCTGCCATAGCTGTGTAATTCTCCATCATATAGGCAACGTCGGCCAAGCGCAACAATACGGCTACATTATCAGGACGTGCATCGGCTATGAGCTGCAACTGCTCGTATGCCTGAGACAAGTCGCCCAAAGCGATATAAGCCTGAGACAGATAGTCGCGACATTCCAAATCGTCGCTTTTCAGCTGCAATGCGTGGACAAAGCATTGCACAGCATAATCGAACTGATGCTGCTTGAGAGCTCGAACACCATCATATTTCAACACGTCAAAATTCTTGCTTTCGTTCGGTTTCTCTTCTTTCTTGGATTTGTTTCCACCGAACAAGGCTCTAAAAAAGTTCATATTCTATAATTAATGGTTTAAAGTTTGTACAAAGATACAACTTTTATCTTGTTCGTAATGGTATAGTGACTAAAAAATATCAGCCGAGGCTTCGCTGTAGTCTTTTTATTCTTCTTAAGACTTCGATAGCCTTAGGCTATTGGTAACCACGCTGACGCTCGACATGGCCATGAGCGCACTTGCCCACATTGGCGTTATCTGGAAGTCGACACCAAACAAGCGCAAGGCACCAGCCGCCAAAGGAATACATATTATATTATAGACGAATGCCCAGAACAGATTCTGACGTATCATGGCTACGGTGTTGTGCGACAGACGACAAGCATCGGCTATGCGGCGCAGATCGTCGCCCATGAGCGTAACCTGAGCCACATCCATGGCCACATCGGTGCCACGTGCCATAGCTATGCTGACATCGGCAAGAGCAAGAGCCTGCGAATCGTTAATGCCGTCGCCCACCATTGCCACCGTCTTGCCTTGAAGTTGCAAATGACGTACAATGTCCTCCTTGTCTTGAGGCATACAGCAACTTTTCCAATGGTCTATGCCAACCTTTTTAGCCCAATAAGCGGCAGCTTCCTCCTTGTCGCCACTCATCATCCACACCTCAATACCACGCGCCTTAAGCATGGCTATGGCCTCAACGGCATGAGGCTTTAGTTGCTCGCGATCCTCAAGTGCAATATTCTCGGCAGACTTGAAATCCACATCCTTATTAGGTATTGTGAGCGTGCCCGTCTTGTCTATAACAAGCGCATCTACCTTGCACATCTGCTCTACAGCCGTGGCGTCCTTGACAAGTATGCCACATTGTGCCGCCTTGCCTATGCCAACCATAAGGGCAGTAGGCGTGGCAAGACCCATGGCACAGGGACAAGCTATTACCAATACTGAGATGGCAGAAAGCAGGGCCTGAGGCAACACAGACTCGCCACCAATCAATAGCCACAAGACGAACGTAAGCACCGACACAGCCAACACGCACGGAACAAATACCAAAGCCACCTTGTCGACCAACCGCTGAACTGGAGCCTTGGAGCCCTGAGCCTCTTGCACCATACGTATTATATTGGCAAGCATGGTGTGCTGGCCCACTTGCTCGGCACGAAATCGCAATGTGCCCTCGCTCACTATTGTTCCAGCAAGCACACGGGCTGCGGTAGACTTGCTTACGGGCAATGGTTCGCCAGATATCATCGACTCGTCTACATAGCCTGTGCCTTCTGTCAAGGTGCCATCGACGGGAATCTTCTCGCCCTTGCGCACCTCTACCACGTCGCCTACGGATACGGCTGCAAGCGGAACATCTGTCACATCGCCATTGCTTACGATGTGGGCCATGCGTGGAACAAGGCCCATAAGCGAGCGTATGGCAGAGGCTGTTGACTTCTTGGCACGCTCCTCAAGGCTTCGGCCTGTAAGCACAAAGGTTACAATCATAACCGAAGCGTCGTAATAGGTGTGCCACTCTATTCCACGAGAGCCCCAGAACGAGGAACCCCAGAAGGTATTGAACACGCTAAAGCCAAATGACATTAATGTGGACATTGCCACGAGCGTGTCCATATTGGCAGAGCGGTGCACAAACTGCCGCCATGCGTTCACATAGAACTGTCTGCCGCAATAAATCATGTTTACCAAAGAAATGATGAGCATTGTCTGATTGGCAGCATCACGACCTCCCACAGCTATCCATCCCATCGACACCGACATCACAAGCAAAGAGAACAGCCACGACAGCGACATCCGCTTCAACAACAATCGGTAATTGTTCTTCTCAAGAGTGTCAACACGTGTGTCCTCATCGATTATAAGCTCGTAGCCAGCTGAGTCTATCACCTGCTTCATATCGGCAAGTGTGACTTGCTTTTCGTCGTATTCCACCATTACGGTGCGGCCTGGCAGCGACACCGCCACCGTTTTCATTCCATCCATCGCCTTAAGCTTGCGCTCTACATTGGCGCTGCATCCAGCGCACATCATACCCATAACGGGCAATATCTTCTTTTCCATGGGTGCAAAGTTACGGCTTTTATTGTATTTGCGATTGCAGATTTATGGAGAAAGATTATAAGATGTGGAAAATGGACTTATGATTTTTTTTGACTTGTCTTGGCTTTGCACTACCTTTGCATACTGAAATGGAACATTATAATAAAAACGAAAATATTGACTATACAGCCGACTGTGCCATGTCATTCTTCGACCAACTGGAGGATGTGTGTGCAGCCGACTTCACCATACGCGAGAAATACACCATTCTGCGCGACATCTTCAAGCGTGTGGTGAACCAAGCCATTGCACACAACAGCATCAACTTTATCGGAATGTTTGCCAAGCTTGACTATCTTGTAAAGCAGCACAACATTGCGACGGAGAAGGCCATACTGATACACGACACGCGCAAGGTACTGGAACGCATACACAACACAGGCAACGACGAACTGGAGATGTCGCTTCAGCACGACATAAAGGCAACAGCCTTGCTGGTGGCTGGCATTTACGGTGTGGCAATACCGCCATCGCTTGCCAAACACTTGCCTAAGAAGGATCGAAAAAGTCGTTGGAGCAAGTTCGACATCAATCTGTTGCGCTGCATCGTGGCGTCATGGGACGACGAGTACATCTATGCTACGGAGGAGATGAACGCGTCGGAACTTAAGATTTGCTACGGACAGCAGAACAGATACCTTACACATAACGGCAAGGGCGACTGGACTTACCTTAAACAGATTCTGACTGAAGGATCGCAGCTGAACCTTGTGCGCATACGCATGGAGGACAACGTGTGCATGCCCGAACTAATAATATACGAACCCGACTACCTGATAGACATCACAACCATTGCGTCGTGCTTTGAGACGTACGCCGAGTCGCCATACGTGAACATGGTGAACCGACTGAAACCGCAAGCCAACACCGTACACATACATCTGGGTAATCTTGCTGGACGCTTTCTTGACGACACCGTGCACAACCGCGACGTGTCGTTTGGCGAAAGCGTTATGGAGTTTTTCAAGGCCAACACCATCAGCCTTACATCGTGCGACGACATGAACGACCAACCTACCGTGCAAAAGTTTTACAAGGACGCACGCGCGCAGAAACGCAACATACAGAAGCTTATTGGTACGGACCTGCCTAAGGAGGTGGACGAGTACGACCCTAAGGCGGTGGTGCTGGAGCCTACCTTCTTCAGCGATGTGTTAGGCATTCAGGGACGTCTGGACCTTTTGCACGAGAAGGACGGACGCACTACAATAATAGAACAGAAGTCGGGCAAAGGCGAGTTTGTGCCCTATACATCGCCCGAATACAACCCTAACCGACCGGTTCCGCAAGAGAAACACCTGGTGCAGCTGTCTATGTATCGCGCGCTGTTCAATTACGAGTTCAGGAAACACTCTGACGAACTGCGCCACTTTATGCTGCTATACTCTAAATACAATGAGGGGCTGGTGTCGATTGCCAATCTGCCAGAACTGACGCTACGCGCCATACGCATGCGCAACCTTCTTACATGGTGCGACCTTACACAAGGCAACAATGGTATAAAAGTGCTGGAGAAACTTACGCCCGAAATGCTGAACCGCAAGGGTGTTGGGGGCAAACTGTGGGAGGAATGGACTCGCCCCGAACTGGAGCGACTGCTTAAACCAATACACAACACTACAGACCTGGAACGTGCCTACTACTTCAGAATGATGCAGTTTGTAGAACGCGAGCACCTGTTGTCGAAAGTAGGTAACAAGACCAAGGACGACAGCGGATTTGCAGCAATATGGCTGGACACTATTGAGGACAAAAGGGCGGCGGGCAACATTTACGAGGAACTGACAATTGAGCAGTTTGGAGAGAGCCACGACGGAATGGTGGAAAGCCTTAAGTTGAAATTTGCCGAAGAACAGTCGGCTGACACGTCCAACTTTCGCAAAGGCGACATCGTTATTCTTTATCCCTACAAGGAGGATGCTGTGCCCAATGCCTGCGCCCAGATGGTGAACCGCGCGTCTATAAAGGAGATAACAACAACGGGAGTGGAAGTTGTGCTGCGCAACTCGCAAACCGACAAGCAGGTGTTTGATGTGCCAAAAGGCACATTTTGGGCTATAGAGCACGACATGTTTGAGTCGTCGGCAAGGGCTCTGTATAGTGGATTGCACAGCTTTCTGTCGGCATCAAAGGAGCGTCGCAACCTGATACTGTGCCAACGCAAACCAACAATAGACGAGCACGTGCACATACGTGGCGATTATGGACGATTCAACACGTTGGTGGAAAGGGCTAAACAATCGCGCGACTTGTTTCTGGTAATCGGACCTCCGGGTACTGGCAAGACATCATTCGGACTGCTTAACATCCTAAAGGAGGAACTGACCGACCCACACTCTAACGTTATTCTGCTGTCGTACACCAACAGGGCGGTAGACGAGATTTGCTCGAAACTTGTGGAAAGCAACATCGACTTCCTACGCATCGGATCGGAATTAAATTGTGACGAGGCTTACCACAACCATCTCTTGGTCAACCGTGTGGCTAAATGCGGCACAGCACGCGAGGTGAAGGAAGTGATAAGCAATATGCGCGTGTTTTGTGCGACAACAGCCGCCATGAACGCCAACATACACCTGTTTAAGATTAAGCACTTCGACTTGGCTATAATAGACGAGTCGTCGCAAATACTTGAGCCTCATCTCATAGCCTTACTTAGCGCCACATCGGGCGAACGCGATGCCATAGACAGATTTGTGCTTATTGGTGACCACAAGCAGCTGCCTGCCGTTGTGCAACAGACGGCTGAAGAATCGCATGTGGACGAACCTATGCTGCGCGACATCGGACTTGTAGACTGCCGCCTATCGCTATTCGAACGCTTGTTGTTTGGATTTAAAACCGATAATGGCTACGATCCAAGATACGTATACATGCTAACCAGACAGGGACGCATGCACCAGACAATAGCCGAATTTGCCAACTATGCCTTCTACGGCAACCGCCTCGAAGTGGTGCCTTTGCAGCATCAGACGCTGCCTTGTAGCACATCGTGCAGCGACAACGGCATTGTGCAACTGCTGAGTATGCGACGTATGGCTTTTGTGGCGGCACAAAGACCAAGAACATCTGCATCGGTAAAAACCAACTGTATAGAGGCAGAGATGATTGCGGCAACGGTGGTGGAAATATACCACCTTACTAAAAAGTCGTTTGACGAGAGTCAGACGGTGGGCGTTATTGTGCCTTATCGCAACCAGATAGCTACCGTGCGCAACGCCATCGACCGTTCGGGCATTGCTCCTCTACACAACATAACTATCGACACAGTGGAACGATACCAAGGCAGTCAGCGCGACTACATTATTTATGGCTTTACGGTTCAGCAACCCAACCAGCTAAACTTCCTGATAAACAATGTTTTCGAGGAGGACGGAATGGTGATTGACCGCAAGCTGAATGTGGCTATGACACGAGCCCGTCTGCATCTGCTGATGGTAGGCAATGCGGACATTCTGCGCGAGAACTACACATTCTACAAGCTGCTGGAATATGCCAAGAGCAAAGCCTCGTACATAGATGTTCCCGTAGAGCTGTATTGCAAGGGCAAATTCAATATTCCTGCCGTAAACAACCAAGATGTTGACAACGACATGATGTACGGCAACAACCGCAACGCCAACCTTGTGTTTATCAACTATGGAAGGTCTGACTTCGCGCATGGAATGATGGTGTACAGCAAGATGGAGCAACAGTCGATTGCACTTACTGCTGCCCACCAAGTGGATATTTACTGCCATTATCTTATGCCACAATATCTGGAGAACGCAAAGAGGATGTACATCGAGCGTATGAAGGAAATAATGGATGGGGCTATTAAGCATAACGGACGCATCAAGATGGTTGACATAGGATGCGGACCAGCTACATGCGGTGTGGCTTTGGCTGAAAGCCTGAAAGAAAACAAAGACTGCGTAACACCCTTAAGCCTCGAGTATATTGGTGTTGACGTGTCGGAAGCTATGAGGATAAAGGCAGAAGAGGAGATGCGACAAACAGACAAGGACAGCAACGTCTCTTGGCTATTTCTGGCTTCCATAGACGATGCTGATGGGCTATTGGCAAGCAAAGACAGCGCACTCGTTATCTTTAACTTCTCGCATTTCTTTGCTTGTATAGATGTAGAAACGGCAGAAACACTGGCAAGCAAGATTAAGAACATGATGACGACAAATGCAGACAACGATTATATGGTCGTGGTGCAACAATCGACAGACGACGACAAGCTACGGTCGTATGAGGTATTCAGTAAGGTTTTCTTGTCTAAATAATCACAGCAGTACAGTTTTGTAGCAAACATATATCGAAAGAACATAAAAAAGAAATCCCCCAAGAGGGCGAGTGCATACATGGGTGTGCCACTCGTTCTCTCCGGGGACTTGCTTTTAAATGTGGTTGCTATCTTTGTTGACAAACCGCAACCTAATTAATTGTACCAAATGGATGATTCTACACGGGTGTAATGCTCTTCCTCCTCGTTGTAGATGTTGTCGAGCTCGAACGACTCAAGGTCATAAGCTCTTTTTACTTCTCTCATCATAATACCCTCCTATTCTGACTGGTGTCTCGCGCCGGTCATTTTAAGATTACCATTTGGGGATGTGAGACTCCATCCTTTAGTTGTTGTTGAAAAACAATGCAAATATAGCGATTTTTCTTGATAAATGCAATAAATAGAGTCGGTTTTCTTACGATTTTAAAATTATTTTACCATAATTGCAACAATATACAACATTTAAACCAATTCTTTAAAAGTAAGTCGCATAATAGGTATTGCCAGCAAAAACGTCACCACATCACATACTGCCTGACACATCGCAACCCCCATTAAACCAAACAGATGAGGCAATAGAAGGATGAAAGGAATAAACACAAGTCCGCGGCGGGCTGATGCAAGTAAATTGGCACGCAAGGGTCGGCGCGTTGTCTGCAACATCATGTTGGATGTCATAATGTAAGCGTTGAGCGGATAAGCCACCAAATGCCAACGCAAGGCTGTACTTCCTACAGCTATAACTATTGCATCGTCACGAAACAAAGCTACAGTTTGTTCAGCAAAACAATACACTACAGCAGCAAAGATGGCAAGAAACACAAAGCCTGTCTTTACCGTAAACCAATAGCCTTGACGCAGCCGTGCATATAGTCCGGCTCCATAGCAATAGCCGCAGAATGGCTGGAATCCTTGTCCAAGTCCCACTATCACAGACATTACAAACATGGTGACACGACTTACTATCGACATTGCGGCAACTGCAGCATCGCCATAGCTTGCCGCTGCCAGATTGAGTAGCACAACAGAAATGCTTGCCAAGCCTTGGCGCGAGAGCGAAGGCGAACCGCCATAGATTATCTCGCGCACATAATGCCAACGCAGAGAGAACTTCGTTAGATGGATGCCTACACACGTTGCACCACGACGGTTACACATTATATATAATATAAGGAAACTTACAGCCTGGCCTATAACAGTGGCAAGGGCTGCGCCACGAAGCCCTAACGAGCAACCGAATATCAACAAGGGATCGAGTAGCACATTAAGCACAGCTCCACTCACAATACCCCACATGGCATGGCGTGTGTTGCCTTGCATGCGCAGCTGACTGTTGAGTGTGAAGGAGGCTATCTGAAAAGGTGTTCCCGTCAAGATGATTGCCATATATTGTTCGGTATAAGGCAACACCGTGGCCGTACTGCCAAGCCACAGAGACAATGTTCGGAGCGACATCAGTCCTACTGCGGCAATAGCCACGCCCGTAACAATGGCATAAACAAAGCCTGTTGCAGCCATAGACGCAGCATTATCGATGCGACGAGCTCCAAGTTCGCGCGACATGTAGCTACCGCTGCCATGACCAAAGAAGGAGCCTATCGCCTGAATAAGGCACATCAAAGAAAAGACGATACCTACTGCTGCCGTAGATTGTGTGTTGAGCTGGCCTACAAAATAGGTATCGACAATAGTGTACAAACACGTAACAAGCATAGAGACAATCGTCGGTACCGCCATCGTAAGGATGACACGCGACACTGGCGCCTGTGTAAGAAACTCGTAATTGTCTCTATGCTGTGTTTTCATAACGTGTTTGAAACACCCCTCAATAAGAGGGGCTAATTATACTTTAATCCTTAAGCGAGTAAACAATCGTTGTAACCACTCTCACCTTCTTGATGTATGGAGTGTTCTGGTCGCGGTCCTCTATAGAGAACTGTCCTTGGTCTGCCGACACAATCTTATTGAGTTTGCTCTTAGAGTTCTCGGCAAACTGCTCTGCTGTCTTCTCGGCATTGGCTATTGCCTCCTCCATCATCTTGGGTTTCATGTCACGAAACGACACATACTCGTACTTAATAGGATTGTCCCAACCACCGTCTACAATGGCAATACCCTCCTTAAGCAACTCGCCTTGGCGCGCTATGATAGAGCGCACAAGCTTCACGTTGTTTGACGTAACGGTAATGACCGACGTAATGTTGTAACGGTAAACACGGCGGTTGTCGCTGTATTGGTCGGCATTCTGGTCGATAACCTTAGGCGCATTGACGCTAATCTCGTCGGCCTTAATGCCGTTGTTTATAAGAAACTTCTTTATTTTTGCCTGTGTATTACCAAGACGTGTGTAGAGATCGGGCAGCTCGTTGCCTATCTCCTTTGACACGATAGGCCACGTCACTTTATCGGCATCCACCTCTTTCTCTGCCAGTCCCTTTACGGCAACCTTGCGGTCTTTATTGGCAAAATTGTCTATACCGCCCTTGATACAGAAACCAAGGACAACAATGCTCAATGCTATAAGCGCAGAGCACAAAATGGATTTGTTGTTCATAAGCAAAAAATTTATGTTTATTCAAGTTTCGCAAGCGAAAGGAGTTTAGGAGTTAACTTCTTCTACTCTATCAGAGTTTGCACGATGCGCTCTGCCGAACGACCGTCCCAACGCTCTGGTATTCCACAATGTTTCCATTCATGGTTAACCATTCGTGTCATTTCCTCGCCCAATTTTATTGGGTCTTCGCCTACAAGCACATTCGAGCCCGTCTTTACAGTCTCTATATGCTCGGTGTAGCTGTTGAGGGTGATGCAAGGTACGGTGTTGAATGTTGCCTCCTCAGCCACATTGCCCGAGTCGGTAATTACACCAAGAGCGTGTGCCGTAAGCCAACCAAACTCCAGATAGCCCAACGGACTAACGATATGAAGACCTTTGAAGAGCAACGGATTTGAATCTATTACCCTCTTAACGGCATCGGCAGCCAACTTGCGTAGCGGTGCCACAACCGGAATATCGCCAGCATGCGACATCATGCTAAGCAATAGCGAGCGCAACTCGTCGGTTTTGGCAATAAGAGCCTTGCGGTTTAGGGTGAAAACGATGTAGTTGTTCTCCATCAACTGCAACTCGTCCATAACCACAGGACGAACAAAGCGCTGATAATTAAAGCGCAATGTGTCCATCAGTATGTTGCCCACCTGATATATCTTTGACGATTCTGCCCCCTCACGAGTAGCGGCGCTGCTGCCACCTATACCTGCTGTAAACAGAAGGTCAGACAGACCATCTATCACGAGTCGGTTTATCTCCTTAGGCATGTTGATATCAAACGAGCGTGTGCCAGCCACAAGATGAGCCAAACGTATGCCCTGCTTCTTGGTTACGATAGCCGCAGCCATTGTAGACGCAAGGTCGTCTACTACAATTACGGTATCCGTCTTATTCTCTTGCAAATAGCGCTCGAATGCCGACATCACCTGTCCTGTAAGCTCATTAAGGTTCTCGCAGTCTACGCCAAGATAGACATCAGGGCGCGACATCTGCAAGTCGTCAAACAATGATGCCTCAAGTGTAGGGTCGTCTTCGCGTCCTGCATACACAAGGCTGTGGTCTACTCCAGCTGCATCCATTGCACGAAGAATGGGAGCCACCTTTATAAAGTTGGGACGTGCACCAACAAAAATACAAATGTTCATAATAGTATAAAAATTATTTTTTGCCATGTCAGAAGTTTTTCACTTATCTTAGTGTTGCAAAAACAGACAAGAGCGTCCGACGATAGACATGGCAAAAATACAAATTAAATCTGAGAATCTCACTCCTTTGGAAGGATTATTTCGGGTCATGGAGCAATTTTTGACTCCAGACACATTTTCTCGCCATGGCAAAGCTTTAGAAAACTTAGCTCTGCTCATATGGCTTAACGAAAGCCTTCGGTTACTAAAGTTTCGCCAGTGAATATCCACAAGCATAATTTTACTTAATTTTGAATAAAAAAGGCTCTAAAGCTTGTGTAACCCACAGAAAATGAGTATCTTTATAATCGTCAAAGAATAAAGACATCATTTCATTTTCTAAAATTTCGGAGGAACGATTATGACTAAGACAAGAGAAATCTACCGTTGCACGGTTTGTGGCAACGTGGTAGAGGTTGTGAATCCCGGAGCCGTGCTAAGTTGCTGCGGTCAGCCCATGAAACTGATGAAGGAGAACACCACGGATGCGGCAAAGGAGAAGCATGTGCCAGTGATAGAACCTATCGAGGGCGGCTATCGTGTAAGGGTGGGAAGCGTAGAGCATCCGATGCTACCAGAGCATTATATCCAATGGATAGAGTTGCTCACTCCTACCGATGTACTTCGCCATGAGCTAAAGCCAGGCGAGAAGCCAGAGGCAATCTTCCTAACAGATGCCAAAGAGGTAGCGGCTCGCGAGTATTGCAACCTGCATGGGTTGTGGAAAGGAGATGCCAACAAATAAGCTTTACATAAGGCATATTTCGAGTTCATTGCCGACAGCGACATTGCGAGGAATGCCATACAAAAGACTACCGCCGCATATCCTGACTATTCGGGTATGCGGCGGTTTTGCGTTTCAAGCACCTATATACATTATATATATTGTAGGCGCGAGTTACTATTCATCGAAAGCGTTAGGATTCGAGTCGGTGCTCTCTGAGGAATAGTCATCATCGTCCCAGACAAAGCTGCCAGAATACTCCTTGGCACAGGCTGGACCAGTGGCAGGATCTTTGCTAATTCCAGGAGAACCTGCCATCATGCCCTCACTCTCTATTTCCAACAATATCATTGTTGGCTTGATATATTTCTTCATAATTTTCTATCTTTTTATTTGTTATACACTACTTTCTTGCCGTTCACTATGTAGATCTCGCCCTTCTGAGGAGCAGCCACCTTGCGACCCATCAAGTCGAAGTAAACCTTAGGCTGCAAGTCGGCTTGGTCGTAAATGCCCTTGTTAGAGCCATCGCCGTTGATGCGGTCGATGCCCGTAGCCTCACCATCCTCGAATACCATACTGTAAGCCTTGGCTTCGCCGAATCCTTCATCACCTCCACCAAGTTCAGTAGAGCTGAGGTCAAGATATGCACGATAAGCACCTACCTTCAAGGTCTTGTTGTCTGCCGCTACTGGATGGAAGTTGCCATCGGTTTGGAGGATATAGCTACCACCCTTAGCCACCATGCTTTCGAAGGTACCCTTCAAGAGACTTCCCTCGTTCTTAGGAGCAGTAACGGCTGCCGAAGCATTCTCATCCACATCGAATGTGATGACGCTCATATCATTCTTGCCTTCGAAGTCCACGCCTTCGAGATTGCGATGATATACATAAGGCACTCCTGGCTCTATGCTCTTCGCCTCAGTCAAGGTAATCGTACCCTTGTTCTTATCTGCATTTGTCACCTGATAGAGCTTGTCGAAACCTGTGAAGCTGCCTGCTACGAGGCTACTGCCCACTGGCACACAAAGCGTGCCATATTCCGGCGTCTTGTTGATGCTGACGTATGGCTTCACGGCTTGGCCATAGGATGCAATGATGCTATTGCTCTTGAAGCTCTCGTATTGCAATGGGGAGCAGTAGAGAGTGGCAGGACAATTAGAAAACATATCCGTATTCTTAATACTGCTCAATTTGTCTGCACCAAACTTGTTGCCAAAATATATGGCACTTAGATTTGGGGGCTTCGCAAACATATATCCGACATGTTTTAAATTCAGAATATCAAACGATGATAAATCTAAAGAAGTGAGCGCAGAGCAACCGTCGAACATACAATACATGCTCGTCACATTCGAAGTGTTAAAGTGTGATACATCTAAGGAAGTGAGCCTTGAGCAACCGAAGAACATACTACGCATGTCCGTCACTTCTGATGTATTGAAGTTTGATACATCTAAGGAGGTGAGCGCAGAGCAACCATCGAACATACGATACATGATCCTCACTTTCGAAGTGTTAAAGTTTTCTATTCCTTCGATTGTTGATAACTTTTCAAAATTACGAAACCATTCGTAGCATGAAGTTGGACGAGCTTGTTCAAATGTCTTGTCGAACACGACTTTTGTGACATCTTTATATCTCCAACCTGGCATAGAGGTTCCTCCAACCAGTAGATACTCATCATTTCCCACTGTCTCTTTATATCCATATTGAAAGGTAAGAACACCGTCAACAAACTTCACCCATGGACGAAGATATTTTATGTTTCTAAAATATCCACCATCAACAGTTGCATACGTTTTGTCAACCTTGCTTGGATTATATTCAATGTCGCCCTTGAGTTTCTTACAACCAGAGAACATATCTTTCCCTTTACTATCTGTCACACTGCTTACAACGAATTTGTCGCTCACATATATCGTGGTGAGATTAGAGCAATTGTAGAACATTTTTGAAACACTTGTCACATTCTGTGTATCGAAGTTTGATAAATCCAAAGAAGTCAGACCAGAGCAACCAGAGAATATCTGTGCCATGTCCGTCACTTTCTGAGTGCTGAAGCTTGACAGGACCAAAGTGGCCAGTTTAGAACAATCAACAAACATATATGACATGTCCGTCACATTCTGAGTATCGAATTGGGTTACATCCAAAGAGGTAATCTTTTTGCAACCGTAGAACATACCAAACATGTATTTTACTTTTTGAGTATCGAAGTGAGATACATCCAATGATGTAAGACCTGAGCAATTCAAAAACATATATGCCATGCCTGTCACATTTGAAGTATTTAGGTTTTCAATGCCTTCGATTGTTGACAATTTGCTAAACCCATTAAACCAACTGTAACATGTAATTGGGCGAGCCTGGGCAAAAGTCTTGTCAAACACAACTTTAGTGACATCTGTATTTCTAATAAGCCAGTCTGGGTTTGCAAAGTCATCTGCATTTAGCCAGTACTCACCCTCTTGCAATTTCTTCTTATATCCATATAGGAAGGTGAGTGTACCATCATTATATTTCACCCAAGGACAATCTGGTAAATTTTTGTCTATAAAATATCCACCATCGATAGTTGCATAGGTCTTGTCAACCTTAGTTACATCAAAGTTGATGTCGCCCTTGAGATTTGTACAGCCTGAGAACATGTTTTCACTATCTTTATCGCTTGTCAATCTGTCCAAAACAAATTTATCGCTCGCATAAATCGTAGTTAGATTAGAACAACCGTTAAACATATCTGACATATCCGACACTTTCTGGGTATCGAAGTTTGATAAATCCAATGTCGTGAGTCCAGAGCAAAGGTAGAACATCTGTGCCATGCTTGCCATATTTTGAGTGTTTAAATGGGACACGTCCAGAGAGGTAAGCCCACAGCAACCTGCGAAAATTCCATCTATTACTACTACGTTTTTAGTATCAAAATAGGATATATCCAAAGAGGTAAGCCCAGAGCAAAAACTGAACATATATGACATCCATACTACATTCTGAGTGTCAAAATGAGATACATCCAAAAAAGTGAGCTTTTTACAGCTGTTGAAAATGGAGCTCATATTCGTCACATTCGAAGTATTGAAGTTTGATACATCCAAAGAGGTAAGAACTGAGCAACCATAAAACATATATCCCATGTTTGTCACATTCGAAGTATTTAAGTTTTCAATTCCTTCGATTGTTGTTAACTTGCCAAAATTATAAAACCATTTGTAACATGAAGTAGGACGAACTTGGGCAAACAACTTGTCAAACACAACTTTTGTGACATCTCTCTTTTCATTCCAACTCGGTGAATTATCTTCTTCATTCAGTGGATACTCATCATTCCCTAATGTCTTCTTGTATCCATATTGGAAGCTGAGCGTTCCGTTAGCATACTTTACCCAAGGACGCGTATATTTTTTGTCAAGAAAATATCCGCCATTTATTGTTGCGTAGGTTTTGTCGTACGTGCTTGGGTCATAGGCGATGGCACCCTTGAGATTCCTATCGCCCGAGAATACCTCTTTGCCGCCTTCAACTGTCGTCACACTACTTAAGACGAATTTATCGCTCGCATAAATCGTAGTTAGATTAGAACAACCGTTAAACATATATGAAATATCCGTCACTTTCCGAGTATCGAAGCTTGACAAATCTAATGTGATGAGACTTTTGCAACTGAAGAACATATATCTCATGTTTGTCACATTCGAAGTATTGAAGTTTGACAAATTTAATGTGGTGAGACTTTTGCAACTGGAGAACATTGAACTCATGTTCGTTACATTCGAAGTATTTAAGTTTTCAATTCCTTCGACTGATGTTAATTCACCAAATTTCCAAAACCATTCATAACATGTAGTTGGGCGAGCCTGGGCAAAAGATTTGTCAAACACGACTTTTGTGACAAATCTTTCGCAGTTTTTGTTGTACCATTCAGGAGTTTTCCAATCTTTATTGAGGTCATATTCATCAGCCCCCAAACTTCCTTTCTCGCCATAATAGAACGTTAGGGTCTTTGCCGACCTATCACATTTTGCCCATGCCTTCTTAGCAGCATAAGCACTCAATTCGCCCCCCAGAGGAAGGCGATAAAGAGGACGAGGAGCGTCCTCCATACAATACTTTTACTTTTCTCCATGATTTATTTTTGTTTATAATTAACCTTAATTCAAGCTATGCATCCACAACTTGTCTACTATTGTAAGCAGTAAGAATAATAGGATTCCCTGCCATACCCACTAAACCGGTTGGACAATCATGGCAGAGTGGGTATGGCAAGGATGCCATACCCTCCTACAGATTGCCGAGGTGCAACTTTCTGCAAAGATAGAAATAAAATTTGATATTGATATGTTGCATTCCTATAGTAGGTGTTGCATTCCTACCCAAAAAGGTGTTGCATTCATAGGAATGCAACACCTTTTTGGGTGTAATATAATAAAATAAGGTGTTATCCCTCCCCATATAGGTAGGCATCAAGGCTGCGGCTTTTACTTCTCCTCCTTAAACAGCTCCTTTATACCTCCCAAGCTGCCCAGCATATTTGTAGCCTCAAATGGCAGGAATACGGTCTTTGTCTTATCACCCTCTGCAAGTTGCTGCATCATCTGGATATACTTCTGTGCAAGCAGATAGTTGGCAGGGTTGGTGCTCTTGCCCACAGCCTCTGTTATCTTCTCTATGGCTATAGCTTCGGCTTCGGCCTTGCGTATGCGGGCCTGAGCCTCGCCCTCGGCATGCAGAATCTCTTGCTGCTTGGCAGCCTCGGCACGGTTGATAGTAGAGGTTTTCTCGCCCTCCGACTTAAGAATCTCTGCCTGCTTCTGTCCCTCGCTTGTTAGAATGGTGGCACGCTTGTTGCGCTCTGCCTGCATCTGCTTCTCCATAGCCTGAAGCACGCTCGACGGTGGGATGATATCCTGCAGCTCAACACGGTTTACCTTGATGCCCCATTTGTTGGTGGCGTCGTCGAGCACAGCACGCAGCTTTGTGTTGATTGTGTCGCGCGAGGTAAGAGTCTGGTCAAGCTCCATCTCGCCGATGATGTTACGCAGAGTGGTCTGTGTAAGCTTCTCTATAGCGTTAGGCAGATTGTTGATTTCGTAAACAGCCTTGAACGGGTCTACAATCTGGAAGTAGAGCAATGCATTTATCTGCATCTGGATATTATCCTTTGTGATAACGTTTTGCTTGTCAAAGTCGTACACCTGCTCGCGCAAGTCAATCGTTGTAGAGTAGGCATAACGTCCGCGATTCATTGTAACGATGGTCTTGGCACGGTCGATAAACGGGATGATGATGTTGATGCCTGGGCTAAGCGTGGCATAATACTTGCCCAGACGCTCTACAATCTTAGTCTCGCTCTGCGGGATGATAACCACCGCCATCTTAACAAAAACGATGGCAAGCACTACAAGTGCAATAAGAAATACTGACATAAATTCCATAATGATTTAAAAAGTTTTAAAGGGTTAATGCGTTGTGTGTGTTGTTCAGATTACGATTTGTGCTGACAGTCCACAGGTTCTACCTTCACAATGATGCTGTCCATGCCTACGATGCGTACCTTTGTGCCTACGGGCAAATCGTCTGCCCAGTTGGTTTGCGCCTTCCAGTCGTCGCCATCAAGCTTTACACGGCCATAGCCTCCTGCCCTGACCGTCTCCGACACCTCGCCCACTCTACCTATAATGGCCTGTGCATTGCTAAGGCGTTCGTGGCCTCCACGATGTATCAGCGCCACAAGATGCGGACGCAAAAAGAATATGGACAGCACGCTGCACACGGCAAACACTATTATCTGCGCCCACAGAGGCACGGCAAATATCGACACAACCAACGCTACCAATGCACCAATGCCGAAGCATGTGATGTAAAAGTCGCCCGACGACATCTCCATAATGAGGCAGACCATTGCCACTACAGCCCATAGGGTCCACCAATGTTGCATGATATATTCCATCATATTATATTAGGTTTTAAGGGTTAAGTATGTGTTCATATTTATCTTTATATATGAGCGGCAATCAGTAGGAGGGTATGGCATCCCTGCCATACCCACTCTGCCATGATTGTACAGCCAATTTAGTGGGTATGGCAAGGATGCCATACCCTCCTACTATATGTAAAGATTATTCTGAACTGTTACTTAATATTTCGATTTTTCTACTGCCTACATCTTCGTCATGTGATAGCCCAATGCCTTAAGCTCCACAGCAATACCCATAAGATACAGCTGATGAAGGGCGGCAACAAAGGCACGATAGGCATTGGCTGTGCCTTCTTCCAGGTGCAAATGGCAAAACTTGCTATATGTGCGCGAAGCCGACTCGGCCACTACATCGTTAACCTTGGCACGTGTCTCGGCGTCAAGACACAACACATCGTCAAGAATATAGTCGTCCATATGGTCAAAGTCGATGCGGTTGCGCAAGTATAGATATAGGTCGGGCACCTTTGAGTAGGTGTCCCATTCTACATCCCAGTATTTAGCCACCGCCATACCCAAGAACATTATCCAGCCAAGGGCTACCGACGGATATCCTGTATTATACTCGCGTATTCCATCAGCCACATAGCTCTGTCCTAATTGCGGCCATAGTTCTTCAAGGTCGGGTGCCTCAGGCAAACGCTCGTCTACCATATCGGTAGAACGGAGATACATGTAAAGGTCGTCGTGGAACAGCTTCTCAAAATCTGTTGTATTGTTGTTCATTGTTTACTCAAGTTTTATTTTATTTATACATATTAGCCACAACCGGCACCACTTCTGTCTCGTCGGGCCAATGTGGCAGATAAAGCAACGGATGCTCATTGCCTCCAAGGAAGCTCCAGTCTACGCTTCGCAGAAAGTCGAAGTCGGGTCGTCCGAAGTCGAACGATCGTCCATAAAGCAATATAGCTCCACGTTTCTCGTCAATCTTCCACAGTCCTCCACCATACGGACATCGCTCGCCCTTGTCAAGCAGATAGCGATGCAGATAGACATTGCCAAACTTCAGCACTCCATCCTGATTTATTATAAATTTCTGATACATTACGTTCTCTATATTGTTTACACGTTATTAATTAATGTGTACAAACAGCAACCCATCTAAGCCTCTTACCTCTGCTATTCCCTGATAATCCAATCAGCTATTGTTCGCTGATTGCTATCGTAATTTACACCAATTTTAAACAGGCGCTTGCCGTCGGCAGAATATGGAATAAGATATCCCTTTTCATCTATCTGCCTAATGGCATCCTCGGCAGAACCATCATACTTCAACTCGAAAACAAACACGGCATCAGGCATGTACACCACGGCATCTGCCCTGCCTATCGCACTATCCTCCTCTACCCTCATGTGAGCACCCATCAGGTTGAAGATAAGATAGAACACCGTCTGAAAGTCTCGTTCACTCTTGTTGCTCAGGCGATTGGATATGCTGGCGAGATAGGCCTTAAGGCGAACCATCGCTCCCTCTACGTCTGACTCGTATAGCTTTTCAAGGAAATCGCCCACAAGACTGTTGTTGTCAAGGGATATAGGCGAAAGATAGTTGGGCGCAAGACTCTTGAGCATGCCTATCTTAACCTCCTTGTTAGGATATTCCAGTGTATAGCGATGCAGCATAGGGTTATACTTCTTGATGGTGAGGTAACCACTCTGATAGAGCAGCGGAAGCGCAGAAGTCATCATTTCCGGCGAAACATCAAAGTCGTCCACATCACATGACTTCTTCTCAATATCCATCACGTTGACATGATACTTCTGCAACGACTTGATAAGATAAGACGGCGTACCCGATCCAAACCAGTAAGGAGCTATATCGCGTGCATTCAAAGCCTTTACCAGGCTGAACGGATTGAATACATCCTCTGATTTTTTACTGAAGTGATAGCCATCATAGAATCTTGTCAACTCTGCCAGGCATTCCTCATACGTCATGCCAAGGGCTTCGCCCAAAGCCTCAACATCAGGTTTCATCTGCGTGGTAAGCTCCGTCTTGCTGATGCCACAGATGGCTGAGTACTGGTCGAACATACTGATGTTGTCGAGGTTATTCAGCTCGCTGAAGATGCTGAGCTGCGAGAATTTGGTAATGCCCGTGATGAAGGTAAACTCAAGGTATGGATCAAGCTTTTTCAGCGGACTATAGAAGTTCTGCATTATGAGGCGCAACTGTTTAAGATTATCCTTCTCGTGCACCACATCCAGCAAAGGGGCATCATATTCATCTATGATGACCACCACCTTCTTGCCCGTCTGCTCGCAAGCTCGCTTTACTATTCCATCCAGTCTTTCATTAGGGCGGAGTTCGTATTCTCCTTTACCATAAAGCTTTTCGTAGGGCAAAAGTTGCAGATTAAGATAATTGTTCAAGGCATCAGCATCAACGTGCTTGGCACCGCTCAAGTCGAAATGCAGCACTGGATGCTTCACCCATTCCTTCTCGTAAGAAGCAATGGCCAATCCCTCGAAAAGTTCTTTTCTTCCCTCGAAATAGGATTGGAGAGTAGAGGCAAAGAGCGACTTACCGAATCGTCTCGGACGACTCAGAAAGACATAAGACATCTGCTTTTCCCTGAAATCTACGATGTATTGGGTCTTATCTATATAGAGATAACCATTCTCTCGAATCTTCGAAAAAGTCTGAATTCCTACAGGATATTTATTTACTAATTTTGCCATATTCCTACATGCTTTGCGTTATATCACCTTATTGTTGTCCTTGTCGTGCACTATACGATAGTTATGGATGAAATTTGGAGTATCGTGCTCGCATGATGCAAAGATAACATTTTTCTTTTGAAAAAGAAAAAAAGTAATATATATTACTTAGCCATTTATATTATATTATTTGGCCATTTAATATATATTACTTTGCCATTTATATTATATTACTTTTTTCTGGTGCTTGTCTTCTTCTTTGAATATGTAGTCTTCTTCTTTGTTGTCGTAGTCTTCTTCTTGGATGTTGTAGTTACAGGCTTGTAGTAGGTCAGAGCCTCGGGCAACTCCTGCTTGATGGCAGCAATACGCTTAGCATCCGACGGGTGGTCGCTGAATACATCACTCTGGTTGCTATTGCCTGTCATCTGAGCCATACGCTGCCAGAAACTAACAGCCACATTAGGATCATAGCCAGCCATAGCAGCGAATATAAGACCCATGCGGTCGGCCTCGCTCTCGTTGTCACGCGAATATTTCAGGCTGCGAAACTGCAATCCCTTCTGTGCTATAATCTGTGCGAGCTGTGTTGTGCCCGAGCTAACACCGGCAGCATTAAGCACCTGACCAAGAATCTCCGTACCATACTGGTTCTTTATCTGCTTGCTCATCTGTTCGGCAGAGTGCTTGGCTACGGCATGTGCTATCTCATGTCCAAGTACAATAGCAAGCGATGCCTCGTCTTTTGTTACGGGCAACAGGCCCTCGTAAACCACGATCTTGCCACCAGGCATACAGAAAGCGTTGACCGACTGATCCTGAACAAGATTGAACTCCCAGCTATACTCCTTTGTCTCTGCCTGCAAGCCATGCTCGTTGAGATATTTCTCTACAGCAGTGGCAAGGCGCTGACCAACACGCTTAACCATAGCGGTATTGGCAGAATTGGTAGAAAGCTTGGCCGACTTCATATAGTCGGAATACTCTTTATTGCTTAGCGAGAGCACCTGCTCGTCGCTTACAAGGATGTTTTGCTTGCGTCCTGTGATGGGCACTGTGCGCGTTGTACCGCACGACATTACGATGGCTGCAACAAGAGCCATCAACATAAATTTAACTTTTCTCATACTATCAGTATATTAAATTGTTGTTATTATGGCTGCAAAAGTAGGCATTTTTTACGTATAATCAACAATTTAATATCAAAAAATCTACGCTACAGCCTTATCAGCAGCGAGCCTTTACACTGGCCCCACTCCACTTGCACGGCATACACACCTGTCTGAAGCGTTGCTAAATCTACGGTATAACTGTCGGCTCCTGCGGCAAGACTACGCTTAAGATGCAACCTACCAGCTGTGTCGTATACACGCAACGCCACTGCCGATTGCGTAGTGGCGGCAAACTTCAGGCACATTGTCTTGCCATTGGCAATGGTTATATCTATGCCTTGCACACTGGTTGTGCTGAGTCCTTCTATAGACGACATGCCAAGCACATCGAGCAATCCGGCATAAGCATCAATGGCACCATAGCCACAATAGTTGGGTGTGTCGCTGCCATAATCGCCACATGGACGACTGGTGCGCTTGATGATACCCATAACATCCTCGGGCGACAACAGCGGATTGGCCTGAAGCCACAAGGCTACAATACCGGCTACAGCAGGCGTGGACATTGATGTTCCGCAGTTGGCACTCCAGCCATAGGTGCGTCCATCATGGTCGAAAGTGCTGACAAGCCAACCAAGACGCTCTGGGTTAGCCTTTATATAATAGCTGCTCATGGCAGATATTATGTTTGAGCCAGGTGCCATAACATCTGGTTTTATACGACCATCAAACGTGGGACCTACAGAAGAAAATCCGCTGCGTGCACCATGCTCCCCCCAAGGAGTATATTGTGGCTCGCCATTGTAGTTAACAAAGTCGGGGCGGTAGCCTGAGGCACCTACACATATAACGTCGGGTGCACTACCCGGCGACAAGATACTATGCGATATGTCTGCATCGTTTAGCGTAGGGTCTATCTGCGAACCGCCAAAACCTCCATATATAAGGAAAGCCTCGGCATTGGCATCATCGCCCACCATCTGCATCGACACAAGCTTGCTGTCCATACCGCTGTCGCTGGTCTGCAACACATCAAACACAAGGTCGGAAGCATTGAAACACGAACGATATGCCTGTATCTGCTGCACAAATTGTATACCGTCTACAATGACAGTATCCGAAATCAACGAGTCGGCAGCCGCACAAACATCAGCTGTGCATACGCTAAGCACCAATCGTCCATCCTGCATTGTGGCATGGTTGGAGCGAATGTCTAAAGTTGCGTCTCCCACATTATATATAATAGTACGCAGTTCTAAAGGCTTGTCGGTCTTTACACTAAAGGCGGTTGTATTATCCCTGGCACCAAGGAAAGTGCCCGATGAATGTCGTCCCGAAGGTTTTGCCATATAGCTGTTGTGTGTACATTCATTGCCTGCCGACGCAACAAGAATCCTACCCGGACCTACAAGCTGGCTTAAAGCCTCGTAATATAATTGGGTGTCGCCACTAAAACTCTGGTGCGAACCCTCGCTGAACGACACCACACAAGGTTTGCCTACCGACTCGGCATAATCGAATAGATACTTAAAGCCAAGCACGTCGGTGGCTGTGGTATAGCGGTACATATCTTCGTCGGAGATGAAAGGCTCGTCGCCAGACACGGCATTGCTTACAAGACACAGCTCGCTCTCGGGTGCCATACCTACATAATGCGACCCTGCACCATTGCCGGCTGCAATGCCAAGAGTATGGGTGCCATGATACATCACCTCGCCATCTCGAGAGTGGGCATATGCACGTATTGCCTCGGGAGTGGTATATTCGGCACCAACATACATATTACTGTTGATGGTATCGGCACTAAGCTGGTCCCATAAACGACTTATGCGCATAGCCGAACCATCTGCATCGAGAAACGTGGGATGGGTAAGGTCGAACCCCACATCCATTATACCCAACACCACACCCTTGCCGGTATATGCCTGGGGCAAACGTGTGCCGGCATATATATCTGTGGCATTGGTGTATAGAGCCATAGAGTCGAGCTGCAGTCTATTGCCTCGTTCTGCCTCAATACGACTTATGCGTGTGTCGGCAGCAAGACGTGGCAATACCGACATGGGGATATCAGCCACAAAGATGTTGCCTATCTGCGCTATTGGCACACAACCATTGTCGAATAGAGGTTGGGCTGTGGCATCAGATGTCTTGACAAGGGCGCACACACGGCGTGGATGTGCGGCACGCCCTGGCGCAAGGCGCAAAGCTGCATTATCATAGACAAGCTGTCGCAACGACGACGACAACTTATGGCTATATGCATATTGTCTGGGCACCAAACGCTTTGGCATTGGCTGCGCAAACATGTCAACAACCAACAGCAATGCAAGCAACAATGCATTGGCTCTAAATGTTCTTAACCGAAGGGCATACGACTTTATAATCTCTAACATATTTAATTTCTTTAAATTCTACACATGCGAAAGTTGAGCAAGTTATACATATTTGTATCATACAAATGCAAAGTTAGCAAAAAAATCAGTAACTTTGAAATCGCAAAACACGCAACATACACACATTTAACAATAGATGAACGTTAAGGACATAACAGAACTATATAGCTCGCTGCCTGCATCGCAGATAGCAAACACCGTGAACGAGGCTTTAACACATAACAGCTCGCTCGTTGTTACAGCTCCACCAGGTGCCGGTAAGTCGACATTGCTGCCGCTTACAATACTGGCCTCGCTTGGCAACAATGGTGGCAAGGTGCTTATGCTTGAGCCTCGCCGACTGGCAGCACGACAGATAGCCGAACGTATGGCACAAATGTTGGGCGAAACTGTAGGACAGACTGTAGGATATAGAGTAAGATTTGAGAGCAAGGTATCCAAAGATACTCGCATTGAGGTGCTTACTGAGGGCATACTGACACGCATGATTGTGGATGACGCTACACTTGACGGCGTGAGCGTAATTGTATTCGACGAATTTCACGAGCGTAGCATCAACTCTGACCTTGCACTTGCACTTACCCGACAGGCACAAGACATAATACGACCCGACCTTAAGATTGTCATCATGTCGGCCACAATAGATGCCGGATATATCTGCACGGCTCTGCAGGCTCCACTAATAGAGAGCAAGGGCAAGATGTATGATGTAAGGCTAAGCTATGCCGCTACCGATACCGACCCACACGATATGGCTCAGGCAGCAGCCGCTACCGTTATTGAGGCGCACCGCAACCACGAGGGCGACATTCTTGTGTTTCTGCCCGGACAGGGCGATATTGAGCGTTGCATGCAATTGCTTGGCACATCGCTGGCACCCACGCAAGTACTGCCTCTCTACGGCAATCTGTCGCCTGAACAGCAACGACACGCTATTGCTCCATCCAATAAGGGCGAACGAAAGGTGGTACTTGCCACGCCTATTGCCGAAACATCTATAACCATTGAGGGTGTAAGGGTTGTGGTCGACTCTGGATTGTGCCGCCAAATTATGTTCGATACACGCACCGGACTAAGTCATCTTGAAACCACACGCATTAGTATAGATATGGCAACCCAACGTATGGGACGTGCCGGACGTGTGGCAGAGGGTACATGCTACAGACTATGGACCAAGGCTTCGGAACATCTTATGGCAGAACAGCGAACGGCAGAGATTGAATATGCCGACCTTGCTCCTATGGTGCTCGACATAGCAATGTTTGGCGAGAAGAACATAGATAGTCTGCCATGGCTAACACAGCCACCACGTGCCAATATATCAAGTGCCAAAGACTTGCTGGTATCGTTAGGTGCCATCGACACCGATAACAATATTACACCTTTGGGCAAGCGCATTGCCGCCCTACCCTGCCATCCACGTATGGCAAGAATGATTGTATGTGCCGATACAGCCGAGCGAAAAGCCCTGGCATGCGATATTGCCGCCTTGCTTGAGGAGAAAGACCCGCTTGCCGATAATGCCGACACCGACATGACATTGCGACTGTCGTTGCTGCGCTTGGCAAGGCGCAAGAAGCAAATAGGCAGATGGCAACGCATTGCAAAGATAGCTGCCGAATACCGGCATATGGCGCATACAACCGAAGACAATACCGACCCTGTGCCAACGGAGGTAGGATTGCTTGTGGCTTATGCTTATCCCGAGCGCATTGCTATGGCTAACGACAACATTGGAGGATACCGGTTGGCGGGTGGCGGAAACATACAACTCGACTCAGCCGACTCGCTTTCGGCACATACGTGGATTGCTGTGGCGTCGCTGTACAGTCAGCCTGGCAAGACGGGAAGGGTGTTTCTTGCGGCTCCGCTTAATACCAACGAGCTGGACGATAATGCCATAAGCCAACGCGACAACGTATCGTGGGACGCAAAACAAGGCTGTCTGACGATGAGGAAGGAAAGAAGGATTGGCAAACTGGTTGTAGACAGCAAACCAATACACAACGCCGACAAGAACTTGCTTATTAATATAATGTGTGAGGCAATGGCAAAGAACGGACTGAGTATGATGGATTGGAGCAACGACAATGTTCAACGACTACAGCGCCGTGTGGCACAAGTGGCGGCATGGCACCCCGAACTGGAGTTGCCCGATATTTCGACCGAACACATGCTTAGCACTGCTATAGAATGGTTGCCTATATATCTTGACGACGGCAATCGCGTGCGCAGCACAACGGCAGAACTGCATAAACTGAATCTTGCCGAGATATTATGGAACACTATTGCATACGACAAGCAACTGGAGATTGACCGACTGGCTCCTACACACATACAAGTGCCTACGGGGTCGCACATACGCATAGACTACAGACAAGGAGCCGAGGCACCTGTGCTTAGCGTCCGACTGCAGGAATGTTTCGGTATGGAACAGACACCTTGCGTAAACGACGGAAAGCAACCTATACTTATGGAACTGCTATCGCCGGGATTTAAGCCAGTACAGCTTACTCAAGACCTTGCCAACTTCTGGCGCGACACCTACTTTGAGGTGCGTAAGGAGCTGCGCAGGCGTTATCCTAAGCACTATTGGCCTGAGAATCCGTTGGATGCAGAGGCTGTGAGAGGGGTTAAGAGGAAGCAATAAAAAACAACAGGAACAAATCAATAAAATAATAACATCAAGTATGAAGAGTTTACTTATTAAAGACACTACAGTAGACGAGCGCATGGACATCGTAAAGGAAGCGCTCAAGGGTTTTGGCGACGGCGAATGCGAAGGCATCGACATGGATGACATGTACGACGACTATATCTTTGGACGCAAAGAACTTGCCGAGATACACATGGAGTTTAGCCAAAGATATGGGGGGAGCGTTAAAGAGGAGGTAAGAAGGTAAGAAGGTAAGGAGTTAAGGAGTTAGGGTGTGTCAAAAGTCGCAAGTGGTACGCCCCGAAGGGGCAAAAGCTCCTAGCCCAGGGCAGCGCCCTGGGTGTAATGTATCCCAAAGCAAAGCGCCCTGTAAGGGCAAAAGCGTTCATTATCAACGCTTTTGCCCTTACAGGGCGTATTATTTATAATATCCGTTTACCCAGGGCGTTGCCCTGGGCTAGGCGAAATTTGGGCTTTCAGCCCGCATTGTTTGAGTTTTGACACACCCTTATCTCCTTACTTAACAACCGTCTTCTTGCCGTCAACAATATACAAGCCTGCTGCAGGCTTGCCGTTGACACGCACACCACCAAGGGTGTATACCTTGTGGTTCTTAGCCTCATTAGCTGAGATAGAACCTATACCTGTTGAAGTGTTGTCGAAGTGGATAGTGTATACTGTCTTGCTGTCGGCATTAACGCTAATGTCGTTGCCCTCAACAGTAATCTTAAGCACATTGTTGTCGAGGTCGAGTGATGTAGATGCGTTAGCACCCTTACCCTTAACCTTGTATGCTATCTTGTTGCTGTCATCAGCAAGGTTGCCCTTAACAGTATACTCGGTCTTGTCGGCATTAAATCCCTCTACAGCCTTACCGTCGAATGTCAACTCAGACAGAGCGTGCCAGTAGATAAGCTTAACGTTGTCAAGGTCGAGCTGGTCGTCCTTTGAAGCACCAGGTATAGGATTTGTTGTAGCCGAAGCAAGCATATACTGCTTAGCAGAAGGCTCGCCAACATAGTTGAACTCACCAGTAAACTTAGTCCACTTGGCTGTCTCAGGAATAAGAACACTTGCCGATGCAATCTTCGAACCAACCTGTGCCTCAAGCTCTGGGTCGTGATAAGGAGCATTATCGTGAAGGATAAGCTGCATACGTCCCTGGAGTTTAATCTCTGTACCGTTAGCCTTCTCCTCATCTGTCAGGTCGCGTGCAGTACCCGGTGTAAAGCGAGCGTAAACCTCAAATGCATCAGGTATGCCTGCAAACGGAAGGTTACCACTTACGTTGGTACGGTCGGTATAATTGTAGTTTGCTGCATCAGTAGGCTCTGTAGAACCCATGCTGATTGTGCCAGTAGTAAGGTTGCCATTTGCTTTAGCAATTCCCATCAAGTCGGCTGAGCGCAAACGCACAGCCTTACCCTCAAAGCCATCCTCTATCATAGTTGGTGCTGGTGAGAACGAAGCAAAAGAAGACAAGGCACCAGTTGCCGACTCGAATGAATGCCAGCCCTCATTCAGCTTGCCTTCTGCTGTCCAAGCCTCGAAGTTAGAGTTAGGTATCTGATAAACAGCATCGTTCTCCTTGCCCTCGAATGTAACTGTGTATACAGTTGGTGTGGTACCCTCTTCGCTTACAGTGATTGTGAGAGTTTTGCCTTCAAAGCTCTTCTCTACTGTAGCATATTCTGAGGAAGCTTTATACGTTACCTCTGCATTATCATTGTACTTGCCTGTAACGTTAATCTCGTTAGCCAAACCATACACACCGCCAAACTCATGACCATCGATAGAGAGCGATGTCAATGTTGGCGACGGCTTTACATACTGTATTGTGTATGTGCTTATAGCCTCAGGATTGGTCTCGGCATCATAGTCCTCAGCCTTAACGGTGATGACATACTGGGCTGTCTTAGCATCATACTTAGCCTCGACCTTGGCACCAGCACCCTTCTTTGTATGTTTTGGTGTATACCAATCGTTAAAAGTAGAGTTTACATTATATGTATATACATTAGGGTCGAACTCAAGTGCAGCATCATTGCCCTCATTGTCAAAAGCCTTAAGCGACTTTAAGCCATGCCAGTAGATGAGCTTAACGTTGTCGATAGAGAGCGAGTTGTTCTTTACAATATACTTGCGGTCGCCAAAGTAGTTGGTTGCCGAGAATATCACATTGATTTTTTCGACCTTGGCATCAACATTGTTACCATAGTCAAAGTCGATAGTCTTAGATACCCACTCATACTCGTTCTTGTCTTCCTCACCATCTGCCAACGGCTTCTTTGTGTTGCCGGTAATGGCATAGTTGATCTTTGCTACACAGGTTGCACCCTCTGTGCTTGTAACATCTCCACCAAGAACTGCATTGGTCTTCGGCATACCGAGAACATTGCGGTCGCGGTCTACCATATCAACCTTTTTGGCAGTGCCAACAATAGATGTATTTCCAGGCACGTCTTTCTGTGTCCAAGTGCCATTCCAAAGATAAGCTACAACTGTGGCATCTTCTGGGCCATTAGAGTTATCGCGCTTATAATCGAAACTTAGAGCATCAGGATGATATGTAAACTTCTTACCTCCCCAAGTACCACCATCGGCATTAGTAGGCATAAAATTCTTAACCTCTGCAGTAGCCCAAGGAGTACCTAATGCAATATAAGCAGGCACAGCCTGTCCTGCAGCATTTATATTTGTTAGTTTAACAGCCTTTCCTCCATTGTTGCCCTCAATTTCACTACCAACCGTTGCCGTTATTCCTTTACTAATATACACATTAGAAATAGCCCACCCTTCTGGGGTAGTGCCTACAGCATTAGTATTGCCCTTGCTAGTCCAAGGAACGCATTTGCCCCACTCAGCATCAAAACTACCATTAATTTGCTGTGCATTAACAGAAAGCGCAGCACCACTCAAAAGAAGTAGAGTGTAAAACTTGTTCATAATTTATTTTTTAAGTATAATAAAACGATGCAAAGGTAATAAAAAACAATGTAAGGAAACCCATAATATATTGTAAAGTTTTCTTAATTAGCGACCTTTTGAATACTAATTGTCGCAAAATGACTAACACAGACACCCAAAACTCTAATTAGATTCTAACATACTTCTAATGATTTTCTAAAATACCTACTATTGGGTATTAAAGAAAAATGTAGTAATTTTGCAGTCGAAAACGAGAAGTATATAGTAAATCAAGAATCGGATAATAAATCAGAGAGAGATGTATCGTATAATACTTATGATGTTAGCTTGCCTAAACGCCTATGCTTTGCAAGCTCAAATCTTTAGCGGAGAATATACCACTGAATGGCAGTGGAATTTTAACAACAAAACCAATTGGCTAAATCAACTTAGACTGAACCTCAGCATACCAGTAGGCAAAGGCAACGACTCGTTTGAGGCTGCCACACTGCATGTGGCAAAGACCAACGAGACTATTATTGACGATTGGCAGGGTTTCTCAAATATAGAGGCCGATGATATGTTTGCAGCTATTGCCGTTTTGGGATACATGCACGAATGGAAATCGGGACATCTGTTTGTTGGTGTAAGAAATGTGAACGAGGATTTCTTCACATCTGACGTAACGTCTCTATTTGCCAATGGCTCAGGTGGAATATTCCCTACAATATCGGCAAGCTATCCAATAGCCAACTATCCCTTATCGGGGCTGACAATTTATTTTGATGTTACAAAAGGCGGTTGGACATTCCGTAACAGTATATACAACGGTGTAGGCTATAACGGATGGAAACGCAACAACAATCCATTTATAATAAAACCTAAAAGAGACGGCATCTTCAATATGTCGCAACTGGAATACCAGTACCCAAAAGGACACTACTTTGCCGGTGCTGCCCTTCACACACGCCACTTTAAAATTGATGACGAAGGCGAAATGGCAACATCTGACGATGCCACAAACAACACCACTTGCGCATGGTGGATATATGGCGAACAAACAATATGGTCGGTTGACGATAAAAACATATCGGCTATGCTGCAATATTCGGAGAATACAAACCACAGCAACGGCTGCTACAGGTTTGCCGAAGCTGGATGCGCTTATAAAGACAGTAAAAACGAGTGTGGCATATCGGCTCAATATGCCCGCTTCAATCAAGGCACCGAATGCTCTTTAGAGCTGACGTGGAAAAGACAACTGACAGAATCAATCGCACTGCAACCCTACTTTCAATATATAAATAACAAAAATGGCGACTTCACCGTTCTAAGCACACGACTTTACTATAGTTTTTAATAATTTGTATACATTTTTGCATAATTATGCATACAAGCACACCAACAAGTCATAAAAACCTATAAATTCTTGGACAAATGGATATTTATACTTAACTTTGCACAGTTAAAACGAATCAATAACATTAAATTCAGGAATTTATAAGTTTTTACCCATGCATAGAATGCAAATTATACTAGGGGCTTTTGCGGCCTCACTTATCGGTAGCTCTTGCCAGGCAACAACATTAGAAATGATACCCGAGATGGGAATCTTTAAGAAAAAAAAGAAGGTAGAGCAGAAAACCGATTCGGATTATAAGAAACTTGTTGGCAGCGATTCTGTCAATGTCAAAGGTGTAATGAATGTTGTAAAAAAGGACCAGGACTTTTATCTTGAAATGCCCACAAAGCTTATGGGCAGAGTCTTTTTGGTATCTAATAAACTACAACGTGTTCCTCATGAGCTGAACGAAGCTGGTGTTAACCGTGGTATCAACTACGAGAACCAGTGCATACGCTTTGAATGGGACAAGAAGAAGAAAACTGTTTTTGTGCGTCAACAGCGTACCACTCCTGAAGTGAATGCCAATGACGCTATGGCTGCATCGGTGGAGAACAATTACATCGACCCATTAATAGCGAGCCTTAAGGTAGAGGCTGTCGCTAAAGATTCGTCTACTGTTATTTTTAATGTAAACGACCTCTTTAACGGCAAGAAGACTTACCTTAACGACGTATTCAACCTTATCAATCTCGGCACTTCTGCCGACTCGGATCTCTCACAGATTATCGATATCAAGGCTTTCAGCAACAACGTTACAGCTACATCAGAGCTTACAACAGTTGTACACGAAGGAAAAAGCAAAACCAACATCACCATTGAGGTGAGCAGCTCATTAGTGCTTTTGCCCGAACAGCCTATGGTGGCTCGTAAGGAAAACCAGCGTGTAGGCTACTTCACAACAACTCGATTGCAGTATGGCGACCATCAGCAAGAGGTTACAAGCAACAATTATATCACACGTTGGCGCTTGGAGCCTAAGGACGAGCAGGCTTATATGCGCGGCGAACTGGTAGAGCCAAAGAAGCCTATAGTATTCTATATAGACCAGGCTGTACCCAAATTCCTACGTCCTTATATTAAAAGAGGTATGACCGATTGGAACGTTGCATTCGAGAAAGCAGGTTTCAAGAATGCCGTTCAGGTGTTCGACCTTACTGACAGTATTGCTGCAGAGGGCGACGACATGAAGTATTCGGTTTTGACATACGATGCCTCTGAAAAGGCAAACGCTATGGGCCCATCGGTTATCGACCCTCGTACTGGTGAGATTCTTGAGGCAGACATCATCTGGTGGCATAACGTTAAGTCGCTATTGCGCGAATGGATTATGGTACAGACTGGCGCATACAACAAGGATGCACGTCAGTATAAATTGCCAGAAACATTGATTGGCGACGCAGCTCGCTTTGTTGCTTGCCACGAGGTAGGCCATTCTCTTGGATTGCGCCATAATATGATTGCATCTAATGCCTACCCTACCGACTCGCTACGCTCAAGAGAGTTTACCGATCGTGTTGGCGGCACTGCTGCTTCTATTATGGACTATGCCCGCTTCAACTATATAGCACAGCCTGGAGACAACATCCGTATGATTTCGCCACAAATTGGTCCATACGACTTGATGGCTATAGAATGGGGTTACCGTTGGTTCCCAGAGGAGAAGGATGCAACTGCCAAGCTTAACGACTTCTTGAAGAAGCACACAAGCAAGGAATATCGTTATAGCGAGACACAGAGTCAGCGCACTGCCATAGACCCACGTTCTTTGAGCGAGGACCTTGGCGATGACGCTATGAAGTCGGCTCACTATGGTATAGAGAACCTAAAGCGTGTGATGCCTAACATCATCGAATGGACACGCACCGGCGAACCAGGTCAGACATACGACGAGGCATCTAAGCTATATCAGGGTGTTATATTCCAGTGGAGCCTTTACCTATACCATGTACTTGCCAATGTGGGTGGTATGTATATCGACAACACTACTGTTGACGACGGCAAACCTACCTTCACATTTGTAGAGAAGGACAAGCAAAAACGTGCTGTACAGTTCCTTATCGACGAGGTATTTACATGTCCTAAGTGGCTCTTCAGAAGCGAGCTCAACAAATACACATTCATCAACAAGAACACTCCAATTGGTGTACAGGAACAGTCGCCCGACTATGCCTTGCAAAATCAGCAGAGCTATATGCTTTGGGATATGCTCGACAACAGTCGCATTATGCGCATGTTTGCTAACGAGCAAGCTAATGGCAAGGAGGCTTTCAGTGCTGTAGACATGATGAATATGCTGCACAAGCACTTCTTTGGCAATACTATTGCCGGCAAAACTCTAAGCATAGACGAGCGTCAGCTTCAGAAGAACTTTGTGGATGCGCTTATCACAGCTGCTGCACAGATGGAGGGAGTGAAGATTAACAAGCGTATATTCAATTCGCCTGCCATTATCGACTCGCCTGAATTTAACATGCCATGCCATAGCCTCAGCTCTGCATCACGCACTATAGACATGGGTGGCACACAGACTGCACGTGTGAGTGATGCAATAAGCATTAAGCGTGGCGAATTGATTAGAATTCTCGGTTTGCTTAAGTCGAAGCGCCACTCTGACGATACAGCCACACAGTTCCACTACGAGGACGTAATAATGCGTATACAGACAGCATTGGGACAAGAGATTAAGTAAAAATAGTAAGGATAACAAAAAAGAAAGAGAAAAAATGAGAATGAGAACATTCATGCTATTGCTCATGGTTTTCACCATGAACATGCTCTCGGCACAAGAGCGCACTATCACGGGCATCGTGGTAGATGGCACTATGGGCGACGATCCATTGCCAGGCGCTACTATATCTGTGTTGAGCGGACCAAACAAGAAAGTATCGCATGGAACGGTTACCGACTATGATGGTAAGTTTACGCTTAAGGTCGATGCCAAGGACAATTTGTTCTCTGTAAGATTCATGGGCTTTGAGACACAAGACGTGAAAATCGTTGCAGGAAAGAACGACTATAGAGTTGTGCTCAACACTGACGACAAGCTTATTGGCGAGGTGGTTGTTACTGGTTATCAGGAACTCGACCGCCGTAAGCTTACTTCAGCTGTGACTACTCTTAAGATTAACGAGGAGAAGATTGGCGCTGTAAACAATATCGACCAAGCTTTGGCAGGACAGATTGCAGGTCTTTCGTCTATTACATCTACTGGTGCTCCAGGTGCACCGGTTAAGATTCGTATACGTGGTACTGCCTCGCTCAACGGTACTCAGGAACCTTTGTGGGTACTCGATGGTATTCCTATGGAGGGTACCGATATTCCAAACATGGAGGATTTGAAGGACATCGACAACATATACCAGACATCTATAGCTGGACTTAATCCTTCAGACATCGACAATATCACAGTACTTAAGGATGCTGCCGCTACTGCTATCTATGGTGCAAGAGCTGCCAATGGTGTTATCGTTATCACTACCAAGAAGGGACGTGCCGGCAAACCGCTTATCAATTTCTCGGGCAAACTGACATATATGCCTAAGACAGATATCGACCGCCTTAACCTGCTGAACAGCAAGGAGAAGGTTGACTTGGAGCTTAGTCTATTGGCTTCTGATTACACCTATCGCCAGAACAAGGGTGGTGTTGCAAGCATTCTAAACTCTCTTGGCGAGACCAATGCATATAAGACAGGCGGATGGGATGCGCTGAGCGAGACGGCACGCAACCAAATAAACCAGTTGCGCAACACTAATACCGATTGGAACGATATTCTCTTCCGCAATGCGCTCACACAGGAGTATAATATGAGTATTTCGGGTGGTGGCGACAAGAGCGACTACTATACATCTGTGGGCTATAACGACGAGCAAGGTACCGTAAAGGGTGTGGGCAATACCCGTTATAACATCACTCTTAAAACAAATTATCAAGTTAACAAGATGCTTAAAGTAGGTGCTTCGGTTTATGCCAACGAGCGTAAGCAGAACACATATCTTACCGACAGCAACGGATTCACCAATCCTGTATACTACTCGCGTCTGGCTAACCCCTACTTCACTCCATTCGACGAGAACGGCAACTATAACTATGATACCAATGTACAGGGTAAGGAAGACTCATCACTTAACTTTAACATCTTTGAGGAACGACTCAATGCCAACAGCAAGCGTCGCGACCGTTCAATGATGGCTATACTTAATGCCGAGCTTCGACTTACCGACTATCTCAAGCTTACATCACAGTTTGGATTACAGGAGGATTCTTACTCGCTTAGCAAGTATGCCAACGAGAACACATACGCTATGCGCAAGGAGAAACTATTCACCGAATATATTGGTGCAGATGGCGTTAAGAAGAGTTTCTTGCCTGATGGTGGTATGCACAAGACTACTGAATACCACAACCGTCAATGGACATGGAAGGCAATGGCTGAGTTTGTCAAGACATTCAACCGCATACACGATGTCAACTTTATGGTTGGTACCGAGGTGCGTCATGCCAAGTCGAACTCTATCTATAGTGTAGCTTACGGCTACGACTCGCGCACTCTTACAACACAACCTGTTATATTCCCAAGCCAAACATGGGCTGATGCCTATCCTCTGCATATAGAAACAGAATCGGAAAATGCCTACGTGTCTTGGTATGCCACAGGTTCTTATTCTCTCTTCAACCGCTATACATTTGGTGGTAGTGTACGTTTTGACGGATCTGACGTCTTTGGCGTTGCCAAGAAGTATCGTTACTTGCCACTCTACTCTGTCAGCGGTCTTTGGAGAGCAAAGGAGGAAAAATGGCTTAAGTCGGTTAAGTGGCTCGACAACCTTTGCTTACGTGCATCATACGGTTTGCAGGGCAACATCGACAAGAACACTTCACCTTATCTTATAGGTATTCTTAAAAAAGGCACTATACTGCCTGGCACTACCGAGGATATCATCAACAGCGAGACAGCTCCTAACCCAAACCTTAAATGGGAGAAGACAGAGAACGTGAACGCTGGAGTCGACTTGGCTTTGTTAAACAATGCCATCACCCTGTCGGTAGACTACTACTATCGTCATAGTACAGACCTTATAGGCTTGAAGATGCTGCCTCTTGAGAGTGGATTCTCGTCTACTACCATCAACTGGGCAAGTATGAACAACAAGGGTGTGGAGATTGCTCTTGGTACACGTAATATCAAGACAAAGGACTTTACATGGACAACCAACTTGAACATTGGCTACAACGAGAACAAGGTTATTCAAGAGACTGTAGCACAGAACGCCACTTACCCTGGACGTGAAGGCTATCCCGTAGGTGCTCTATTTGCATATAAGACAGCTGGCCTCGATGCTGACGGCTATCCTCTATTCGTAACTAAGGATGGCAATAAGGTTTCTGCTACCGAGTTCCTTAAGCTTAACAATCATGGAGCAAGTACTCTTACAGCTGAAGAACAACGCAACCTGTATACATATATGGGTAGCACTGACCCTAAGTGGACTGGTGGTTTCATCAATACATTCGACTACAAGAACTGGCAGTTGGGCATCAACTTCATATTCAACCTCGGTATGAAGGTTAGAGTGCAGCCAAGCTACTCGCCTGCAAGCTACGACCGTGGATTGAATGTAAACCGCGATATACTTAATCGTTGGACTGCAGACAATACACAGGGCAAGTTCAGCAAACTGATGATAAGCACAGAGCGTCCACGCGAGTTTGTACAATACAACGAGTACAACCTCTACAGTATGCTCGACACATGGGTTAAGAGTTGCAACTACGCACGTCTGCAGAGCCTGCGTCTTGGCTATAAGCTTCCAACTCAGTGGATAAACCACATTGGATTAAAGAGTGCTTCACTCTCGTTCGAAGCTCGCAACCTCTTTGTAATAGCAAGCAACTACGACAACTATCTCGACCCAGAGACAATGGGCAACCCATACGCTCAGCCTATACCTAAGAGCTTTATCTTTGGTGTAAACGTAAACTTCTAAAAAAGAAACGAGAGTTTGGAAAAGAAAAGGGATATATAATTCTAAAAGATTGAACACAATGAAAAGAAAATATCTGATGGGCATCGCCATGCTTTTGGCTGCGTTGACACTTACCAGTTGCAACGACTTTCTCGACATCACCCCTACAGGAAAGGTTATAGCCAAGACAGGCAAGGAATATAGAGCCTTGCTAACATACGAATACAAGAACTTCCCTGAAGACCGTGGACTGTCTACATTGCGCAGCGACGAGATGACACTGAGCAAGGATGCTACATCATCAGAGGATTACGACTCATACTTTGACATATGGGCATGGAACGACCTCAAGCAACAAAGCACTACGGTGTCGTTTGGATGGCGTCGATACTATCACGCTATATATATAGCCAACTATATCATCGAGCATCAGACTAATATTACTGAGGCCACAAGCGACGAGATCAACCAGTTGGTGGGCGAGGCTTATATGATGAGAGCCTATTGCCACTTCCTTTTGGCTAACCTCTATGCCGAACCTTATACCCACTGCAATCCTGCTACAACACGTGGCATTCCTCTCTCTATGGTGGCTGATGTCAATGCTGTGCTGTCATGCAACAGTCTTGAGCAGGTATACCAGCAGGTGATAGACGACATAAACAATGCCAAGAAGTACCTTACTGTGGACACTTGGGACGAGGGCTTTACCTATCGATTTAATAAGATTTCGGCCGACGCACTATTGGCAAGAGTTTATCTATACAAGGGCGACTGGCAGAATGCATTGGCAGAAGCCAAGACAGTAATAGAGAAACATGGCACCTTGGAAGACCTTAATACATCTAAGGTTCTGCCTAACTACTACAAGTCGGTTGAGAGCATCGTTGCATTGGAGCAGGTTATGACCTCTGGATATATCAAGATTGGCGAACCCAACAAGGCGCTTATTGATACCTATCGCACTGGCGACAAGCGCAAGTCTCTATACTATAAGGCTATTACTGCCAGCGCATACAGCCTTACCAAGTATGGCGATAAGGGAAATGATGGATACCGTTGCAGCTTCCGTTCTGCCGAGGCTTACCTCATAGCTGCAGAGGCTGCTGCTAATCTGGCTGCTGATAACGCTGACGCTACAGACAATAACCTTAACGATGCACGCACATATCTCAAGGATCTTATGGTTAAGAGATATGCATCTGCCAAGTATAATACATATGCCAAAGAACTTGACAATATGCAAAAGGCCGACTTGCTTAAGGCTATATACAACGAACGCACAGCAGAACTTGCTTTTGAGGGACATCGTTGGTTTGACCTTCGTCGCACCACTCGCCCTGCACTTAGCAAGAGCTATAAGGAAAAAAAGGGTGACGAAGAAATCGTACACAACTTTGAACTCAACGAGAACGACTCGCGTTATACACTCCGATTCCCGACCGAAGCTGTAGAGGCTAACCCCAATATCGAGAAGTGGAATAAATAACCGGAATAATCAGCACTCCAGTGCTTGACTTTAATTGGAGGGTGTGTCAAAACTCAAACAATGCGGGCTGAAAGCCCAAATTGCTCCTGGCCCAGGGCAGCGTCCTGGGTAAACGGATATTATAATAATACGCCCTGTAAGGGCAAAAGCATTCATTATCAACGCTTCTGCCCTTACAGGGCGTACCACTTGAGACTTTTGACATACCCTCCATATATATAATAAGGTATAATATACATATATAATAAGGTATACAAACTAAAAAATTTTTAGCATATGAAGAAATTTACTTTTTCTGTTATGTTGGCATTGGCTACGATAGTTGCCAATGCAGAAGAGAATGCAGCTCCTACATGGACAGCCAACCTTGCTACAACAGAGCAGGTAGCCGACATGCAGCGTGGCTCAGCCATGACTATAGACAATGAGGGTAATGCCATTGTTACTGGTACTTATACTAAGGATATTGAGTTTGCAAGCAGCTATCTTGAGCCTATCGCAACAAGTGCTTTCATTGCTAAGTACGACAAGGCGGGAAACAAGAAGTGGGCTGCCGGATTGAAGGGTGCTGCCACCATTACAGCTGTCACCAACGATGCTGAAGGCAATGTATATGCTGCAGGCGTATTCGCCGATAAGGTTGAGATTCTCAACGGCAATGGCGACTCTAAGGAGATTATCAATGGTATGGATGGTAAGACTGCTCAGGTTTCTGCCTTCATCGTTAAGTATAATAAGGAAGGTGAGTATGTGGCTTCAAAGGTTGTAATCCCAGAACAGGCTCGTAATGACGAGGGATACGGCGATCCAAACCCTAACTTCATCCCTTCTAAACTAATAGCATCAAACGGAAAGGTTTATCTTGCCGCTTCTTTCCAAGGCAACGTCAATATTAACAACCTTGCATTGGTTGGTCAGTACGGAAGTTTGTATGGCATTTACACATGGGATGTTCCTACTTTAGCTATCGTTTCATTGTCAGCTAACTTTGACAATGCCGAGCTTGTAGCACAATTGGCTGCAACAGATATGGAGACAGAAGTTGGTTACGGAGCTGATGAAGCCAATTTCACAACTGATGGCTCTAAGGTATATGCAGCCTTCGTGGCTTATGGCAACGATCTCACTTTGAAGTCGGCTAACGATTCTAAGCAGATTACCGACTTGCTTAATAGTGTGACAGGCGAGGAAACCAAATACGAACACGCCTATATCTTTGCTACTATCGAGAATGGCAACATCACAGCAACAAAAACCTACCACTCTAAGATTGACGACAATCTGCGCGATGCCAAGTTCAATACTATTGACCAGATGACTTTATACAATGGCAATATCTACTTGGCTGGTACATTCAATGAGACTTTCCCGTTTGATAATACCAAGGCATACGTTGGTGGTTGCGATACTTATATTGCAAGTATTAAGGCAACCGACTTGTCTAAGAACTGGGCACTTACAAGTGGTTACGATGAGGGTGATGTAAACAAGAAGGCTGAGGTTGTAACTGGCATGGCTGTCTATAACGACGAAGTGCAGCTTACTGGTTGGGCAGAACAAACAAGCGGACATGTTGTAGACACTCCTCTCAACTTCTATATCGATATCGAAACTGTTCCTTCTGAGATGAAGGTTGAGACTGGTACCGATGCTATCTTTGCCACCTCTGTAGCACACAACGATATTTATACTATCACTCAAAGTGACAACAAGGCTGACGAGAATCCTACAGAAGGCGTATATACATACAACTTCTACAAAGATGGAGAGGATACTAGTGTTAAGCAGCTCACTGCCAACGGCAACACTATTAGCTGGAACAACAACACCGTTACCCTCGCTAAGGCTGCCGACATCTACCTCTACACCGCAAGCGGCATGCTTGTAAAGAAGGCTAACAATGCTTCTTCAATGTCGCTTCAGAATGTAGCAGCAGGCATCTATATGGTTAAGGCTGGCAAGCAGACAATCAAGATTGTGAAGTAACAACCACAAATCAATCTGAATTAAAATAAACATTCTCTAATTCTCCCTCTTATAATTCATCGGCGACATTCCCACTTGTTTCTTAAAGAATGTGCCGAAGGCTGATGCATTGGGAAAATTTAGATAATCGGCTATTTCCTTAATACTCTTATCTGTAGTAGAGATTAAGGAGATGGCCTTTTTTGTTATCGCCTTGAACACAAGTTGCTGAACGCTGTTGCCCGACACCGACTTAACAAGCGAGGTCAAGTATTTTGGCGACAGGCACAACCTGTCGGCATAAAACCTCACTCCCCTCTCCTTTATATAATATTGGTCTATCAACTGCATCAGCTGCATATATGTCTCAAGTTTCCTACTTGGCGCATTATCCCCTTCCTTCGACATTTCATGGAATATGCTGCAAAGCCTATACGTAAGCGATAGCAATAGCAGTCTACGTTCGTTAGCGGCAAAGACATTACTGTATCGGTTGCCCACAGCCAATAGTTCTGAGTATTTTGTCAACTCATCCTCATGTCCTGTGTGCATCACCCAGCACGCCCTTGGATTAAGCATCTCTATGAATCGCATCCCGACAACGGTACTGCCAAGGATGTCGCGTATAGAATCTACACGATAAAGAATAATAACCACAGAGCAGTCGGCACTTTGATTGATAACCGAAAAGTAAACATTGTGCGATATAAAAACTGTCTCGCCTTTGTTTACCACATATTCCACGTCCTCACAACTAAACTTAAACGTACCCGATGTGCACACAATAATGCCCACATCAGCAACGCGGAAGTTGTCAAAAAATACTTTCGGAAAAGACTGTATATTACCACACGAACAGCAGATGTCCTCATTATTGGCCATCTGCTGTTCGAGTATATCTATGTCGTTATTGCCATTCTTCATTACTTTAGCCGTTTGTACGCGACAAATTTAGCAAAAATATATGGAATAACAAAATATAAAAAAAACATACCGCCCCACCATATTGGAGGAGCGGTTATAGTTGGGGTTTATTAATATTCTATATACCCTTCTCTCGTATCCTTCGATATGTCCCTCTTAGGCCAAGGCACTACAAGCATCAAGCCTGCAAGTATAAGGCATGCATATATTGTCCAACCCGACATCTCCTTTATAGCCGACAACGTTGCCTGTACCTGTACCTTACCCTTAGCCGACATTGCTGCCATGTTCTGCGCTTCTGTCTCGCTCTTGCCTTGATACTGCATGCCACGGGCTGTCTGATCATAAGTCATGGCTGTCTCTATATTTGTACGGTCATAGTCGTGGGCATATCGTGTTATATAATACTGCTGACGATATTGGAACACCGTCTGATACAATGCCGAACCAATGCCTGGTGCTATCACCATACGTACTGTTAGCATTATGCACACCCATGTAGACAGCAACTTGTACGGCATACGCTGGTTGGCATAAACAGCTATAAGCGAATATAGCAGCATCATTCCCGTTGCACGTATTACTACAGGCCACTTCATACGCTCCAACATTCCGGCTGTCTGCACCTCAAAGTACATAAACAGCGAGGCTGCTGCAATCAGTATAAAGCCAAGGGCAAAGAACCACTTAAAGTGAACTCCCTTATTGTTAAGGATGAGTATAGTTACCAATCCTATGAAGTAGCCCAGCAATACCCAATTGCCAAGAGCTGCCACCTGAATCTGGTCTGTCTTCATGCCCACACCAACAAATATGTTTACAAGCATCGAACTCGAGTTGCATATCATCAGTCCGATGAATAACAGTATACCTCCCTTAATGCTGCGCGACTTAAATACCTTAAGCATAAAGTATGGCGAACGGCGTGTCTTCTCCAGATATATAAATAATAAGGTGGAAACCACGCATATCACAGTAGCCCAACATATCAATGGAGAACTGTACCAGTCGTACACCTTGCCATATACAGCAACATATACAAACGAACAGCACATCAGACAGAACACTACCACATTACCAAACTTAGAGAACGACAGTGGCGCACGCTTGGTAGGATACGGATTATAAGGCATGCAAACCAATGTTATCAGCAGCGCCACAAGTATGGCACCCAACATTGCATAGTACACCATCTGCCAATGATAGTTGTATGCAAACCATGCTGTTATCCACGTACCTATCTGTCCCAGCAACATAAAGAAGAAGTAGATAATAGGCTGACTCGCCTTCTTCTCTGTATCAAGTGCATCCCATCCTGCCTCATCCATTGGCTCATTGCCAGGCGTAACGTTGCGCGTTGCCTCTATACCAAAGCCATACTTGATAAGCGTGAAGAGATTGCACATCAGTAATGTCTGCCTTACAAAACCCATTATCAAGCTGTTAAGAGCAAGGATAAACAGGCTGTCTGTATTGGCACATATATAACTCTGTATGGCAAGCAAAGAGAAGCCTACCAAACTCATCAGCTTCTGGCGTCGTACACTAACCAGTGAATAGAAGAACGGCGAGAATGCCGCCATACCTATTGACGTTACAAAGCTAATGAATGCAATATGTTCCGACTGGATGCCAAGCCCACCCACCATCTCACTACTGTTTACGGTGTAGGCACCGCTTACCGTCATGATAGGTATGAAAAGAATGACGAGAAAGGCAATGCCAAGAGGCTTTGGCACCCAGTTATAGAACGGAAAATTCTTAGGCAGATGCTCAGGCACCGCCGTATATATCTCTGCTTGTGTCATTACTTAAGTTGAGCCTTTACTACAACCATCATTCCGGCAGCCAACTTATCGTTGTCTTCCTTGGATAATCCCTCAAACTCTATGCGCACTGGCACACGCTGCTGAATCTTTACAAAGTTGCCAGCTGAGTTGTCTGTAGGTACAAGCGAGTATTTTGAGCCTGTAGCACCAGATATAGCTGTTATCTTGCCCTGAAACTCCTTACCCTCAAAAGCATCTACGGTCATTGTCACCTTCTGTCCTACATATAGCTTCTCCACTTGCGTCTCCTTATAGTTGGCAATAACCCACTTCTGTGTGTCAGGCATAATATATGTAATGGTCTGAGCAGCGTTAACCAACTGTCCCTCCTCCAATGCACGACGACCAAGTTTGCCATCGCAAGGAGCTGTAACTACACAATAAGACAGGTTAAGCTTTGCCATTTCCAAAGCAGCCTGAGCACGTTCTATTGCAGCAGCAGTATTCTTCTTGCGTGTCTGCACCTCGTTAACACCCGAGTATGCAGCCTTCTGCTGACGGCGCACAGCATCAAGTTTCTTCTTTGTGGCGTTATATTCAGTCTCAATCTGTTCAAGTTGAATAGGTGTAGCGGCATTACGTGCCACAAGATTTTGATATCGCTGACGGTCCTTGTCAAGCTTTGCAAGACGTATCTCAATCTCGGCAATCGAAGCCTCGTAAACAGTAGCCGATGTCTGTGTTGTCTGCAACGAAGCATCCACAACATTGGCACCTGCCATAGCGTCCTTAAGTGCAGCCTCAGCCTCCATCACACGTATACGATACTCACGATCGTCAAGAACAAGTAGCGTATCACCCTTCTTTACATCCTGATGTTCCTTGAAGTATATCTTCTTTATATATCCCGAGGCACGCATATTCACTGGCGAGATATACTGTTCCACTTGCGCGTCGTCGCTCTTCTCGTTGCTCTTATAGTCCATAAACATACAGCCTATCTTTACAATTCCCCATACAAGGATAGCCACACCAATCATACTCACAACCAATTGGCGTATGCGCTGGCGCTTAAGTTGCTTGGCAGTAAGCTCGTGTGTCGACTTATTGTCATTCTCACTGTTGTTTACCTCGTTGTTATTTATATTGTTTGTGTTGCTGTTATTTGTTTCCATTTTATTTAATTATATTGTTTTTATAATGCAATGCAACTTACAGTTTATATGCAATGTCAAAATGCTGTTTGTATAGTAGCGGAGGTCTTCAGTTTCCGCAGCAAGCGGTGATGTCAAGATACTTTATAGCTTATCGTTTGATGCTGCGGAGGCCGGAGACCTCCGCTACTATAAAATACCAAATTGAATAATTCATAACTGAATAATTCATAATCGCAGGCGAAGCCGAGAACAACTCCTAATTCCTAACTCAAAATTCCTAATTCAGAAAAACTCACTTCGTGAGTTTTTCCAACTCTCCCGTCAGTTTCAGCAATGTCAAGTTCGACACCTGATAATTAAAATGAGCCGTTAGATAATTATTCTGAGCATCACTCATGCTCATTTCGTCCTGCAACACCTCAGTCATAGATGCAATACCCTCGCGATATCTGTCGCTTGTCACCTTATACACATCCTCAGCAAGCAAATAGTTGTCTCGTTGCTTGCTAAAGTTGCGTTGGTTGTTTGCAAGGTCGTTAACAGCATTGGCATATTGAGTCTGCATACCCTTCAACGCATCCTCGTATTTCAATTTGGCATTGTCAATATCCACCTGCGCCTTTCTTATCTTCGAACGCTTCTCAAAACCGTCGAACACCGGAATACGTAATGATATACCTATACCGTTCGACTTATACCAATGGTTCGATTCACCCGAATGAAACCAGTTCTTAAATTCATCAGTAAATGCCGCATATGTCCAATTGCCCATCAACGCAAGCGTAGGCATATATCCATCCTTGGCAAGCTTCTTCTGTTTCTCTGCCAAACTCTGCTGAGTGCGCAAAAGCTGAAGCTCATACAGGTTCTCATTCAGTCCGGTTAGCGCAGCCATATCCGTCTTGTCTATGTCTGCCTTCTCCACAGCAATGGCTTGGTCGGCAGGATAGTCTATTACATACTTCAGCATATTATACTGTTGAGTAAGCATTGCCTTGGCATTGTCATACTGCACGCTAAGATTCTCAAGGTTCACGTTCACACGCTTCACATCCACACTAAGGGCCATGTCGTTATCGTGGAAAGCTTGTGTAATATCGCGCAACTCCTCTAGTCGTTTTATGTTGTCCTTGATAATGCTTATCTGCTCCTCAGTGTTCTGAGCAAGATAATACATCTTACTTATCTGCACTATCAAGTCCTCCTTTGCCTTCGCGTAAGAAAGATTGTTGATTTGGTCGAGTGTCTTGGAAATGTCCAAGGCAGTAAGAGCCGTCTGACTATATAACGGCATTTGCAATTGGATACTTGCCGACGAGTTATACTGCAACGTTTTAGTAACATTGTATGGCTTACCATAAGCCGAACCGTCAGTAACCGACACCGGAGGAGTGAAGTTATCGTTTAGCGCAGCACCGATATTAATCTGTGGCAATAGGCGCGAACGGTTCTCACTGATATTGTGCTTACCCTTAAGCACATTACCCTCATATGTCTTCAAGTTAAGATTTCTTTCAATGCCCATCTGTAGGCATCTACTCAACGACAACACTTCCTGCCCCATCGAATACGAGGCAAGAAGTGTCAAGGAAAATGTGAACAATATTCTTTTCATACCTTTATTTTTTTCGACTGCAAAGTTACGTATTTATAGCCGTTAAGGTATATTCATAAAATATCACAAGTTGTTCACATTTTCCCTTTGTCAATATTTAGCGTTAAAATCTATTTCTGTAGTTTCTTTAACTTAGGTGCATTCACACCGTCATAATACAATTCATACAATGTGGCATAGTCTTCCTCATCCATTGTCTTGCTCAGCAAGTAATGCTTGCCGTCAGCATAACGACGATGGATATAGAAATGGTTGCGCCATTCTCTTGATGATGGTTTCAGCAGAACATCGTTGCTGCCCAAGAAGCATATGTCCTTGCCCATCCTTATTTCTTTTCTTCTGTATTTTCTATTGTTATACGGACTCATCTCCACATATACGTCATCCATTTTCAGAAAATTCAAAAAACCTATGGTTACGAGTTCCGGTTTCTTTGCGAAACAAACTTTGTTTTCAAGGTATACCCAATATTCTTTGCCATTTTGAACAATATGCAAAATGACGTTGTCTAACAGTTCAGCAAAATCATACTCCTGTTCTGGGTTCTCAAATGGTTCAAACCATTTGGTGCGTACAATATATTTGCCATTCAGGTTCAGCACCACCCTTATATCATATGCCTGAGGAAATACCTTGGCAAACACACCAACTGGTTTCCACTTGGTATACTCATACTTACGGTAATATGCCTGCTCGGTGCCATCAGCCCTATGCTCTATTCTTAGGTCAATCTCTTCAAAATCGGCCAACAGCCTTTCGCTGTATGCATAGGTGTATTTCATTTCTATTCTCGGTTCAAATAACCAGGTGTTTTCATTCACATCCTGTTCAAACCTCCTTATCTCTTCAGTCCATGCATCCTTTCTTGTCAGCCATGCCTCCCTACTTACTGGATGCAACAAACACTCATTATCCTTTCTATAAGCCCATCCGCCAGAGTCATCCTCCCACAGTTGCATGTCGTCAATCTTCTCCTTATATATATATAGACGCTCAGGTTCAGAAGGCAGAATATAGAACGTGCGGAATTGCAGACCCTTTTCAATACCATTAGTCAAGGCATCCAGCATAACAAAACAATTCTCGTCTATCCTTCGAGTCTTCACTCTCGGATACAACATCCTTCCATCCGTTGTGCTAAAGTCAAGAAAACCATATCTCACAATCTTAGGTCTTCTAACAAACCTCACACCATTCTTCAAGTCCATCCATGGACGTTCACGGTCAAACTTCTTTTTCGAGTACAATTTAGCCAATCCATGAGCCTTCAATTCCACCTTATTATATATATAAGGCAAAACCTCATTGCCGTCCTTGTCTATTACGCCCAACAGCCCCATTCCGTTCTTCTTCACCTCATAACCGTAAGCCTCATCCAGGTCCTTTCTCTGTCCCTCATGAGTCATAACGGTAATCAGTTCGGTCTGCTCGTTAGATATAATACATCTACTCTCGTCACGCAACGCATACGCCACACTATATCGTTCCTCAGCACTGGCAATGTTTCCCTTGCCAGCCGACTTTCCTTCAAACATAGCCTGCCAATCCCTATCATCCGACGGCATACCAAACAAATACTTTGATAACGACAACGTAGGATGAGCCAACTGTATAAATTCCACATCAGGACAATCAAAACCTTCACCAAACAAGTCAACGTTTACCAAAATCCTAATCGGAGAGTCTAATACCTGACAATTCGTGTTCCTAAAAGAATCATTCATGGATAATTCATGACAATTCGTGTTCCTAAAAGAATAATTCGAGTTTCTAAACCTTTCAATTATAGATTTCCGTTCCTCCGCAGGAGTCTTCGAACTAATCGCCACAGCATTCAGTCCCCGTTCCTTATAATACTCCGCGATATGCTCCGCATGTTTAATGTAAATAGCATACACAATACCCTTCTTGTCCGGCGCATATCTCATCACAGTATCACAAAGCCGTTCAATGCTCGGTCTAACATCCAGTTTCTCACTCATTTCTCTCAACGAGATTTCTTTTGTCATTTGTGTCTTTTCACAATAAAACTGTAGTTCTTCCATGACTTCACCGTGCGCATGGCAGCAGGATGTCACTCTCTACTACGTATTTACGGCTGTCTATGGCCTCTGACCAATAGGTCAGATAGCGGATTAGTACATCATGATGCAATGCCTTCAGCTCTTCTACGACTTTCTGTATTTTCTTGTCTACAAATAAATCGTAATAATCGCCTTTATCTTCTACAATCATACCTATGAAACTTATAACCTTAACCAGATGTTGACGATATTCTTCATCGGTTATGTATGTAGGATTCACGCAAGATTCCAAAAATGGAAAATAGAGTTTACTGTCTTCCAATAGCTTCAGTCGTGTAAAGAACAGATTTTCATCATCATAGTCCTCTATGTTATCCACCCAATGTTTATAAACATCATCATACTAATTGTCATAACGATTATCCAAAGATTTCATCGTTCGCAATTCTCGAATAGAAGAAAGGAATTAACTATTGATAATAGATCGTTTTTATATTGTCGAAATTGTGCGGTTTGCCAATTGACAATATCAACGATTATCACTATATTAAAAATCCAAGTTCAGACGTAATCGAGGATTAACAACAGCTTGTTCAAAGAGCTTACCTAAAAAGTCTTTATTAATTTCCATATCCAATTAATATTAAATCATTGAACTTTTGCAAGTTCAGAAGTTATAGAATTTAAAGCCGTATGCCTTGTAGATGAATATTCAGCAAAAAGAGTAATGGCTATCGCTCGGCTTTGCCGCTTGCCTTAGCAAGAATTGGTGCGCAAAGCGCATTAGAAATTAGGAATTTTGAATTAGAAAAATCAGAAATGCAAGCAACGAATCGTGTTCTTACGTTCTTTTTTTCATGTTTTTCAAAAAAAAGTGGCGAAAAGTTTTGCAGATTAAATAAAAACTACTACCTTTGCACCCGCAAATAAGCAAGACGACATAACGAGTCGCAACGTATAGCAAGACTATATCTATCGGATCCAGCACCCTATGGAGAGATGGCAGAGTGGTCGAATGCACCGGTCTTGAAAACCGGCGTACTGAGAGGTACCGGGGGTTCGAATCCCTCTCTCTCCGCAATGTAGTGACGCTTTCAAGTGATTTACTTTTTTCACTGCGAGCACCGCATCTCAAACACCCTATGGAGAGATGGCAGAGTGGTCGAATGCACCGGTCTTGAAAACCGGCGTACTGAGAGGTACCGGGGGTTCGAATCCCTCTCTCTCCGCAAAGTCAGCGTAACTTGTTGTTTTACAACTCGTTATGCTGATTTTTCTTTATATACATCGGACGAATTACGGACGATTTTAGACAACATGTCGGACGAACATCTTTAGGCGTGATGCTGGAAAAATCTTAAAAATTCGATAAGGGTCAAAAGTATGAATATATTTAATGAATTAAAGAAGTATATACTTCCATATTACCCCATTTTTGAATATAAAGGCCAAGAGATATATAACGCCATTTTTGAAAATTGGGGGGCCACAGCTGCACCTAACTATTACATGTTTTCTGATAGGTTGAGAAATATTTCATCGATTGTTAGGGCAAAGGCGGCTCAGTGGAAAAGTACTGGGGATGTTTTTTTTGTTTCATAGTATTTTGTATCTTTGCATTATGAACATGCTTGAACAATTAGCCCGTATAGTTCTTCCCAAAGAAATACTGGACAATTTCGATATCGTCAAGATAGAAACAGATGAGTCAGATATTGACTCAATGAGTATGACCATCTATCTAGACGAGCGTATGAATGCTTATCTCCAAAAATCGGATCAAATAATATTGTTGTGTTTTTAACAATTCAATATTATTGTTTATCTTTGCGTCATGAATAGAACTCAGCCCATAGATTACAAATCCGTATTGTCCTTATTTCTTCCGGCAGGACTCCTTGACTATTTCGATATAACAGAAGCTTCCAATATGGGAGATTATTTTATGTTGGTCTTAGTTGAGAAAGATATTGTGCCTGAAAACTTACAAGACCTTCCTTTAATTTCCAATGGTTTCCACAAGCCAATAACAGTTACAGACTTTCCCGTCCGTGACCATACCATGTATTTCAGAATAAAGCGACGCAGATGGCTTGACAAGTCTACCGGCAAGAGCTACAGTCGCGATTGGAATCTTGTTGCATCTGGAACCAGAATTACCGCTGAGTTCGGAGCTTTTTTAAAAGAATTACCTTGATACCCATGCAGTGAGCATCAAGAGCGTTGCAGAGTTTACGCATTTGAAGGCAAATGTCCTAAATGACTACTACAAGAACCATCTGAGCGAATTTCACTCCTGGAATCAGAAAAAACATTCAGAGGAGTTTACGCTTTATGCCTGCAATCTCGGCGAACATCTTGCCATAGACGAGTCTTCACTGAGCAATGGAGAATTGTACACAATTGTGACCAATAAGGACGGGCATGGTAGGAAGGGTACGCTGGTTGCAATGGTAAAGGGTGTGAAATCAGACTTTATAATCAAGAAGTTACAGCGTCTTCCTGCCGGCAAACGTGCAATGGTCAAGTCTGTTACTATGGACATGTCAAACTCTATGTATAAGATAGTACGTAAGTGTTTTCCCAATGCAGAGCAGATCGTAGACCGATTCCATGTGCAGAAACTTATGTATGATGCTCTTCAGGACTTACGTATAAAGCACCGTTGGGAAGTGATTGCGGAGGATAATCGCATGCGTGCTTTGTACAAGGAGAAAGGACTTGAATACAAGCCTGAAATATTAAGCTGTGGAGACACTCTTAAGCAGCTTATGGTAAGATGCAGCAGGTTGCTTGTAAGAAAGCCGAATGACTGGACCGAATCACAGGCAGAAAGAGCCAAGGTCCTATTTTGTCGATTTCCGACTCTGAAAGTACATATAAAAAGTGTTTGAGAGAAGAATGAGGAAAGTTTACTGGTTATC
>OOBS01000080.1_pt1 | contig 61693 bp, 115 predicted proteins | sample 1671381 | NCBI WGS metagenome assembly OOBS01 (sample SAMN06348151, study PRJEB24527) | human gut metagenome | biome: human gut; feature: ankylosing spondylitis patient; material: feces | host: Homo sapiens | place: China | collected 2015-10 | reverse complement strand
AAGCTTCATCTCTGTTACTTTGTCAGAACCGCTCATGTAGGAATAACAGTCAGTTACCCAGCCGATAAAAATTCTTTTCAATCCAGCGTCCTCGCTGTATCCTACTTCAAGGATGCAGATTGTATCTGCTCTTTCCAATTTGTCAGCAGTCGCTTTCGACAGGTTGTAAATTTTCAGCGAGCAGGAATTACTTTGCTTGGCAAGACTTTTTGCAATGTCAAATTCAATTTCTAACCCCTGTTCTTTCGCCTTCGCTTCAATAACCACGCCGTCAGAACCTTGTACGCCTAGAGTAATTTTATAAATGCGGTCAAACTGTGCCATAGCTAACCTCCATAAAATTCATCTTCCGTGCAGTACACGAGCGTAGCTGCTCCGCTTTGAAAATCATCTCTGCCGACACTTTCTTTGTCTGTCAAGACAAGCAATTCCCCTCTAGGAGCATTACTTTTATGGTGATTCATCAGCAAGGGAAACTTCGGTACAACGCAAGCGTTAGCAAGGATTACATTGTTGTTAGCGTCCCAAAGGTGTAATGCCCAGAATTGCCCTTCATGGTTCCAGCACATTCTTACTTTATATTTCTTGCCGTCAAAAGGAACGCTGAAAACAACATCGTTACCATCGGCAAAATTAATCGTAAACATGGTATCCTCCTAAAACAACAAGCCTAGTCCGCTTTTAACGCTGTCTACTCCGCCAGCAAGCCAGCTTTTATTTGTTGCGGTTTCGCTTCCTAGAGAATCACTAATGCCACCAAAACCGTCACTGCCAGGAATATCAGCAGAACCTCCGCCAATGTCAACAGAAGATGTTTTTCCTGCGCCTGCGTTTGCCGCAGTTTCTCCCGCGTTTTCTTCCTGCGACGCTGTTACAACGTTTTCGGGAATTGCCGTTGTCTGCGTAGTTACTTTAACAATCTGCTGAAAAGCTAAGTCAGCATAAATAATGCTTTTCGACGAATCCGGTTTGCTTACTCGGCAAGAAGTCATAACCATGTTGTCATACTTCTTCTCGGGACGAATGATAGTCACAGGCTCCTTCTTATCTCTGATTTCCTCTAAAAGCTGCAAACCGTTAGCAAATTTCTTTTCTCCCCACCCGTTTTTATAGAACCACGTTACAGGGGTAGACGAAATGCCGACGGTCATTGTCAGCTTCAAAGGCTTGTTGACAATATGGTCAGCAATTTCAAAACCTGTTTCTACAGGGTGTCCTGTTACATCCTGATCATAGGTGTATTCAAAAGATTTTACTATATCAACCTTTAAAGAACCAACCTGCGTAGGATTTTTAATGTTGTATCCTAAAATATCTGCAAGCATATTACTATACCTCGCTTAAAGGAAAGTAGTTAGCAACTGGCCAGCCGTTATTGCGACTAACAACATTGCCTACCGCAGCTGCTGTTGCTTCCGGGGAAGTGCTAGCAGTTGTAACCTGGATATAATTCGTTGTGTTGCCACTGTTGGAAATGCTAGATGAAGTGTTCGTGGTATTCGGATTACCTAGCAAGCGGTTTACTGCAGTGCTGCCAAAATTTGAAATAGGGTCAATAATATTGTTGTTCACAAAATCTTTCACGCCTTGCATGATGTTCAACTTGCTGATTAAGTTATCAACCCACTTAATAGCATCCTTAACCCACTTAATCATGTTGTCAAAAAAGCCAGTTATTAGCTGCCATCCAGAATTTATGGTATCGGCAAAGAATGTGGCCAAAGCTGTCAAACTGTCTTGTATAAACTTAAAAGCGTTAACAAACAGCATAATAACTCCGGCTATAACATAGCCTATTGCAGCAAGTCCGGAAACAAAAGCATTGCCTATTCCTTCCCACAGCCAAGAAGTTAAACTCCAAATGCCTTCAAACGCCAATTTAAATAACTCATAGATAAGCTTAGGCACAAAAGCGATAGCTGTTCCAATATCGCTAAACCATTGAATAACACTGTCTTTAAAGTCTATGAATTTATTTTTTATAGGTTCAAAATCTCCAAACCAGCGTTTCATCATGGTGTCTGCCTTCGGGTCAGTTACCCACTTATAAAAATCCTGTATAAGCAAAACAACAAGAGCAATCGCAGCTGCAATCAGAAGGAATTTACCCATTAACAGCATCTGCATAGCCGCTCCCCTTCGTGTTTGGCTGTTGAATGCTATTTGCGCCCCGGTTGCCAAGAATAAAGCATCTCGTATAGCAACAATCCACTTCACAGCAGTTCCGAGCATCATTACAAAACTGCTCCATTTTGCCATGCCGAAAAGAATGCCTGCATAAATCGCTGCAATTTGCAACCCAGAAATAAAGTTATCAAGGTTAATGTTCTCGATGTAGTCTGCAAATTTTGCCATGCGTTTCGCTATGCCATCAACTATGCCCGTCTTATCCTCAAATTCTTTGAAAAACTTTCCAAGCGCATTTTGCATCTTGTTTGTTGCCTGGCCAACTGTCCAAGGCATTTTACCTAACTCCATTTTTAAGCGGTCAGATTGTCCGCGAATAGCATTAAAAACATCCTGTGCAGTTAATTTGCCTTCACTGCCCATCTGCCTTAACTGTCCGATTGTAGTGCCCATGCCTTCGGCAATAGCTTTGGCAAGTCTAGGTGCTTGCTCCATAATGGAGTTCAATTCATCACCACGTAATGTGCCAGAACCCAACGCCTGTCCTAACTGTACAAGCGCAGCTTCCTGGGATGCAGCAGAACCGCCACCGAGCAGCATTGCGTTTGAAACATCCTCGGTAAACAGCAGGATGTCTTTTGTGCTTTTCTTTAACTCCTGCGCATTACGTGCAACAGAAGTAAAAAGCTCGGCGGTAGAACCGTATTGCTGACGAGTACGGCTGGCAATGTTGTAAATTTCTTTCTGAACAGCTTTTGATTCCTGCTGGCTTTTGGTTACGTTATTTACCTGACCTTCAATAACTTTCCATTCGTCAATCGTTTTAACGATACTTCCAAGAGTTAGCGAAACGCCAGCGAACATAGCAAGACCGCTTAACTTCGAAAACAAACTGTCTACTTTATTGCCAGCTTTATCAGCAGAATCGCCAACACGTTCAAGGCCTGTTTTAACTTTTTTGGTTGTCTGCTCTACTTGCTTAACATTTGAGTTATTTACTTTGAAGCCAATCGCAATAGCTAAACTTCTTACGTCCACGGCGCATCAGCTCCTTTCTTTTTAGGGTGGTCAAGATAATATCTTTGTACATCACTCTGCATGTCAAGCAGAGCGTTTATTTTACATAAATCGCTTAATGTAACAGTACCTTCTTTTATCTCCGTAACAGTAACTACCTTAGCCAACACTGGCCGCCAAATAAAAGATTCAGCGGTTAGCGTTGGTGATAAGGTGCCGGGAATTTCTACTTGCTCACCAACATCTCGCGGACTCCAGAGAGGTTGGGAATTAAAGCGAAAAAATCTCCAAAATTTACCTCAATAATAAATTTTTCAAGTTTAAGCAGTTCAACAAGCTTTCCGGTAAAAAGCTCATTGATAACATCCTCTGTCAGCATAATAGCTTCTTCTTCGCCCTTAATCTTAACGCTGACATATTCAGCATCAAGCAGACGTTCAGAGAACTGTGCCAGCACTTCACCATTAAAGCTTTCGCCTAACTGCGCAAGGATAGCACCGATATTGATTTGAGCACCTAATAATGCTTCCTTCATATCTTCCGTTTCGCTGTTAGATGTTAAACCGCCTTTTAAAGCGGCGGTAATAGCTTTCTGTAAGTCACCATACAGTTTCAAGCCTTGCAGCGGAGGAAGAGCACGAACATAAAAGGTATTCGCACCGATTTTTCTGTTCTTTACTTCAAATTTTGCTTGTCTCATTTTTTACCTCTTAGCTGTGACCGCCAACTAAAAAAGCTTCATCCGGAACAACCGCCATGAATACCCATTCACATTTACCGTCAGAAGCAGATTTACCACGCTGGAAGTTAGGTTTCTTGACAATCCATGCCTGATCACTAACCATAACGCTGTCACCGCTCAAATCTTTAATAGTTAACGGCAGCAAGCCAGCACCGTTTTGATTGTCTGCATCTTGAATCAAGCTTAATGCTGCATTGCTGGAGCTGGACTGCAACAGAGTAACAGTGACTTGCTTTAAGACAGAGGACGGGTTAATACTGCGGACAATTTCCTGGTCACAGCCGACAATAGCGGAAATGCCGTCGCCTTGTGTTTCAACATTAATAAAAGTACCTTCGTCAACGCCTGTTAAGATAAGAGAGCCGAACAGTACCTTAACTTTCTTCGGGTCGTATGTTTTTACTCTTGCCATTTGTTACCCTCCTTTAAGCTTTCTGAATAAGATTCTCATATGTCAAAGAACCTTTAATGTTGACAGCATGGATAGCACCTGCCAGACGAGCAGTAAACTTTACATCGTCAAGAACTCTTTGCGCTTTCTTGTTTGCGCTAATATTAGCAGCTTTAGGAACTGTAATGGTGTAGCCAAGATTTCTATTGCCATCATCATCATATTCAGTCGGAGCGATACCGCCACGGTCTTGACCAAGCTTTAACACTTTGTTCAGCACACCTTCGACAAGCGCAATGCCAGCATCAGTGTACGGCAATTTCTCACGATTAATAAGCATTGCAAATTCTTCGGTTTTAATAGTTTCGACGAGCCAGTCACGGAAACGGATAACGTCAATCCATTCACCAGCGCAAGTCTTACCATTTTGAGTAATGCTGACATTCTCCGAGAAGTTCTCAAAGGTATTGTAGTTTTTGGCAGTCAACGCAAGATATTCTGTTTCTGTTAAATCATCATTTGTAATGCCGGAAAGCTTTTTGTTTGCCCAGGTCTCACCGCCTGGATATACAGTAAAGCATCTTGACATTACAGCGGCTTCAGGAAATTCCTTTTCTGCTTCCTTATGGTAAAAAATAAAAGTGCGATAATAATTTTTCGCTTTCAGCTTACTGCCTGTATCTGTTGCAACGCCAGCTTGCAATGCATCAGCTTCGGCAACAGATGTGCCATACAGTTTTGTATGAGCTTCAACCCATCCTGCCATTTCCATAATTTTTGCAGATGTGCGGTCAGTATAGCACAAACCATACCAATCATTATCGACGGCACAAATCTTATTCATATTATCAGCAGCAGAGCTATCAGTGTTCATCCTGCCAATCTTAACTTTCTCATAGTGCGGAATCTGGCTAAAAGCCTGTAATGCAGCTTTATACACAGCATCCTCAGCGTTCCAACCTAAATCTAAAAGCTGGTCAGCGTCCGTAATGGTCAATACATACGCCGGGGCAGCGTGCTCATGTGCAGATACAATCATCAGTGTATTAAAGCCATTGGACGAAATACCTGTGGTGTTCAAAGCAATCTGCACATTGACTAATCTGTCGATATTTGCCATATTTTCATCTCCTTAATTTTCTAATTCTCCCATGATTTCAACTTTTACAATAGTATCGCCGTCAGCAGGATGTTCGTTGTTATCCTTGCCGTTATTCGTAGTGCCGTTTATTTCTAATTTGTTGAACCATTCTGCCCCTTTGTTAAGCAGCTCACGGCAGTATGAAACAGTCAAATCAACCGACGCTCGTTCCTGCCACGTTCTGCCATCCAATGAGGTTGTAATGTCTTGCACTTGCTCGACACTGTTTATAGCAACATTTGCAGAATCATACAAATTAATCATATCCGGCATTTCGAGATAAAGTTTAAGCTTTGACAGAAGTTCAAAAGCACCATCCCCGAGAGCTTGTATGTTTAACGTAGCTTCAATGATACCTGCGTTGCTGTACTGTTCTGTTTCAGCTAAAAACACAACCTCGTTACCTATACTGCGTTCAGACAGAAGGTCAACGACAATATTTAGTTCACTTACCGCCGGAGGTTTCATTTTTGCTCTGCGAATCGGAATCGGATAATATATTTTTTGCAATACTGAAATAAAAAAATTCAGCACGTCAGTACGAGTATTAGCTTCTTTCAAAATTCGCTCACCTCTACTGCATAGGCACGATAATGGTTAATAACATCACTTTGGAAAATGTCGCTGGCCACTACTTCAAAAAGCTTTCCACGCCATTTAAAGCGGTCAGCCATTGTGTTTGTGCGTTGGTCATCAGCATAAAGTTCCTTGTCGGTATAGATTTTTACAGCTCTCGCCGTCCTGCTACCTTCAGGGAGCAACATCATTTCATTAGCTTTAAGCGGCTGCACACTGGCCAACACGTTAAATTCTTGAGGTGTAGGATACATATATGTTCCGTTGGCAAGCAGTTCGGGACTGCCTTTATAACGCAGGACAGTTATTAGCTTGCGAAAACTACTCATGATTACCACCTTTTCTTTCAATGACATAGCGGATTGATTGTCGCAGATGCCCGGTATCGATTAATGGTCTGGAGCTTTTTTTGCGCTTTATCGTCGCAGGAGAGTTCGGAACAAATGGTCCGTCGACAATTTTTCTTTGAACCATACCTTGCACGACATTGCCCAACTGATTAAGAGCAGCGTTGGTTCCTAATCCAAAGACAGCACCATTGGCAACACGTTGAATCATTTTGTCAATCATGGGCAGATTTTCATCATACGCAGAACGCAGGAAAGAGCGTTGTGGCATATCGCCCAGCCCAAATTCATGTATCGCTGCAATAACAGCCAACGGCTGGTCTGTGTTACGAATGCTTCCGCCTTTTCCTCGCCGTACAGCCTTATCTTTAGCTTGCACGCCAACCTTAACCACAACGCCGTCAAGGTCTTTGTTTAGCGTTCGTATAATGCGGTTTAAACCTAAATCTTTGTCCTCTACCCTACTCATAACGCATTATCCAATCTTGTTACTATCGGAACAACGCACATCGAGCGCAGACGTTTAAATTCAATGCCATAGTATGTTTTGTCCAGCATATCAAAAGAAGCTGACTTGTCACCATATGAACGTTGCAAGTCACCTTCTTTTTCCGACGTTACAGAGCCTGTAATCCCAACATCAGCCGAGCCGTTTTCTCCATGCTGCGCAATAAGCTGACGCAGGACAACGTGATGAGCCATAAGATAAGCAAATGCTGTGATATACATATTGCCAAAAACACTTTCTGACAGCATAGGCGAAACAAGATCAATGTAGACTTCTATTTCTTCATCAGTAAGAAGAAGTTCGGGGCAGATAACAGAAAAAGCTTGCTTTATTTTATTTTTAGTTTCCGTTAACATTTTTCTTTGCCATGTTTACAAAAGCAAAAATAACGGAATAAATATCTTCTGCGGTTTCTGCACCCTCTACATTAATATTGTACTTCTTAGCGAAAGCAGTCAAAGAACGCTTGCTGGATTCAGCGGACAGTCCTGCAAGGTCTGCTGCCATATCATCAACATTTGCTTCTTTAGCATTGCCTTTCTCAACAGTAATCATTTGCTCTTTAATGTAAGCTTTTACAATAAGGTTTTCGCCCCATTCATCACCAACGATGCCACACTGATCAGGCATAATATATTTGCCGTCGATATTAATTACAGCTTTAGAGATGTTTTTAACTTTCATTCACTTTCCTCCTAAAAAAGAAAATGCCCTCTCATGCGAAAGGGCAGTATATGGTCAGATTAGATGCCAGAAGCTTTGTTCATGGACAGCGGATAGTAAATCAACACGCCAGCGGTACGAACCTCGCAGGGAACTTCAAATTCCAAGCCTTTTTGCTGGATAGTGTGCTGAGTGAACGGCAGCGGAACTTCCAAAGTTTGATGGTCTGCATCCTTGACGTATGCAATCATCATATCCAAGCCGCCTACACCTGCGCCAGCCAACTCATTGGCTTTCAGTACGGTTACATCCGGGTTATTGCGTTTAAACACAGACAGAATGGAATCAGCAACTACATCAGAATACGGAGTGGAAGCAATGTAGTTGTATTGGTCTGGCGGCAGTACCAAAGTATTCGGGTTTTCTACATCATTGGTCTGCTTGCTAACAGAATTGATAATGCCGTTCATATCACGCAGAATCTGAACAGCAGTTTTGTCCTTGAATTTAGTAGAAGAACCGGAGCCGTCATCAGGAACAGTATAGTTACCAATGTTCGGATTATCCAGGATACCAACAACGCCATATTTTGCATCACCATGAAAAGCAATACGGTTAATATATTCGTCGAGAGCACGGCGAACAGCAATAGCCTTGCGAGCAGTCAGCGGCTTTCTTGCCATAGCAGCACGGCGCAAGTCCTGCATGGTATAGCCGTATGCTGCACCGCCAGCAATAACTTTAGCAATGTGTTCTTCGGCCAGCACATCTACACGGGTAAAGTCAGTTGCATAGTTGGCGATAGTCTTTGCCATGCCGACAGAACCCAAGGACTGATAGCTGATAGTGTCAGCGCCGGGGTCAACATCAGAGGACATGTCAAACAGTTTAAGCGCATTCAGATTAGCGAATTTCTGGTCATAGGTCTTTGCCTTTACAGCTTCGAGTTCTTTTGCGACAAAAATAGTATCGCCTGCGTCTTTGCGCAAGCCGTCGCAACGCTCAATAACATTCAGGTCTAATTCATCATAGTGCATTTGAGTCATTACTATTTCACCTCTTCTTTTCTAATCAGCCAATTTCGATAACTGCCAAGCCTGCTTTATCGCAGGAAGTAATAAATTTAGCACCGCAGCCAAGAGCTTCAATAGTGCCAGCAGCAACAGTATCTTTAACAAAAGTGCCGTCAGCAAGTTTCAGATGAGCTTCATCACCTGCGTTAACCGCACCTCCGGTGGTTACCCATACGCGACCTTTAGTTACAACAGGAACAGTGTAGTTCTGCGGATAATACTTCTTGCCAGCTTCAGGCGGCTCAATATGAGTATGCAGAGTTACGCCGATAACTTTCGCACCGTCGCCGGATGCGGACGGAGATTTCACTTGATGTTCTGCGTCAGTGCCACGGATAACAGCGCAAGCAACACCAATACCGTCAGCTTCTTCAACAGCAAAGGAATCCACGGTATGAGAGGACAAGTCATACAGCGCACCAGCAAAAGATTTTTCCATGGTTAATGCATAATTAGTAATTGCCATTGTATTCACCTCTTTCTTTATTCTTCGCCACGCATACGTGCAATCATGCGGCTACGTGCATCGTTAGCAGAATCATTCTTAGTTTCTTGCTTTTCAGCACCGCCTTTAGCTTTTAAGGCTTGATTTTTTGCGTTATCATTGCGAAGCATCTCTTTCGCAGCAGAATATGCACCGTCAAGATAAGCATCAGATGCACCGTCAAGTTTAAATTTTTCGCCAAAAGCAGCTTTAACAATGCCAGCTTTCAACTCAGCGTTGGTCAAGCCATCGTTTTTTTCAACCTTTGCAATTTTAGCGGTTTCTTCAAGCTCCGCACGTTCCTGCATATCAGCCTTTACAGCTTCAACAGCTTCTTTTACAGCTTTCTTTTTTTCAGCGTCAGCAGCATCAACTTTAGCTTTCAAAGCATCACGCTCTGCGGTCATTGCATCAGCTTTAGCTTTCAAAGCGTCAGCATCAGCTTTAAGAGTGGTATTTTGTTCTTTTACAGTTTTAAGCTCAGTGTTAGCAGTATCAAGCTTTACACGAGCGTTTTCTTCTTTGCTTTGCAAAGAGTTGACGTAGTTGGCAATTTTTTCGTCAACTTCAAAATCAACAGAATCAATTTTAATTTTCATTTTCGTTTCTACTCCTTCGATAATTTCGTCACCGTCAAGATTAAGCCGTGCTTTTGCTCCGGCACGTGCCCTATCAACAACGGCTAAATGATTGATACGAATGTTACGTTGGATAGCATCATATTGCTGTCCGTCCGGTGTAGTGCCTGGCGTTTCTTCAACATCTACTCTGTAACCTAAAGACAAGCCACGCTTTTCGCCGATAGCAGAGGGATTATGGATAACAATGTCACAGGCAATGTTTGTTTCGTCCTTCGGATAACCGCTGGACAAAATCGTGCCAATGGCTAAATCTTGTGCGGTATCACTGTTTACAATACCGCTGGCAGGATGTCCTACCACAATAGGCTTGCCGACAAAACTTGCTTCACTGTCAGTGTCAAATACTTCCTCCGGCGGTCTGTACTCTCGTCTAATAGTCCCGTCTGGCTGTTGGTAGATATATATGCCAGTGCGTGCCACAATCGGAGAATCACGCAAGAAGCCGTCAGCGTCAGTAACTGCACCGCTAACAAACATCCATGAATCAATGCGTTCATATCGTTGTACACTTCCCAAAAAATTCACCTCCTTATTTTGGGGTATATAAAAAGCATATGCGACAAATTACATATGCCTTCTAACTTAATTCTTTACTTTTCTTTACATCCACCCTACCCATTGGAACTGCTGTTGTCATGTTCCATTGCTCCAGGTCAATAACAGGTAATGCTACGCAACGGCAGTTATAATCCATACACGGATGATATTTCGGAGAAGGATAAACCTTGATGCCGTTAATTTCACCAACCTTGTCGCTGTTCCAATAGAAGTATTTCCCATCCATCTCAGCATGAGAAGGTCTTACACGTTCATCATGTGACGATGACCATTGGTACACGCTTATACCGCAATCAACCTGCCTACGCATTGTTATAATGCCGTTCAGATTGCCTACCTCGTTCCTTGCGATAAATTTCGCCCGCTTGTCGGTAGTGTTAAGCAGCACCTTGATTTCTTCTTTAACTTCACTCATAGCAGTGCCACGCTGAACAGCATTGCTAACAATAATTTGCAGTTTTTCGATGTAGGTATTTACTATGCTGTCCACAAGCCTGCTCTGCTGCGCTTTCCATTCCGCTTTTACTGTATCAAGTAATGCTGAATCATTTAGAAACACATCAACGCTGACTGCTTCTGCAAAAGCACTAATAACATTAGCATCGACAACGCTGGACACGCCAGCAAGAATAAGCTCTAATTCGCTTATAGCATCCTCGATAGTCATGCTCTTTAAAAGCTCGACAAGTATCGCCTGAACGAAAGCATCTGTAACGGTGCTGTCATCGTCCTGACGCAACGAATATGCCAGCATAGGTATATTGTTATTCGTGGCACTTTTTAAACGTCTTACAACGGCTCTGAGGACGCGATAATAATCACGCTCAAAATTCTTTGGATATTTCGGACGCTTCTTTACTTTAAGGTAGCGTATCGATTTCTTCTGTTTCTTCATCATCTAAATCCAGCTCACTTTCTGTAACTGGAATATCCCCACGCTCTTTAAGGTATTGGCGTGCTTGCGTTGCGTCTAACAGTTGATTATCAACCAAGTCAAAAACAAGCTTAACAACGGCAGCTCTTACTTCCGCCTGTGTCTTGTCAACATTGGCTTGCTCCAGATCATTTAGCGGTTCGATTGCCTTAAACTTAATGCTCCACTTTTCAAGTTCCTTGCCGTTGGTCGGCCCTTCTTTCGCAAGCTGAATAAGTCTTACAAGATACTCTAACGCAGGACGAATTTTCCTGCGTTGAATACGTCTGACTGTATCGTAGTAAATCTGCAAGTCACTCTTTCCTGTGCTGTTCATGCCAGCTGGAGAACGCCCAAACAATACAGTAAACGGATACCCGGTAACAGCACATAAAGCCTGCTCAAACTCTTGAATAATATCAGTCAAGCCTGTGAGCGGAATGTTGAAAATGCCGTATTCATCTTCCTTGTCAACGGCTACACTTCCATTAATTCTGCGTGAGTAGTCTATCAGTTCTAACCGCCGAATAACAGCTTGCGTACCGTCCTCTCTTGCCAGCAAATTGCTTAAGCCTTCAAGCTTTAACAGCGACGTGCTAACCTTGTCCATTATGTCGATTGTTTTATTCATTGCAGTTTTTACACGGTTTAGCGCAGCCGGAATACCATCCAGGCAGGATAAGCCAGCACCATTATTAGCAATACGCTCTATCTTCGGCAGCATTTCGCCGTCAAAAATAAGCAGTCTGCTTCTGTGTACCTTAAACTGATTTCCGTTTGGTGGCGAAATCATGTAAAACTCCGGCTTGCCAAAGTTCGCATCTCGAATATCTGTATCAAGATAAATTGAGGTTGTGTCCGGGTAAATATCTCGCTTGTCAAAAATTTCTAATCCGTTAATCCTGCGTAAACGGTTGATATTAATAGGCTCGCTTAATTCCTGCCCATCGTCAGCAAGGATAAGAGCACAAGACATACCGAACAGTCTGTCCCAATATAAAGCCTCTGTAAGCTTTTCCTGAACAAACAGCGTTTCAAGCTCCTGCAAGATACAATCGTCAGAATCGCCTTCGATTTCTACAAAATTCTTCATAGCATCATCGGCGGCCATTGTAACAATTCTACGCACAAGAGCATTTCTGTACATTGTAGCCAAAGCCTGGTCTGTGAGTTTTCGCTCATTTAACAGGCCTTCATAATTGCGAGCTTTACGTGCAATAAAAGCATCTTTAAATCCGCTGTCTGCACGAATTGAATTATCTTTTCTTTTTACCATTATTCCTCCTAGCTCGTTAAGCCGCCCCAGTTGCGTGAATTCATGAGCTTGTTAAACGCATCACTTGACGCATCCACCATATCATCATGCTTGCTTTCCGGGAACGATTCAAGTTCTGACAGATACATATCATTCCATTCACCTTTAAGGATAAGGACGTTTCCTGCCTGCACCTGTGAAGCAAACGGAGTAGCACGAACCTCTTTGCTGCCTGTCGGCGATACAATCTCCACCGAGTAACCTGCAAGCATCGATACAAGACTTTGAGCTTGCGCCTTGCCTGCCTGTCCTGGGTCTTGCGGTATCGTAATTTGTACAAATTTGTATTTACCCTGGTCTATTGCTGCCATGTTGCGCAGAAGATTCCTAGCGTCATTCGCCTTTATCTGCTTGCGTTTTACATCAAGAACGATTACTCTGCCATCGTCAAGCAGTCCCATTAACACGCCTGCTGTTGCGTCCGGATCTGGGTTAAGCGGCGTAGGTTCTGTTGCCGCTAAGTCCCAGGAACGTGCATAAGCAACGATATTTTTCGGCACAGCATCAACAAAGGTGAAGTTTTCTGTTTTAAAGTACATACCAGCAGCAGGACGGATTTTCCAGTTGCCATATAAAAGACGTTCTTTGTCAATTTCTGCCAACGCTTTAAGGTTAGCCATGTACGACGGGTCTTTAGCCATTAAAACCTTGTTGTCTGTCAGTTTTGACGCTATAAACGTAACCGACTTGCATTCTTCGACATTTACGCCGTGCTCCTTTGCGAGTTCATGCGGATTACTGCCCCAATAAATCGTATCATTTAATACACACATATAGCGTACAACACCGCTACGCTCGTAGATTGGATAGCCTGTATCTTGATTTATCCACCAAGAAATAAAATCAGCTACCCAACTATCGCTGTCCGGGTTACACGTCGCTCTTACATAAGGACGAATACCGCACGTTGAACGGTTACGAGAAAGCATATACAAAAATTGGTGTCGGCTAAAATGCGTCAGCTCGTCAAAAGCCAGATAGCAGATTTCTGAGCCTTGCCAGCCTTGTAAATCTTCGTCACGTTCCAAATGCGCAAAATGAATTCTTGCTCCGCTGGGACTAAAAAACCAATGTAGTTTTGGAGTTTTCTTGGGTTTTGCGCCTTGCACTTGTCCATATATTTTGTTAGCAGCATCCCACAAGCCGCCTGAAGCTGTGATTTGAGTATAATTTTTTCGGAACACAACGCCGCTAAATCCTGCTATATCTTTGTGTCTTAGCCCTTCCAGGAGAAGTGCAAAGGTTTTTCCACCGCCAGCCGCTCCACCATAAATTACAATATCAGCAGAAGAACACATGAAAGCTGTTTGCGGTCCCGGTTGCGGAGTTAGATACAGAGGCTCAAATGTATCTCTGCCGTTATTTGGAATGTAGATAGATTGGTAAGCGTCTATTGTTTCAACGCTTGCATCTTCCGCCAGCGACAATATACCTCCGTCAGCTCCTGCCAGTGTAGCAAGAGTGCGAATTGCGTTAACGTCGCTTTCTTTTAAAGCTTTGTTAAGCAACTTTGCTATCATTAAGGCTTGATAGTTTTGATCTTGTTCGTCTAAGCCGAAAGCGTGTAAAAAGCTTTTTGCTTTATCGTCGTGTACTTGTGATTCAAGTATGGTTTTTGCTATCTGCTGTAAGTTTTTTTTTGCCCGTCTTATTTCACCGGATTTTTTGCCGCCAACAGTTCCTCTTTTTCTTGCTTCATCCTTGCTTCGGACAGGCCTTAAATTGCTAACATTTCCTCGTGCTGGCACATTAAAACACCTGTCCTTTCTTTAGATTTTATTTATTGTCTACAAGGTAAAATTCTTTTCGCAGTTCGGCGTTTACCAAGAATTGTCCGCCACATGAAGCAGTCTTTGTTTTTACTCCTGGTTTTTTAATTCCTCTAGCAGTCATACAAGAATGTTCGCCCTGAATAACTACAATAACGTCCTCTGTCCCTAAAATTTTTGTAAGAATATCGCGAATTTCCTTGCCGATACGCTCTTGGATTTGTAGACGTTTTGTTACTGCGTCAGCAATACGTGCAATTTTGCTAATGCCGATAACTTTACCGTTAGGGATATAGCCTACATCAACAGTCATGTTATACATGAGTGCGATATGGTGCTCGCAATAAGAAAAGCAGTTGATGCCTTTTAGCACTACCATATCATCATTATCGCAGGAAAAGCATTTGTTGAATTTTTTTGCGATTTCGTCGTTGCTAACACTGGCGTACTCTAATTGCTCCATTAGCATTTTTGCGAACCGTTTAGGGGTTTCAATAAGTCCCTCTCGGTTTGGATTTTCACCAATACCTTCAATAATAAGCCTTGCGGCCTGTTCTAGCTTTTTAGCGTCCATGTTTACACGCCCCTTTTATCTTTATCCCAAATAATTTTATGAAGCTGCACTTGTACGCAGATGTTATACGGCGAATTTTTTGCGTACTCTACAAGCTCCGCAGGTTCGATTGCGCCCCACACTGGCGAGATGTAAACTTTTGCCTGGCATTTGATTTTTTTGCAATGGTCAAGCACCCGGTCTACGTCGTTAAAATCTTCTTTGCTGCCAACTACAAATTTTACAACGTCCTTTGCGTTAAGGTGCTTGTAATTATCCATTAGCATTTTATTAGATTCACCAGACGTGCCGCACTTGTAATCAATGGTATAAAAAATACCGCTTAACCTTTTTTTGTAAAGCGGTACAGCACCATTTGTTTCGATATTCACCTCATATTTGGCTTTGTGCAGCAGTTCAAGAAGTGGTTGCAAGTCGTGCAGGAGTGGTTCACCGCCGGTAATAGTTACACGCTTGCAGTTATACTCGCTTATCTCATCCATAAGCTCCTGCTCATTATAACTGCTGGCAGCATCTGCGAATTGTTGAGCATAGATTGTATCGCAATAGCTACAACGCAGGTTGCAGCCAGCCAAACGAACAAATACAGAAGGATAGCCAGTTCGCTTTCCTTCTCCTTCGATACTTTTAAAAATTTCCACTACATTATATTTCATACACGGCAACATTCCCTTCGCTTTCCTGTACCGACACCTTAACGCAATGCGGAACTTTTTCGCAAATCCAACGAGCAATGTTTTCTGCTGTCGGATTGCATTGTAAAACGTCGTTTAAATATTGATGGTCAAGCATATCAGAAACAAGGTTTTTAATATGCTTGAAATCTACTACCATGCCGTTAGCGTCTAAGGTTTCGCTTTGGCAAGTTACGCAGATAATCCAATTATGGCCATGTAAATTTTTGCACTTACTTTCATAATTTAAAGAAAGTTGGTGTGCTGCCGAAATTTCTAATCGTTTTGTTACTGTATACATATTAATCCTCCAACGCAGGGTCTTTCACGCCGTTAGCTTCAAATGCCATCGCACGGTCAATACACGTTCCGCAAGTTCCGCAAGGCTTTTCTCCGCCCTCGTAGCAGCTCCATGTAAACTGATATGGTGCGTTAAGCTCTAATCCAAGCTTAACAACGCCTGCTTTATTTAGATTGATAAGCGGTGCTTCAAGATGTGTGGTTCGTCCGCTACCCTCAAAAATCGCTTTATTCATATAATCAACGAATTCAGGCGTACAATCAGGATACGCTCGCCCTGCTGCATCGTCAGCATGAGCACCATAATAAATAGCTTCTGCTTCTACGCTTACAGCAACAGCGGCCGCATAAGAAAGTAACAGACCGTTTCTGAACGGCACATAGGTATCAACAGTACCTTCACCGCCAAGCTCTTTAAGTTGTTCTGCATAGGATTCATGTTTAATATCATGCTTGCTTTTAGCCAGCAATGGGCAATCGCTCATAGAGAACGCCAGCGACAAATCAGTTTCTTTATGGTCTACGCCATAAAAAGCAGCGACTTTTTTCGCGCTTTCAATTTCTCTTTTGTGCCTTTGTCCATAAAAAGCAGATAAAGCCAAAACTTTTTCTGCACCATATTTTTTGACTGCAACAGCTAAACAAGTAGTACTATCTACACCGCCGCTTAATAAAACAACTGCTTTTTTCATTTGTTATTACCTCTTTTCAAAAATGAGTCTTTGCATACTCTTGAAATTTTACCCATTCTACAAAATTATTAATAGCTACTTCTTTATTTTTTACTCGCATACCAGTAGGCTTGTTATATTTAACCATCGTTTTTCCATCGAACTTATATACTGCCCCGAATCTATTTCCAGATACCCACGCAGTAGAATCTACACTGTCAAAATGAAAGCGCGGCAAATATTTTAATTGAGTAAATCCCAAACCGTGAATTTTAGCTCCATGCGAGTGTGCTTCTTTGATAAGCAAAGGAAATTTTTCAACTTCACCTTTTGTAAATTCGCCGCTAACATAACCGCCTATTGCAACATACTTATACCGCTTGCACATTTCAATAAAATCTTTCATGCCACGGCTTTTATGCCATACAGGAATCGGTGACCTTCCAACTTTTTCAGCAATGTATTTTCTGATTTTCAAAACTTCTTCGTAGCCTGCAATAGGGTCAATGTCAAGCTCAAAAAATTTCTGCACATTGTATTTTTGGATATACGCAATATAAGAATCTACATAAGTTTTTAAGTCAACTTTTTTTGCATTGCCCATCAACATAGTGAACGCTCCTGAATCAAGCATATAATCACCATAATAAGGCAAATATTTTACTGACTTCTCGGTTGTTTGCAAAAACGATTCGAGAATATAAGGTTTATATTTTTTTCTTTGCTCTCCCAACTCGTCAGCTTTGCTTTCCCCACCAGCGAGCATTATGTTCATTGAATTACCCTCCTGATTTTCTTCGGCAGCAGGACAATTAATTATCGCCTTACTATATATCAATTCGCGCCACGGAACATCACCTGCAAGAAATAATTTCATTATTGCCCCCCCAAAAATAGCATCTCACGGTAGCTCATACCGCCAGCTAAATACAGTTTCATATTTCAAATTCTTCGCCGCAATGTGGACAAGTTACAGTTTTAGGCTTCTGCTCATGCTCGGATGAGGTGTTAGCATCCTCAAAGAACTCATCAATGTTGCCGCTATCTAAATCATGTGTTTCAAAACCGAACTCACCCATATCAATACTTTCTACTTGTTCCAGCTCCAACGCCAGTTTTTCAAAATCCCAGCCAGCAAGTTCCCCGGTTTTGTTATCCGCTAGGCGATAAGCCCTCGCCTGTTCTTCTGATAAGTTTTCAGCAACAATTACCGGAGCTTCAGTTAACCCTAGCTCCTGAGCAGCAAGATAGCGTGTATGACCAACAATGATAACATTATCTTTGTCAACTACAATAGGCTGATTAAAGCCGAACTCTTTAATGGAGTTGGCAACCTTTTCAACAGCTTCTTCGTTGTTTCTTGGGTTGTTTTCATACGGCGTAATGTCTGATAACGCCATTAATGTAATTTTGTTTCTTAAATCCATGATGTACCTCCATCTTTTTACAATAAAAAAGGACAGTGCTTTTTTTACACTGTCCAATAAAACTATAATAATTTTAGCAACTCTTCCGCTCGCTGACGGTCAGTTTTGACGATTTTTGCGAATTGCTTTATAAGCTCCCATTCATCATCGAACGCTCTAATATTGCGTCCCTTGCGTTCGCCAGCAGCAGTCTTTCCTTTCGGTCTGCCTGCTCCCTCACGAACACCGCCCCATTTTTTACTTTCCATGTTAACCCCTACTTATCCACCAATACAACATTACAATTCCACTAGCTAAGCCATGCGCCCACAATACCCATTCATGCAGGCTCATTTGAGGAAAATTTCTTACTGCTTCGACTACAATGCCAATAGTGAACAACCAAATTAGTATTTTCATTTTTGTTAAAACGTGGTAGAATATAGGCAGGAGGACGATTGCTCGTCCTACCTGCTGCCCTCTTTATTTACGCTTCTTGCTCTTGCGATTTACAGGGGGCTTTTTTGCTGCTTTTTTTTGCTGTTTTTTAATTTTTTCCTGTATTTGCATTGCTACCAATATAGCGTTTACCAGGAAATAAACAGTTTCAGCTGCATTTTTAAAATCCTCATCCACGTTTTGTACCTCCTTTCTATACTTATATTATACTACATTTTTTGTTTATTTGTAAAGTGTTTTTTCAAAAATAATTAGTTATATTTTACGCATTTAAAAAGCCGTCTACATTTGTAGGCGGCTTTTTGAGTACACAACATATTTTTAGGAGAAGGATTTATCATCCAACTGTTGCATCTTAATTATATCATTCCTTTAATTGCCTTGTAAATGACACCTTACTGACATGATTTTAAAAGGTGCTCTATTTGTATCCTGGCAAACTCTGCATCTTCGGCTGTGTAGGCTTTTTCACAGTAGCCATTACAGGCAGGCTTTGTTTGGTCTTTCTTGTAGCTAAAAAATAACATCCTGGTATACAGCAAGCTGGCGCAAAGGAGCGAATTTTCGCAAACAGCTCCTTACGAGTCGTTTTCTTATTGAAGCGGAAAACTCTTTGTTCACCGCCAATTTTTACAACACACGCCTGACGATGTGCACGCCAGGTGAACTCGACTTGACCTATCTTCATGATTTACTCCCTCCTTAATTCATGCGGCTGAGAATTTCCGCCTTAATTGCTTCTTCATACTGACCAGATTTACCCAAGCAAGCTTCCAGGTGTTGAGTATTGTACATTACCATTTTTTCATACTCTTTCACTAATTCCTCTTTACTCATATTCTTTAAAGCAGCGATTTTCTTTTCTAACATCTTAACTGACTTCCTTTCTTGTAGGCTTTCTATCTTCCCTACAATTATATTGTACTATATTCCTCTGCTTTTGTAAAGAGTTTTCTTTATAAAATATTAGTTTTCTTCTAAATCTTCTCTAGTCACCTCATACTCAATACTGCCGTCACGCTTGCGCAGAACTACCTCAAAGTCACAGGCAGTTGCAAGCTCCAGCAGAAGCTTAAGTGATTTGCATTTTTTAACCTTGTAGTTCAGGGACATTGGCGTAATGCCCATTTCCCTAGCTAATGTAGCCTGGTTTTTTCCTGTTGAAGCGATTAATACCTTGATTTTGTTTTCTATTGACATAGTAGCACCACCTTAATTATTATATCTCTTATCATTATACAGTGTTCTCTTTATGTAATCAATATAATCTTTTATAAAAATATTGCCTGCGAGATTTCCCGCAGGCTTTTTGTTAAGATACTTCAATCATCGTGTTTAACCACGAATCGCTTGACGCATTAATGAGCCATTTCTTATTATAGCCGTTATAATGCCTGATCAAGTAAAACTTTGTCTTGTCGCCTTCGTCATTGTACAGAGAGAAGTTAGGGAACTTCTTGCCTTCTGATTGCTCCAGCTGGTAAAAGTATTCGCGAATTTCTTTTGCTCTCTTTATAACCTCCCAGTCTGGCGTAAACTCATCAGCATAGTTGTATCGCTTTGCCCGGTCATCTGAATGTACTCTATATCCGGCAAGGTTGGGCAGCACACATATTTTATCAAACGATGCTCCCAGGCTATTCACAAAAGCAAGAATCGAATCGAAGTCATAGGCAAAATGAGTGTTACGCATACCGGGCAATTTATGCTTATTGCAGTCATCGTTCGGTTCTTCGTCTGTAATGTAGAATAAGAAGTCTACGAATCCTACATACTGCAAGCCGCCATAAAGCTTCTTTCTTTCGCCAAGCATTTCACCACAAACAATTTCAAGATAAACGCCCTTGCCGTTATCGAGGTGAAATGCTGTTCTAACACGGCAGTTGCCTATGGTGTTGATGCTGCGCTCTGCCTTTTCCCAGCCAGCACCTTCAAAATACAATGTTTTCACGTTAACCACTACCTTTCTTCCCCGGCAGGAACTATTTCAAATTCTCCTATATCAAACCATGTGTTGGTTCCGTCTACCAGGAATATTCTGCCGATTTTCTCAAGTTCCTTGATGCTACATTCCATTGCGCTATCTTTGTTAAAAACCTTGCACCCTCGCCTTTTGAGTAAGAACCCTATTCCGTCAACTAAATCTTCCTTTGAGCTATAATAGGTTATCTCGCACTCTCTGCAATACAAGACATATCTTTCGTCGTAGAACTCACCGTTAACATCATTCGTTTGATAAAGCTCGCAGCCAGGTTCTTCGGCAGAATAGTAAAGCTTTAAGCCTTTATCTTTTGCCAGTCTTACGAAAAAGTCCATTGCCGGGGTCCATTTTGTGTCTACGGTAAACCGCAAGAAATATTCTTCTTCGTTGGCTTTGGTTACTTCTCCAACATCGTCGAACCATCCTTCATAGTTACTGCCAGGGTAAAGCTCATTGCCGTATCTATAAATACTGCCATCATTTTCATTTAGGTGACGTTCAATATCATCTTGCAGCCTTTGCAGTATTGCCTTATCTCCAACCATTGTAATGTCATTGAAACAGATATTAGCCATTTTACACCTCCGTGTTAACTTTGCAAATAGAACTGAGCTTGCCAGCTCTAGGATTATTCTTTTTAGGGCATTCGTCAATGCGAGCTATCGGAGTGCACCAGTTTGGCAAACAGCTGCAAGCTCCGTATTGGTTTGTAAAGAATCTGTCAAAGCTTTCATGCATTGAATGAGCGTACTGGCAGTTTCGGCAGCCGAATCTTTCAATTTTAGGTTTTTCTTCTGTTATCCAAAGATTAACTAACGCAGCAGTTTCCTTGAATTTATCAAAAGGTGTCATATTAGCATACCCCCTTTCTGATAATCATATGCCGGAGCACTTCTTCGGTAATCTCCATTGCTTTGTGAAGCTCGAGTACACACCTCTTGCTTGCATGAAACGTAACCAGGACATAAATACCATTCTCGTAGTCCTGAATCACATAGGGCATCTTTCTTTCTCCCCAGCGGTCTGTCTTTTCAACTACGCCACCATTAGAAGCGATTAAGTTATTGAACTTCAAGATAACATCCTCGACTATTTCCTGCTCCGGACGCATAACGTACATAATTTCATAAGCGTTCATTTTTCTTTCCTCCTTACATTTGTTCATCTTCCTGGAAACTGTAGTAACTGCCGTCACCTATAATGATATGATCATAGCAAGGTATTCCCATTATTGCCCCGGCTTTAACAATATCCATGGTTAACTTTTTATCGTCAGCACTAGGTGTTGCAAGACCTGAAGGATGATTATGCGCTACAAAGATTGCAGCAGCATTTTTCATGATGGCATACTTGAAAATCTCTCTAGGATGAACATAACAGTTAGTCAGCGTTCCTTTCAGTATAGCCCTCGCCTCAATTATTCTGTTCTTGCTGTCTGCTGCAATTACCCAGAATTCTTCATGATTTAAATACCGCAACTTCGGCATCATATATTCAGCTAAGTCTTGCGGAGCACAGCAGTATCTTTTTTCCTCAGCTTTGGTTTCGGTGAAAGCTCTTTTTCCTAACTCTACGCCACACAAGAAAGCTTCTGCTTTCTGTTTGTCTAATCCATATGCTTTCAGTTCATCGGTATCTTCCAGGCGATACAATTTCTGTGCCGTTAATTCGGAAACCTTATAAGCTTCCTGCCCGAGCAACGCTTCGCATAACTCTTTATAACTTTTCTCTGCTACTTTACACATAACTTTTACTCCAATCTTTTTTCCAGCGCACACCTTTCGGTGTACGCTGGTTCTTTCTTTTATTTATGGCTGTTTGTAGGGGTAGTAGCTTCTCGGCATCAGAAGCTTTTCGCGCAGTGCATTGATTCTCTTTTCGCGGCGTTTAGTATTTTCCATGAGTTCATGGAATTCATCTCCGGCAAGAGGGAGCGTTTCCAACATCAGTACATACTTTATAAGTTGTCTTGTTCTCACATTAATCACATCCAATCTTCGCAATTCTTAAGATATTCTTTCTTTGCTTCTAGTAAAGCTTTTTTCATAACCGGATCAGAGTTAACTTGTTCATAAGTTAAAAGCAAAGCATCCAGCGTATCGTCAAGCTCATAAGTTACACAAAACTCATGGTTAGCAAGTTCGTAATGAAAAGCTGATTTCAAGAAGTCGAAATCTTTCATGTGCTCCTTCTTTTCGATGTTCAGGCGTTTTACCAAATCATTATGGGCCTTAGCCTGGGCACGAAGGATATATCCTCCGAAGCCGATTTGATAAACCTTGTCGGTATCATCGGGAGCCAAACCAAATCTTTTCATGCCTTCGTTAAACTGTTCTTCAGTAAAAGCAAAGAACATTTTATCTTTGGTAAAGCTTTCGTATTCCTTTTGCTGTTCGTTGATTAAGGTTGAGTAATCTTTGTATTTCAACATTATGTATCCCTCCTAAAATGTCATAAATTTCATCATTGGTTTTTGAACCTTAAATTCCATATCTCCAATATGCTTGTTGATTCTTGTTAAGCACTTTACAACAATGTTTGCTTCACTCTCACTGAACGGCATACATTCGCCTTCTTCGTTTGTGTAGCACAGCAGCACGTTACCGCACAAGCATTGGTCATGTAATCTGCCGTAACCATAAATAACACTTGCAAGCTCATTGGCTACCGGATTTTCGTTCTTCAGAAGAAATTCTTCATCGAACACCAGGGTGACTGCCGGGATGATTCCAAGCTCGCCGTCAAATTCTACTAATTGAAGCGGCATATCCTTAATATCAACAAGCTCGCATTCGCAAAGCTTGTACATAGATTCCAGGGAAATAGTTGGGAATACCTCCATCATTGGCACTTTCTCCACAGAGTTTGTTTTGCCATTGGCATCAACCACAGTTTTCAGTAAAATTGCATAGTTCATAAAATCGACTTCCTTTCTAAAGCTATTGGCAAGGACTTTGAACCTTCTGCCCGGTAGCTTTACAGGAGCTTAAGCTCCTGTCATCAGCTTTTAAAGCTCTATACCTCTTTCCGCTGCAATTTCTTCCAGCTCTTCAAAGTGCTCATTCAAGCATTGATGATGCCATGGGTCGCGCGAGCTATTGTAAATCTTAATCAGCCTAGTGTTTTCCTGCTTTAATTCTTCGTTAGTCATGTCTTTAGGTTCTTTCATTGGTTCTTCCTCCTTAAATTTCAATTTCACCTTCGATAAAGTTACGATAAATCTCTTCAGCCATGTAGTAAGCGTCACGAGCTTTTTCGTATTCATCCTCAGTATCTCCGATAATATCAGATGTAGTCATATCATCACCCATCTTTGATGTTGGGTGATTTTCAAGCCATTCATTAGCATCATCTTGCGCTTTTTCAAACTCGAATTTTTTGTCCATCCAAGCATCATAAGCTTTGCATTTAGCCTCTCTAAGTGTTTCAATGATGTAGGTTAACTGTTTGTAGTTTAATTTCATGTTGTTCTACTCCTTTCTATTGTTCAATCATGATAACATCGTAGCGGCAATATTTATATTCCACTGTATCTTTACCCCAGGTAAAGGTTCTTCTGAGCTGAAATTCTCTTCCGTTATAGCCGATGCTGAACAGAAGATAATCAACTGTATATCCATTGCTTGCGCTTTCAAGCAGAACAATCTGCTTCATCGCCGGAGCAAAGCCGAAGTATTTTTCCAGGCATTTGCAGGCAAGCTTTTTCATTTCTTGCTTTTCTTGATAAGTCATTTTTAAGTCCTCCTTAAAGTTTAAGCTTTAGGCACAGGGTTTGAACTGTCTGCCTGCCAGCTTTACAAGGGCTATTGCCCTTGTCATCAGCTTTTATTTAGCTTCTTCGATTGCTTGCAGCATATCTGCAAGCTTTTCAACCTCATTCCATTTTCGTTGCGCTTTATTTCTAGCAACGCTGCTTTTAGGGAATTTTTCTTCAATTTTTTTAAGGTCGAACCAATCTAGCAGTGCTTCTCTTAATGCTAATGTTATTTTTTCTTGTGTCATTGTTTAATTCTCCTTTTTGCCTATCTTTTAGTCATTAACTTCAAAACCATTTTCATCAAGAATTACGATGCGTTCAATCCACATTGTTTCATTTGCATGTCCCAAGTACAGGGTTGCTTGTTCGTCGATGTCTTCAGCAGCAACAGTAACATATTCATCATTGCTTTCGGCTACATACAAGCCGACGCTTTCAACGGATTCTTCCATTTCATTTTTTCTTGTCCAAAACTCACTAACTAATTCATTCACCTTTTCTTCTAACATTTCAACCGACTTCCCTCACTCTTTATTTTGTAGGTTTTCTTATCTTCCCTACACTTATATTATACTATAAAACTCACCTTTTGTAAAGAATTTTCTTTACAAAAGGTGAGTTTTTCTTATTATTTTTCTATATTCTTTTCTTCAGCAAGCCGAGCTGCTCTTCTGCGCTTTTTATCTTCCAGCAGGTTTACGCCATCCACGCCAAACAGCAAAGCGGTTAGTTGCTCGACAGCATCGTTTGTATCACGCCATATCTGCCTTTCGCTTACTGACCATTTTTGCGCAAGACTTGCTACCATATCGGTAACATACGCTTCCGGCGGACAAGGTTTAAGGAACAGCACGTCAAGCACATCTGCCCGGCGCAAATCTTCCTGCTTGCCGCTGTTATACCTGGTCTGCTTGTAAAGTGCTATCATATCGTCCATGTAGTTTATCAGCACTTTTGTTCGCATGGTTGAGCTTATAATGCTTTCAAGTTTTAGCTCATTAGCTCCCATGCTTTTCAGGTTTTGGAACGAATCAAGAATCTCGATAGCAGAAATCTGCTCATCGTCGATATTGACAATCTCGCTAGTCTTTAACGCAGCGTGTTCCTGAAGGCTTCTGTAATTCTTTAGCAGCAAGCGCACATTATACAGCCGCTTGTCGAAATCCCTTCGCTGTGCTTCTTTGCTGTACAAATCATCACACAGCTTTTTAGAGGTTTTCTTGGCGGTCTGCTCTGCCACACGTTCGATAAGTTCTTCGAAATACGCCAGCGGAACGGTTATTGTGCTTTGATTTTCATTTACAGTCATGTCTTCCATGCGCTTACTCCCTTCTGTTATTTAAGTTCTTCAATAAGGCGGTCAAGATACCACCTTGCTTTTAGGCAGTCTTCTGCGCCGTTTTTTTCTTCGTAACGCCATAAATATTTAATAATGTTGGCAACGCAGACAGCTTCAATGCCTGTTTTGCCAACGGTAGCAGCCTTTAGGGCATCTATACACTCAATACCGCCTTTGGTGTAGTGTTTCGGATGATTTACGTTATCCTCAGGGAGCGGCATTGTAAAGCTATCTTTTGAATTCTTCGGTGCTTCTTTGACAATAACGTATTTATCATCTTTTAATCCGATAAAACTAAATGGAGATTTAAACGCACTCATTATTTATGCTCCTTTATCCATTTTTCGTGTCTGGCAACTGCTCCAGCTGTAGGTGAAAGCGTTTCAAGATACATGGCTTTCAGTATTTTACACTGCTGAATTTTCCATTCGCTAAAAGCATTACAAGTAGCGTGGCAGCCTATTTTTCTTTCTGTGCATCCTCTGCATGGTGTTTTCATGTAGCACCTCTAAAATAATTCTTGTTGGTTGCTTATATCATTCGGTGTTTTAGTGGTAATGTCTGGATATGATCCTGCAAACTTTTTTATCCGGTAATCGTAATACTTTCCGTTGACAGCCATATAGTTTGCATCAACTTCATCAGGAGTCGGTATATAATATTGCGCTGGCAAAGGAATATCAGTGCACAGCTCTTCAAGTCTGCTCTTTCCGTAAATTATATGATTCCTTACTAAATTCATGTTTTCGCCGTCAGGATAAAAAGGGTCTTGGCATCCATAGGTCCTGATATGTTCCCACCGCAAAAAACTGTCTATAAGCATTGCTGTTTCTTCCTTGATTTGTTCTTCAATGCTTTTTTCTTTTTTTGGCATTTTATACGCTCCTTACATTTCTTCTGCTTCTGGGTAATAAAAATCTAAAAACTCTTCTCCGCATCCTTCGCTCGCAATGCTCACTGCTTCTTCAGGGGAAGTAGCCAACACCTTGTCGCAGAAATCAGCCTCGCCAGAAAGTAAGCTATACCAGCTAACAATATACAGTTTAGCGTCCTGTTGAGCCATAACCGCCCCCACGAACAGCGCTTGCTTCATCGTCCGATGTTACGTAGTAACGAACGAAGATTCCCTGTGCACAGCGTTCGCCTTCTCTTATAATGATATTTTCGCAGCCGTTGTTTCTGAACTTAACGCCTATATTGCCGTCATTGTCCTGGTTGTTAGCATAATCGCTATCAATAATGCCTACGCTGTTAACTAGCGATAAATTGAACTTAACCGCCATACTGCTGCGGATGAACAGCATCAGTACCATATCGCCAGGCATAATAGCTTTGATGTTTAGCGGAATAAGTACGCTTTCGCCGCCAGCAGGAACCAAAATATCTGTCGGTGCGTAAAAATCATAGCCAGCAGAAAACTGTGTGCTACGCTGCGGAAGCTTCGTGTTCGCTGGTGCGTCAATCGTCGGAAAAAATTTAATCATCTTAAAAACCTCCTAAAATATCTCTCCAGATTATAACCAGGATTCCAATAGTACCCATAATAGCAAGAATTTCCATACAAATACTTGCAACAATATGTAAATATTTCAAATTACCACTCCCTGTTTAACATCCATAAAGCTACACACATAACAGCTACGTCAAGCAGTGTGCAACTGACAATATCAATTAAGCATATTTCCATTGGTTGCACCTCTGGCAATCTCTGCTAACTTTGCTCTTTGTGCTTTTACTGCATCAAGCAGCGGCTTTTGAAAGCGGCAATCATCGTCTAAAGCGATTCTTCCGGTTTCCTCTAGTTTGTATTGCATATACTCAAAATTGCCTTCAAGCGAAATTTGCATTTGCTGTAACATCCAATCCGGGAATTTTTCCATATTGGCGATAAGCTCGTTTTCAATGTCTACTAACGCCTGTGTACCTAAACGATGTACTGCATATCTGAATGCAAACAGCAGGACAATTAATTTTTCACGTTTCATTTTTTTGCTCCTTATTGTAATGAACTAATTTTGCCGCTTCTGTCATCATGCTCATTAATTCTTGCATAGCCATTTCTTCACCATATTTGCCACGCACACCTAATGCTGCCTGCGCCATCGTACCAATGATCAAACTTTTAAGGATAATATAATTACCTGATGCACAAACAACATCATCGTTATTGCTGTTATTATAGGCAATTATAAAAGATGCTCCACATTCTTGTAGCAGTTCTTTCGCCTGTTCGGCTTTCTTGTAATTAATCATCATTTTTCCTCCTTTCTTATCCAAACGCCATTAGCTAACTTTTCCAAATCTATTTTCTCCCGGCAATGCGGACAAATCGGCATCATATCATTTTTCCGTCCCATATGTTCTTGCAGCATCTTTAACACACGCTTATAAGGCCTAAACTTTATACCAATCTCATAGCATCTTAACGTCTGTTTCCTAGCTCTATCATAGTCCTTTGCTATTGCTTGCCAGTCGTTACACATCAGCTCCAGCACAACGATAGGTTCAACCATGTTGCCGCAGTGATTGCAGAAGCAGATTTTTGTATCCGGGTCGACTATAAAACTGATAGGCTTTTTACTGCCACCATAGATGTCTGTTTCTTTATAGCAATGGCAAGTATTTCTGCCCTGTTCACGCTTAATCGGCGAAAACTTTAATATTTTCAATCGCTATCACTCCTTATCAATCGTTGCTGCACCTCTCAACATTCCACCTATCAGGCCAATTTGTCAATTCGCATAGGGGAGCGGTATCGTCAACATTGCGAAAGATACATCCTTTGCAGCACTTCCGCTTGCTACACATTTCTTTTATAATTCGCGCTGCTTCTTTGAGTTTTTGTTTTTCGCTCATATCTTCACCTCGAATTTATATAAAAAGCGGCGGCGTGGGAATTCTCGCAACGCTTACTGCCATTCGGCAACCCAGCCGCCGCACCCATGAGCTTAATTCAAATTAATGTAACACCAGCGAATAACGGCATCTTCAAAGCATACGAACTCGCAGTCAAAGCTCTCTCTAGCGATTGTGTCACATTGCCTGTAGCCAATAAATATGTCTCCTTTTGACGATTCTCCGACTTTGATTTCAAAAATACAGAGTTTATTTTCGCTCGGCATAACATCATTACCATGCCATTCACCGCATATAGGTTTGTTATTCATTTTCACCATCTCCTAAATGCAACCTACTATCTTCAACAATCCAACCAATCTTTCTGCCACAGTGAGGGCAATATTGATAATTTTCATCGCGGTCAATAAATCTAGCGCCGCATTCGTCACACGCATATTCCATCATCGGATAGTCGTATACAGAGCAACTTACTTCTGACACCCTTATTTCTTCCATTTTCTCACCTCCTCGGCCATTTTTTGACGGCTTCCGGGTGCTTTGCTTTCATTCTTTGCACAAACAATTTTTTTAAACTGCACCACGCATATCTATTTCTTCTAAAAACAACATTTACGGCACGTCTAATCATTACTAATCGTGGCAAGAACTCACTTCCGGGCGGTTTCAAATGTTTGTAGTCGTTTAGCTTATTGCCAATGGTTCTTTTCATGAATGTCACCTCAACTTTTTCAAGGGACTTTTACGTAAAACAGCGTCTTCGTAAAAAATCCTTCCTATGCCCACAGGACACCATTGTTTTTGTACCTGCCTAAGCCAAAAACCTCTATAAATGCTTTATGCAGGTCGTATGTCTTGCCATATGCAGTAATTACAGGATTATAATTTTCTGGTAATGTAATATCTTTCAACACATGGTAAATTACACGAGATTGTTTTTGGTTAAATTCAGCACCACAATCGCAAGCAAAGAGAAAATCAGCTATTTCATCTGGTACTTTTTCCTCGACTTCCTCTATAAATACATTATCCATATCTGAAAAAGGCGGTGTAATAGCAGCTATAAGTGCTGTTTTAACGCCATATGCTTCCGCAACTGCCAACCGATAGCGGAGTAATGCACCATAACCAAAATCATATTCGACGGTTCTACGTTTATCACTTAATGTTACACACATCTATTAATTCCCTCTTTCTTACCCACTTCTTGGCAAACAGCCGCAAGTAATGAATATAACCGTTATCGGTCAGCGGTTTAACTTCTTTACGTACTTTAGGCTTTAAAACTGTTGTGATTGGATAACCATCTACAATTAAGCCCGCACCCTTTTCCTTACACATAGCTTTAACTTCGTCTTTATGCTTGCTGTAAAGCTCCTGTGGAACGAAATAATAGAAGCCTTTAACGTCTGGGTGGTCGTGATACTTATTTTTCTTTTGGTCTGCTCTAAAATCAGAAATACTGATTTTAACTTCGACCTCATAAAGATAATTACTATTGGTTATGTACAGAAAGTCGGCTTCGTAGCATCCCGAGTATCGGTCTTGCCGTTCTCCGCCGTCCCATATCTTCCAATACATGTCCATTATGATATTCGGACCGCAATCTAAGCCACGCTCGATGCCGTATAAACGCCCTAAACGTGAGCTAAGACTATCTTCTGTATGTTTATCGCCATAATTCATTTAAAGCCTCCTACAGTTCATACTCCACGCCCATTTCTTTAGCCACGGCAGGCAGTGCAGTTTCCGCTTCATCATACGTGCGGAATATCCAGCCTTTGTCTAATAAAGCTAAGTCAAACGGATGATTTGACCAATGTGACTTTAGCACACTCCACTTTCCAAAAGACTTTCCGAATGTGTAATAGTCTTCGCATTCTTTCGGCTTCCAAGGCATTTTAACGATTTCTTCTTCACCATTTATTAACCACAGAAAATGAGCAAGACAGTTTTCATAAGGCAATACACTACCATCAGTTCTGTAAGCTATTAATCCGTTGTCGACGAAGTGAAAAATATATTCACGTCCTTTAATTTCAAATTCTTCGCCCAGCTCCACGCCGAGCATTTTAGCGATTTCTGGAATTAAGTTTTTGCTCATTCTTTCCGCTCCTTCCGTTTCATTTTTTCTTGGCATTTAGGGCAATAAGCTTTATAGCCTAATTGTTTATCCTTAATAAATTTCCAATCTGTTTGTGCTTCGATTATAGATTTTTCGGACGGCAAGTCTCGTCTGCGCATAACTCCTGTCGGTTCAAAGAAATCACCACACCCATCGCAGAAAAGCGTTAGCTCGTATTGAAAACTCATTATCCTTCCTCCATTTTTGCCAACTTTGCCATTTTCTCAAAAAACTCAATGGCAGCCATGTACTGAGTGTAATATTTTTTATTAGGCTTTTTGCCTTCTTCGCCGTAGATGCTTTCTACACGTTTTTTAAACTCTTCTAACGTGCCACCTTTATAATTGTTCCAGCAGCCACAAACAACATTATCATCTTCCACGCAATAGGTGGTAGTCGCGTTCCTCCTACCTATGCGGACAATTTGATAATATGTTTTGCCGAGGTCTGCTCCGCTGAGGTATGCTCCGCCGAGGTCTGCTCCGCTGAGGTCTGCTCCGCTGAGGTCTGCTTCGCAGAGGTTTGCTCCGTTGAGGTCTGCTCCGCTGAGGTCTGCTCCGCTGAGGTCTGCTCCGCTGAGGTCTGCTCCGTTGAGGTATGCTCCGCTGAGGTCTGCTCCGCTGAAGTCTGCTCTTTCTCCACCATTCTCACACCGCAGCCATTTACTATGGCTCACAAGTATTTCCTTTAATTTTTCTTGTGTAATTCTCATAATTTACTCCTTCATAGCCTTACTTGCCTTTGCTATTTTCTCAATCAATTTATCTACAGCTTTGTCTGCAAACTCACCTGTAGCTTTGATGTTGGCAGGTGTTATATGTTCTGCAGCATACATGGCGTATATTTCTTTTTCTGTCGGGAGAAATGCCCCTAACATGTCTAAAATCAAAGCCGTACAAACAATTATTTTAGCTGCCTTAACGTCTTTATCATTATTATTAAAGGCTGTCATGGTTGCCAATGCAACAAACACGGCATATATAGTTACAAAAAAACCTACTATGCAGCAAATCCCTTGTATCATGTCTATTCTTCCTGCCCAGTAAATCAGCCACGGGCTAACAATTGGTTCGTTCATTTTTATTACCTCCGTATTTTTCCATAAATCTCGGATTGCCTGTACCATCAATGCTCAATTTAAAGCCGTTGATTTCAATTTCAGCCTTGCCGTCAAACGGTTTCTTGCTTTCAGCCATATAACATAGCTTTTCCATAACAGCTTCAACGGCTGAATCTGTAACCTCTACTCTTTGACCTACCATAATGCCTTCTTTTTCGTTGACATCTGTATAATAAATTTTTCCACGAAAACCACAACATAATCTTTTAGCCATTTAATTGCCCCCTTAATATATATGGCGTCTTTAGCTCTTTAGCTACATTCGGCAATGCTTTTTCCGCATCATCTTGCGTCGCGAACACCCACCCAGCTTTATAGGCTGCATAATCGTCAGGCTCGCCGTTCCAAGTCATCCTAGTTGCAATCCACTTCAGCTTTGAAGATTTATCACAATACAATCCAAACGTCCAATAATCTTCGTCACGATTCGGCAGCCAGGGAATTTTAATAATCTCGCATTCTCCCTTGATTAACGCTTCCAACACATCAGGCGATGCAAGTAATGGTATATTTTGAGGATATGCCTTGTTTACTTCCAAATTTTCCTCGGTGAAAAAATATACTTCGTTATACCTGTCAATTATAAATTTTTCTCTCAATTTTAGCCCCAGCATTTCAGTGACTGCTGGAATAAGATTTTTGCTCACTGCTACTACCTCCGCTTCCTTTCAACTTTTATCTCAAATTAATAACCACTTCCTTGCCTTGACGTTCTTCGATGCACCGGTCGTTAATGAGCCAGCATTCATCTTCTTTACCATTTTCGTCATAGCATTTGACTGTTATTTCCATTCCTTCGCAGTCATGTTTGACTGCCCATTTATAAAACTCTTCGCAGGTCATTATTATCACCTCTCTATTTTTACAAAAAACGTCCAACGTGTTTTCCCTTGCTTATCTCCGGCAAGCGGAAGATAAGGTAACGCACACCTTAGCACATTTTTATGCGGAATGTCCTCGTCGCTCCATTTAAACAGCAGCATCCCACCAGGTTTAAGCACTCTAAAGCACTCAGCAAACGCCTTTGTCATCCACTCTTCCCATAGCACCGGAAGTTGCCCATACTTCTGTGCCAACCAGCTGCTCTCGCCAACTTTTACCAGGTGCGGCGGGTCAAAAATGATGTAGCTAAATGCTTCATCTGCTATATTCTCCATGTTGGTTACATCAATTATCTTGTCTGGCTGAATATGTAATTCTCTTCCGTCGCAGAGCTTTGTATGCAGCTCTCGTATGTCACAAAACATAACAGCGTCGCTCTCTTTGTCATGGTAGAACATCTTGCTTCCACAGCACGGATCTAAAATAAACGGCTTATCCATTATTGCCTCCTTGCGATGCATTGATTTTTTTAGCAAGCTCATCCATAGCTTTCTCTGCTTCTTCATAATCGCTACATTCTTTATAGCCGAATTTTTCTCCGTTTTTCATGCTTACGAGGATTGTATAATAGCAGCGATTCATACCTTTGCACAGCGTCACTGTTAAGCCAACAACATTGCTCATATCTTGCCACGTGCCATTCTTAAGCTTAATTAACATTTCTTTCGCTTTTCCTCCTTGCCGCCGACAATCTTCAGCTCATCGCCGATACATCTAATGGTGTGTCCCAGGATTTTGCAAGTGCTTTTGAGCCATTGAACGCTATGTCCTTCCAGCACCTTGTCCATTTCTTCGTCGGTCAAGTCCGAGAAGCAAACGCTTTCCCAACGATTGTTACGTTTAACTCTAAAATAAATTCCGTCTAAATCTCTATTTACCATATTTTTTCCTCATTTCCATACGCACTTCATAGTCTACAACGCTCACCCGGAACAGCGGATGTGCTTTACGCAGGCAGTAACGATAATATTTCAGTTTTTGCTGTCTACGCTTTACCATGCCATCCATATCAACCACCCAATCGCAGCACCTAGTAGAGCACCAAATATAGCAGGTATACCGACAATCAGTATAAACATGATCATGTCGACAATTACGTTTAATGCTTTAGTTATTTTCCCAAAACCTTTCTTCATGCTCAACACGCAAGAGTAACTCTTTGTGTCCCTCTTCGTTTTTAAGGAAAAGTCAGCCATCATTCTCACCTCTGTTCGGATTCTGTTTCCAGCCACCTACAGGACGATACAGATGCAAAACATCGTATATCCTGCCTACGCCGTGTAAATACTTGCTTTCCTTCGGGTGAATCTGATGAACTTCTTCTTCCGGTAGCCAGAATATGTCTTTAACCTGGCACATAACCTCCCATGACGGCGTTTTATTCGTTGTGCCGCAAAATTTCACGCTCACGTGCTCCCATTGGTTGCCGTCCTGATCAGGCTCAACGCCTACAACACACTGTAAGCTCTTTTTGATTCCAGGCAGATGCAGGAAGCCTATTAATACCAAGCCTTCAAAAGCAAAATCATTTTTCTTGTCGGCTTGAAACTTTTCGTTTGCTAAAATCTCCTTGATACTTCTCATCTCAATCTCCTTGCTCCGCACAGTTGCGGATTATTACTGCACTGTTTACATTCCTTATCGCACTCCCAGCAGCATACGTGGCAAACCTCGCTTCTAACGCAGCCCGGGAACGGAAAAGGGCAGACATATTTGTTTTTCAGTTTTTTCGTGATTATCGGCTCTTCATCTTTTAAAAATTTCTCGGCAGGCTTCTGAGCTATAGCCTTGCTTTTGTTAGTTTCCTGCCTTCTTATTTGCGCAAGGCTCATGATTTTGTGCTTGCATTCCTTGCCGCCGCAGCTCATTCCTTGTCGCCGTGCAAGGTTAGATACATCTCTGTAACATTCAGTGCCACATTCGCAAAGGCATTTTGCAACCGAAACCTTCTTTTTAGGTCTAATACTGATAACGCCTGGAGGATAAATTTCAAGCACCGTCAGCATACCTATTTTCTGCCCTAGCAGATAGCTCCAATCCTTATTCTGCATTAAACCGACTTCCTTTCTCTTTACTTTAGCCAAACTGTGCCATAGCACGATGAGCATCTAAACGCCCATTTTACAGCACCTTTTCTGTCTACAATCTTTGCGCCGTAGACAAGCTTTATTTTTTCCTGCTTACAATGAGGGCAGCATTGCTTGCCTTCGGCTGTTGTTCCAAGTAGATATTTCACTGTTGCCCCTCCGTTACAGTCAGGAATTTTAACACTCTGCCTGTATTACTGATTCTGTATTCTTCCAGGTCATCACGCTTTAGGTACTGCCTTCCATATAGTGACTTCATGTTCTCCCATACAAGGAACGGCACGTTGTAAAAATCTGTCAGATTAAACGATACCAGGATAAAACACCTTGCTCCTAAAAAGTGATGAACCTTTAGGTATTCGAGCTGGTGCGGTTCAAGTCTGCTTCGCAGCATCTTGTCGCCGTCGGTGTGCTTCGCTTCAAAGCACACCGCTAAACCACCTCTAAGCGTCCCCTTGTAGTCAACACCGCTTTTCTTTGCATAATTAGCAATGAACTGTCCGTGCTGACCATAAGGACGAATATAATGCATAGGCTCACTCTGTTTCTCAATCTTTGCAATGCCGTGTTCTTCGTAATACTGGCATCCTGCGTCAATCATCTTTTCAAAGAATGAACCGCTTGCCTTGCTCCGCTTGCCTACAAGGATACTTTTAAGCTGATTCATGTTTCTTGTACCCCTTGAATTTCATTCTGCTGAAAGCGTATCTAAGATAAGCTAAGTCCTGAAGCACATCAATGTATTCAAGCTTATCAACATACACCTTACTTCTTCCCCACGTGCTAATCAGCTTCATGCTAGGATTGTAGGTCTGGTGATATATCGTTCTGTACAAAAAACAATATTCACTGCAAATCTTTTTGAAGTCATCTTTCTTTAATTCGATTTCAGTGAACGCCAGCTTACGCAAGCGGTTAACTTCATCTTTAATCTTCATGTTATACCTCACTTAAAACGGAATTTCCTCATTAAAAGGTACTGCGCTGCCAAAACCTTGGAAGTCCTGGCTTTCTTCTCCCGGTGTATGCTGAGATTCGCCGCCTTGCTCTCTACGCTCAATGAATTCAAAATGCTCTGCAATAACCTCGGTTACATATTTCTTTTGACCGTCTTTAGCGTCATAGCTGCGAATTTGCAATCTGCCTTCAACTAACACACGCTGTCCCTTACTAAGATAATTGCCACAGATTTCAGCCTGTTTACCCCAGATAACCACAGGAATAAAGTCCGCTTCACGCTGTTTGTCTTTGGAATAAGGTCTGTCCACAGCAAGCGTGAACTGAGCAACAACCTTGCTTGTAGAAGTGTATCTTACCTCCGGGTCTTTTGTCAGTCTTCCTAATAAAATGATTTTGTTCATGCTTTTTGTTCCTTTCTCTTTAACGGATTGTCCTGGCAGAAAATTTCGCCGCCTTCTTTTTTGATTTTTGCTTTGATTTCGGCAATAGCTTTATGCAGATAATAAACCTCACCGCTGTCATGATACATATTGATATAGAAATTTACTATTGTCGTAAAATATCTCTTATCTTTATCACGATTTGCACTTTCAGTGATTCTCGTAAGCTCTTTAGCGTCCATAATTCCCTCCTATAATCCTAATAACTTATTGGTAGCAGCAAAGCCTTCTGCAACCTTCTTCCTGCGTCTGCTTGCGTGCGTAACCTCTACCGGGTGACACATCTGCAAAATACGGTCATAGATTCTTGTTTCCGTTATCGTCTGCGGCTTTTTGATTGCTTCAATCGGTAAATTTGTTGTAATGATTGTAGGCAATCCGCTCCGGCAACGGCTGTCGATGATCTGGAACACCAGCTCCTGAGCAAACTCCGTGCGCCGTTCTGCTCCTAAATCATCAAGCACTAACAACTCAAATTGATTAAATCCGTCAAGATATGCTTGCTTTTGTTCCGTGCCCCACAAGGTATTGAACACTCTGCCGAAATTAGTCATTAAGCAAGCAACGCCTTTGTCAATCAGCGCATTGACAACGCACGCAGCGGCGAACGTCTTTCCGCTTCCGGAATTTCCGTAAAGCAGCAATCCTTTATGCATCCTGCGAAAATCATCGTAGTGCTCAACGAAATTCTTCATTGCTCGCATCGTCCGCTCGTCTGCGCCGTCATCATGGCTGAAAGTCTGCGATTGAAGCTCACGCTCCGGGAAGCCAGCTTTTCTAAGCTCCTGCACCCTGGCAAGCCGCTTTTCCTGTTCCTCACGTTCACGCTCTGCCTGAAGCTCTTCCGCTCTGCACTTGCAGATACAAGTCACAGTTCGTTCAACACCAAACAAGAAACCTCTGCATTGCTTCGGCGTATGGCATTTACCACACATAAGCAATCCGTTTTCGTAATAATCATTTGCGTTTTGCTTATTAAGCTGTGAAGCATTTTTAGCAATGTGATTTACAGCAAGCGTAATTGAATTCTGAACATCATTCGCATTCATGCTATCACCTCACTAAAAATATTTGTCCAGGTCTGTTTGATCGTCCGGCGGTTTAAAACTATCCGGCGGCTTTTTCGGTTTTTGATTGTCACCGCTCGCAAGGTTTCTTGCAACCCCCTCACAATAGGCTATTGACTTCTTGCCTTGCTGCGCTGTTATCGTAACCGCCTGCATAGCTATCAGCTCGCTGTGCTCCTTAGCAATAGCCTGTAACCGCTCTGCAATGTACGGCGTTATCGGCGTAATGTTCTGATTCCAAAATCCAATAAGATTATCATTACTACTACCACTAACAACAAGATTTGTAATGCTAGAACCATTACATTCAGCATTACTGTAATGGTTGTTCTTATTCTTATTATCTTTCTTTATCTTATTATTACCATTACAAGCTATTACATTATCATTACATTCAGCATTACAATCCGTTACATCTGCATTACATGTAATGTTTTTATCATTACATTCAGCATTACAAGCTATTACATTAGACTGTTTCTGCTTCTGACGATACTTAGCAACTCTCTGTCGATTTTTTTCCTTTTCACTATCCCTGTCTTTAAGTTTCGCAAGAGCTTCCGTGTTTTGATGCTTTGTCCAGCCAACAATATAAATGTAGCCGTTCTCCTCAACATCAATCATGTTATATTCCCGGAAGAGTCCAAGCGCAGTTTCAGTAACTTTTGGTCTAAACCCACCACAGGCGGCGAGTGTTTTGGCTGTATACGCCACCGAAGGTGTGGCGTATATATAACCATTATCGTTTTGCTGTCTTGCAAGGGATAACAGGAAGAACCATATCAACGCCATGCAGTCTCCGTTTCGCATTGAACGGATAATTTTCATTTTCTTGTTGTCGAAAATGTCGGCATCAACCTTGAACCAGCTCTCCATGTCACCCTCCTACAATAACTTCTTCCATAATGGTTGCCGTCTAAGTAACCTCACATACTTCATAAGTGCTTTCTTTCTCATAGGTAATCTCTCCCAATTTTCTCTATCCACTCGTTCCGGCTATGTTTATCTTCATAGCAGGTTTGAGCAAATCGCCTTAACCGCAAGTCTGTTTCCTTGTCCAAATGAGGTCCGAGTTTTCCTTTGTGATGTTCGTAGCATAGCCAGATTGTTAAACCCAGTTTGTCCGAAATCTTTCTCCCGGCTGTTCCGAATATCACATGATGACGTTCAAGGTTACGTGTAGTGCCACACATAAAGCACTCCTTGTCGCTCTGTAATATGCTTTTCTTACTCATTTTTTTCGCTTTCTGGTGTCTTGAACACCGCATTATTAGCAACAACATTAAGAGGCTTAGCATTTGCAGCTTCTTCAATTTCTGCTGCGCTAAAATCTTCTTGCTGTTCTTTCATCTCGGGAATTTCTGCCTGTGCTGCTTCTATTAACTCTAAGCGTTCACGAATAGCATTATGTGCTAAGCTATAATTTGGAGCTTGCAACAACTGCTCTAACTGTTCGTATGTCAGCTCTACAATATCTGTCATACCATTACGAGTACGCACATAAGCTTTCCCGTATTCAAGCTTAACGAATTTATTTTCCGTGATTTCTACACCACTATCACACCATTGACGAATCTTTTTGCCGGTCTGCGGAGTAATTACTTCACACCAATCAACAAATAATCCGGTTCTGTCTTTTGTAGCAGCGGCCATATGACGCTCAACACTAATGTCAAACATTACTGTAAATTCATATTCTAAGCCGTCTCGCTGAATAGGAGCTAGTCCCATTTTTATCGGCATTTTTTTGCCTTTTTCATTCTCTACAATCTCATATGCCTGCTTGCTTCTCATGCAAACAATTACGTCCATTTTTGCTTGGAGAATTGCGTCAACAAGCTTATTTTGCTTCGGGGTAGCGTCCTTCCATGCAGTAAAGCTATTACCGCTTCTTGTTGTCGCCGCTTTCTTATCAACAAAATCAAGAACGCCGCCTTCACCTGCCCATGCATGAGATAAACTGTCAATAATCAACACGTTATATCCTGCTTGCTCTGCCTCATGGATGTAATCAATGTACTTTTCCGGTGTAAAGGGTGCTGACATTGGAGCTACATCGTATTCGCACAGATTACTGTACAGCTCACCGCTGCCGTTTTCCGTATCTATCATTGCAATCTTATCACCTAATCCTTGCGCTAACTGCAATGCGCTGTAGGTTTTACCGCTGCCACTAACACCGGTAATAGCAATTTTCAAAAACGCTTTTTTGCGTTCAGCCTTTTTAAACAGTCCCATAATTCACTACTCCTTATTTGCCCGGTCAATTTTGTACGCTTCTTCGTACTCTTTGATGCTATTCAGAATTCTTTCGCAGTTTGATTTCATAAGCATTGCGGCTTTGTGAAATTCCTCATCGTTTTTGCCAAGCCCGGCAAAATCAGCAAAATTAGATGTTTTCAAAGCATAAGCCGTACCTTGCATCAGCCAATGCGTTCATATAACTTCACCTTCCTTAACCAGCTCTTCAAGTTTACTATAAAGCTTAAGAGTTGTTTCAGCATCCCAGTGACAGCATTCGCGATAACTGCCAACTTTAGGATATGTTTGCATATTCACCGACAAGCTGTTAACGTTATAGCTTAATACATCGCCTTCACGCACAGCCTGTTTTTCCTGGTGGGATCCGAAGTGTTGATACTTACATTTGCCATCCCTGGTACAGTGTAAGCAAGTCTTAAAGTCTTTCAACCAGTTCTCTTTCGTCTGCTTATGCTCACCGTGCTTTCTTTTTCTAAAAGCTTCAAATCCTTCCATGCTAAGTCCGCTGCGAGCTAACACGGCGTTGACCTGTTCATTAGTTACCATATACATCCTCCTTTTGAATTCCGAAACCAAGCTTTAAATCAGCATAGGCTTTAACTACTCTGCCTTGTGCAGTTGTATAGCCTTTTTGCTGAAGCTCTTTGTTCCATTCCCTTATAAGCGAGTAGCCTTTTCCAACGCCTACGCCTAAAAGGTTGGCAATGTCTTTAGCTGTGTAGAATCTGCTTTCCATGTTTGACAACCTCTTTTCCGTATGCTATACTATATATGACCTATTTTTTAAACCGATTTCCTTTCGACTTTATTTATAGGTTAAAGGCTCTCTATTAGCGTGGGGGGTCTTTTCTTTTTGTTCATCTTCGATACCAATCAATACAAGCAAAGCCTGTGCACCTTCCCGGCACTCTTTTAAAAGATTGTCACCGAGGTGCTTTTTTTGTACCGTTTTCGCTACCATTTGCGGAAACAATTCAACCACTTCACCGACTTCTTTTTGCGCCCTCAACATATTCACTGCTAAATCATCAGCAGGAGGAATAAGTCCAAAAACGTCGCAGAACACAATGTTCTTTTGCAAGTGCTGTACACGTAACCACGGTGTACGATAGAGTTTTGACATTGCTAGTGCAATAACATCAGGGCATTGCCGCCAGTCAATCTCATAGTCTTTCAAGCAGCTAGAAGAAATCCCTAGTTTTTCTGCCGCCTTAATGCGGTTCAAACCTGCATATTCTCTAGCTGTTTTGTAGATATTAGTTTGAGTTTCAGACATCTTAAAAAAACTCCTTTATGGTATAATACAAGTATGGCAGTTAACCAATCGTTATAAATCTGCCATCATTGTTCTTTCACTGTGTAGTAATTAACAGTGACTACATCTCCAGGCTGGAGATAACGGCGGTTGGCGGTCAGGTGCTTGTTGTCTTTGCTCACGTTATACCAAAACTCGTCAAAACAAATCCTTGTTTTGTTAAGCAGGAAATACTTGTCAGCGATTCCATACATGGTTTCGCCTTCTTGTACAATGTGCGTAATTGTATGCCTTTGTACCTGGCTGTCCGAAAATCCGCCAATCAAGCTTAAGCAACACCATGCAAAGATAATGCATACACAGATTTGCAATACCTTTTTCATCTTTTTCACTCCTTTATAGCAATTTCCGGTTTTTCTACCACCGTCAAGATTTTGTAATTTCCATGACGATAGCAAGCCCAAAAGCACTTACACGCTTCAGTTTCGTTTCTTTCGGTAAAAATATCAAGTCTTACCTTACCAGTTTCCAAGCTTAAAAAAACTACTACCCAATCTTTACATTTATACATCTCTTCTTCCCTCCTTTACGCTTCTAAAAAGTAATCAACGCTTACGCCGAAGTATTCGGCAAGTTTTTGCAACGCTTCAACATTAGGTTTGTTTCTGCCATTTTTCCAAGTTGAAAAAGCTGAATTGCTAAGTCCTGTTGCCTTCGCAACCTGATAAGCAGTAACATTGTTTTTCTGCATTAATTCAGCAATTTTTCTATACATTTCAGCACTCCTTTCTTGACGTTCAATTTTGAACGTGATATACTTTAATTGACAAATGTAAAATACTTAAAATTATTTTACGGCTTTAAAGTATTTTTGTTTTACATCTTAGTAATATTATAACATAATGTGTTAGAGTTGTAAAGTAGTTTTGTTTTGCTTTTGTAAAATATTTTTTTGAGGTATCGAATGTACGAAAAATTTGAAGCTCTTCTAAAAGAACACAATACAACAGCATACCAAGTTGCTAAAGCAACTGGTATCAGCAACTCAACATTTTCTTTATGGAAAAGTGGTCGTTCTGAGCCAAAAGTAGCGACCATACAAGCTATTGCTAATTACTTTGGCATTCCTGCTGGTTACTTTTATGAAGATAAAGACTATGCTCTCGGTGTAACGGAACAACAAGCAAAGTCCCTCGGCATAGACACCGAAGCGGTAAAGCAGCAGCTCAACGCCCAGCTTCTCGACGAACAGGCTATTGAGATTGCAAAACAGATTCAGAAGCTCGATGACACCCAAAAGATGGCTATCGAGCAAATTATAAAAGGGCTGTTGCAAGGCAAAGGCAAGGCCTGACTTCCCCTTCGCCAGCATGGCATAATACCTTGCAATCTAAAGGAAGGAGGTTAAAACGAAGTCGATGTCATACCACTAACGAGTATGCACAGCTGATTCGACAATTACCAACAGAGCATGTGTATTTCCTGCTACTCTGCATAGAAATTGCCAACCAACTGGTTGCAAAGAAAACAAGCTGAAACTGTAAAACACGGACTCAATGATTCAACTTGATGTTAGGGGGATTCCTTTAGGGAGTCATTTTGTAGAAGAACTACAGCGATAAGAGGGCGCATATGTCCGTCCTCTTTTTCGTATGTATCGAAAGGAGTCGGTACGAAGTGCTAGAATATCCAATCAAAACAAAGCAGGAATTGTTAACTGACAATTGCGTTGTAAAGTGGGGCAAACATTATGCAGCCATATTATTATATTCAAGACTTTCTCCAAATGGTCATTATAGAATAATGTGGGGACAAAATGATTATTATGTATATGATGCCAAGTCTGAGCGATTGCTAACGTGTGGGCACCGTTGTGTAAATCTGTACACAGCTTTCATCGCAGACAACGGATATTTCTTGTTAGAGGAATGGCTAAACAGGGATGCTTTATGTGGAAGAATAACAATAAAATTTTTGGACGGTGAATTGATTTATCAAAATGAATTTCCATTAAATATTATGCTATCTATTCTTTCGGAAAACGGATTGTTTGCAGCTGTAAGTCTTTGTAATGGGCCAAGCTATCTTGCAAATAATCTTGTTATCATTGATTTAAGGAACGATACTACAACAGCTGCTGCATTTCCTTCGATAGCGGATGCGGATAATATAGTAAGTTTTGACACAGACAAGAATATTTTTACCATTAACTCATCAAATAATATAGGTTACAAATACAGTATTAGCGGAATTTTTTTGGACGAGGACAAGTACACTGTTTTTGCGGAATCTACACTCGTAGGGAAAAAAGCTTTTATGGCAGCTAAAAAGCATCTTAAAAATTTAGACTCTACAAATATCAATGATTATTCCAACGTACTTTCTTTACTTCAACGGTCATTACAAGACGTATTAATGGATAAAGAAAAGGCTAACGTTTATCGTTGCATAGGCGACATTCAATATCGCTGCGGAAATAAACTAATAGCTCTCAACGCTTATAAAAATGCGCTTTCTTTCAATGATAAAGTTGGTGTAAAAACAATATTTAAACAGCTGCAAAAGGAAATATGGACACTAAAATGAAAAACTGGCAAAGACTATTAATCGTATGCGGAGTTTTAGCAGTAGCTGGTGCTGCTGGAATGACTGGCGGACATTATTTAACACTGATATTCGCATGGTTTACCTATAATTTCTACAAGAATTTTTCTCGAGCTACAGATGCAAAAGAAAAATCTAAGCAGAAGAAGCTATTGATTTTGTTTAGCGTAATCACGTTATTCTTTTGCTATCAAACTTTCTCTTCCAATAGTTCATCATTAAACGTTGCTTCAAATACAACTAAACAGTCCCAGGGAAAGAAAATCGAGCAAGATAGATTTTCTAAAAATATTAGCGATGTTACCGGTCTGCCAGTTGAAGCAGCAAATTCTTTAGAAAAAATCCTCATAACAGATATGAGATTTTCCGATAACTTCAAAATTCAACATGATGAAATGCTTGATGGCTATAAAGACAATCAGAAAACAAAAGGTTATCGTTGCGCAGATGACGGCATTGTAAATGTTATCATCTATCTCACAGACAACAAGATAACTGCTATTCGTCATGATAATTATGATATGTTTGTAGACGGAAAAGCAGTTTTAGGCAAATATGATTTTGTCATTGAACATGAATCGGATTTGCTCACGTTTGCGCGAGAAGATGTAAAACGATTTTTAAAATACCCGGACAGTGCTGAATTTGGTTGGTACAGTGATTGGAAAGCAGCAAAAAATCCAAAAGAAATTATTGTCCAATCGTGGGTAGAATCCAAAAACGGTTTCGGCAATACTGTTCGTCAAAGCTTCCAACTCAAATACACGCCAGACGGCAAACAGCTTACAAGCGTAATCATTGGGAATCAAAGATGCTTGTAACCAAAAACAATAAGGCGAATTCAGTAACAGACTACTTCCCTAGCCTGTTAAAAAATCACTAGCAGGCTTAAAGCCTGCTTTTGTGCTTTTTAAAATAAAAAAGGCTTGAAAAACAGTCTGAACATTAAATTCCAGGTTGCTTTTCAAGCCAGTGTTTTTATACAGTTTATATTGTTATTTTTATAGATTAAAAATCTTATCAGAGCTTCATATTTAGCTTATATGAGCATTTAATTTTTACTAATATAAATATAAGCAGAAGCCTTGAAAAGTCGCTTATAAGCTAAATACTAAAGAGAATTTTTAGCGTTTTTGGCAAAAAATTACATGAAAGGAGCTGCGAAACATGACAGTAACAAAAAATCTGAAAACAGGAAAATGGGACTGTGCTTTTTGGTATAAGGATTGGCAAGGCGTACGCAAACATACAACAAAAAGAGGTTTTGACAAAAAGCGCGATGCTGAAAAATACGAAAGCGATATGAGAAACAAAACTCATACACATGATCCGAAATTCAGCGAAGTAATTGCAGCATACCGGGAAGAGCTGGACAGCAAACTAAAACTAGGAGAATTAAAGCAATCTACAGTTGACGGAAAAATCCAGGCGTTGGAATATTACGTTCTCCCCTTCTTTGAAAACATGAACGTCGATAAAGTCACTCCGCTTCAAGTTATGCGCTGGCTTGCATTGCAAAACGAAAAATCAGAAAAAGAACGTCTTTCAAGCAGACTGTTAAACCGCATTCGCTCAGAACTTAACCAGGTCTTTGAATTCTCAAAAAGAAACTTCGGGACAAAAAACAACCCTGTCACTCTTACTGACAGAGTAAAGCCGTATTCAAACGATACACGTGCAAAGCTGTGGACTGTTGAACAGTATAAAGTTTTCTACGATGATATTGAGATAGCTTCGCATAGAGTGCTGTTCAATATTATCTTTTGGGCAGGCTTGCGAATAGGTGAAGTTCTGGCATTAAAAATCGAGGATATATCTCCCTATAAAATTCACGTCGACAAATCGCTCATGAGGATAAACAATAAAGACGAATATGTCATCAGCACAACCAAGACAAGAAGCTCTGTCCGTGATGTTGAGATACCGAAATACCTTTATCATCAAATCATGGATTACATAAGCACACTTTACAAGGTCAAAGCCGAAGATTATATCTTCGACGGAATCAAGCCGACGGCTATCAGAACATATATGCGCTATCACTGCATTAAGTTAGGTTTGCCAAGAATCAGCCCTCATATTCTCCGGCACAGCTATGCTTCCATGCTTTATGCAACTACCGGAGATATTTTGGCAGTCGCTGAACAGATTGGTCACGCAGATACAAACACAACCTTCAAATTTTATGCTCACATGATGCCTGAAGCTAATAGAAAAGCTGTCGACAAATTAGAGAGCTTAACTGTGGATAATTCGCCCCAAAATAGCGAATTTTAATTTTTGGAACTCATTTTGAACTCATTTAACAAAAAAAGAACCGCCAAACCCCATGAATACTAGGATTTGGCGGTTTTTGTTTATAGTCCCTTTTACTGATTTTACCAAATCAGCCACTTTTTTTCAAGTGTTTTTTTACTGCATCGTGAATATATTTGCTTTTATTTTTTTCATTTTTTTATTTGCTTTTATTTCGGAACTCATTTGGAACTCATAAGCAAAAAAGCAGGCTGACTAAACCTGCTTTTTTGTAGCCGTATATGACTGAGATACCGAAATGAAAACAAATTCAAACCATATATATTATAGCATATCCTTACAGCAGGCGCAAATAATATAATTATTGTCTTTCCTTTGCTCTCATTTGAGCTACCCATAAATCAAGAACCTTTCCGCTAGGAGCATCAGGGTCACACATATAAGCTTTAGCAATCTTGACAAGTGTTCCGGTGTCACCGCTGAACGCTGCACCATAATCACTGTACACCATGTTCAGCACATAATACCAATCTGCTTTATGTTTAATATTATGTTGCTCTGCAAGCTGAGTAGTCTGCTCATAAGTCCAATGCTCACCATTAGTGCCATCGGTGTTCTGCATCTTGCTGACAGCCAACTTTGCAAGTGCTTCATCAAAATGCGGACCATAAGCTACGCAATGCAGGTCATAGAGTGTGCGATAAAAAAGGTCTGGACAGTGCATTTTAAGCTTTTCGAGGGCACTGCAAACAATTTCTTCCATTGCTCTCTCTTTTGTATCGTCACCTATAATTTTGTTCCAATAGTCTTTGTAGGAGTGCATAACCACACCCCCTCACGCTAATTTAACAACGCTGATAGCTGCTCTGTTGATAGTTGCGGCTGCTGTTGCCTGTACCTGCAAGCTAGTTGTATTATTCACAGCGCAGCAGGACGGACGAACACGAACAAGCGTAGTAAAGGAAATATTCACGGCCGTGTCAGCAACACCAGTGACAATACTTTCTGCGCCATTAATAACAGAAGATGTGCTTTCCGTGGTGCTCAGAAGCTGCAAGCCTACATTACCAGCAGCAGCAGGAACAACATCAGCATTTACACTGACAAGGTATAAACCACGAATAAGGCTAACACTAGAGCTACCAGCAGGATGCTTAATAGCAACGCCAGTCAGAAGATTATTTATAGGAAAGCTAACAAAAGCATTAGCTGCAACAGACTGAGCAGCAACAGCCGCAGCGTTCAAAGAAGATTTTTCGTAGCAAATCATTTATTTTCACCTCTTTACGCAATCAAGGTATTTTCTTGATACCTTTAAATTTTATCGTTTTTTAAAGCAATAGGGACGGCTTGCACCGTCCCTAATACAGTGCAGTTAATGCACATAACTTATTTTTAGCCTACATTATAAGCGCAGCCACAAGCACCAGCTACATTGGCAGCGACACTTTGATACGGACTAGACGTAATATAAGCAGGTTGAGGATAAGGTCTTAACGTGCCGATGAGAGCAGCACTCTGCGCCTGTTGAGATAATTGGAAATTAGCTGTCTGCAAATCCCTATCTCTATCTGCAAGCTTATCTCTCAAATCTTGAATCTGGTTAGCTACCATAATTGCCCTAGTCTTTTCTCCGTCCTCTTTGACGGCGTTAACGATAGCGCAAGTGTTTTGAGCATTTTCGTAACGTACTGCGTCAATATTTCGGTTAGTTTCGTAGCCAAGAGAAGCAATAGCTTGTTTTTGCTCGCAGCAGCATTGCTGAGCGGCGAAACGATTTTGTGCAATCTCGCTGCCGAGCTGATAGCCAGTCTGCATAATGTCACGTTGTACGCCATTAAAGCCGTTAAGCATAGTGCTGTTCTGAGCGTAAAAACCATCACACAAGCCATTCTGAACGCCACGAATACCGTCTTTAATATCCTGCATGGAAAATTGGTCTGCAATCTGATCACGTGTCATACTGCCATTCGCAAAGATTTCAGCACCCATGTTACCACGGTTATTCCAATTACCGCCCCAGCCACCCATAAGAGCAAACAGGACAATAATCCACATAAACCACATACCGCCGCCCCAGCAGTCACCATAGTTGTTGTTTCGATTCATATCCATTACCGGAACAATGTTTGTACCTTCCATAATTTTTTCACCTCCGAGAAATATATGCAAAGCTTCATTGCGCGCCTATTGAAGCTTTAAGCCAAATTGATTTAAAAACTGATTAAGCTGTTCATCATTCATGCCTTTTTGTTTGGCAAGATTCCTCACAAGAGTTTGCATCTGCTCTGGCGATTTACCTTGCCCCATCTGCATCGCCCTACTCATTAGTGGATTTTGTCCTGCGAACTGTTGCATTAGTCCCATTGGATTTCCTGCCTGCTGCACCATCTGCATCATCTGGAATATGTTCATCATTCGTCATTCCCCCAATCTGTTCTTCGAGCTTTTCAATGCGTCTTTGCAATGCCAGCACTGTGTTATTGTCAGCGTAGGCAGGAGCTTGCATACCACCGTCCTGCTGAAGCTGATAAACTCTAAAAATCGGCAAGCCGTCCATGCCTATAAGCTTTTCATAAATTTTTCCTTCGGCAGGAGCAGGAAAATATGTACTCGTTCCGTCAAGGTCAACTTGCGCTGCTCGTGCTTCTTCAATGCTTGTAACAGGTCTGCCTTTGATTTGCTGTACAGGCTGATAAGCATTTGGCTGCGCAGGTGGCATCATTGTCGGCATTGGTTGCTGATACATTTGTTGTTGTTGCTGTTGCAGATTAGCTAACCTCTGTTGCATTTGCTGTGTAGCTCCATAAGGATTGTAATAATTTCCGTACATCTTTATCACCTCACCTATATTTTAAGTGGTAGCAATAAAAACAATCCCTAAAGCTAAAGACACATTCTCCTATGCATTCGGACATAATTTAGACACGATTCAGACAGCAAAAATGAGCAAAAAAAATAATCCCCATTAAGAAAAGCTTTTACACTTCTCTTAATGGGGATTACTTCATTTAGAAAGCACTCGATTAATAGCCTTATACGCAGTGCTTATTTCTCTGTCAACAGTTTTAGTGGAGATGTTCAACTCCATTGCGATTTGGTAATTCATTTTACCATCAACAAATTTCATTTCACAGATTTTCGTTTGTCGTGGCGTTATCTTCGCTTCGTGAAGCACTGCATAAAATGAGCGGCGCGAGCTTTCTGTCATCCATATCCTCGCGCTTTTTAGCAGCTCTTTCATTAAATCACCTTTTCAGTACATAAGCAAGTAGTGCAATCAGACCAATGTTGGCAAGCAACATACCAGCCATGATATAAAACTGCTTATCAATAATCCTTTTGTTTTCAGCAAACAACATTGTCACTACGCCAGCAGGCAAAACTTCCTGCTGAACGGTTTCTTTATCCATCATCTTATCACCTCAATATAACGTGTTCATTAAACACATTATATCACATCAGCAAACAGACAGTCACTAAACAATTTAAGCAAACATTCCGTTTCACTTTAATTCTTCATTGCGGCATACAGTGCGCATCCTGCTATTATGTATGCTATATTGCGCTGTTTTTTAATGCGCTTCTGTTTTAGATTGTACTCTTTTTCTAGCTCCGCTAAGGATTGATTGGCACTCGTCAATAAGCTCTCCTGCTCTTTGACTTTGATTTTCAGCGTCAGACAAAGACTGTTCAGCTCGTCCGACTTCTTCTCTAGCTCCGCTAACTTCTTGTCGGATGTTCCCAACTGTCCCTTCGATTGCGTCAGCAGTTTTTTGTAATTCTCGTTGATTCGTTTCAGCTCCGCTAAGTTGCTGTTTAATTTTTGGTACTGATACTCCGTCAGAACGTACTCCGTCACTTCGTCCGAATACCGGGGTGAACCAGCCGAAGCAGTTAGCGGCATAAAAAATACCGCAAGCGACACACACGCCAGCGGCAAAAGCAACGACAATTTTAGTTTTTCTTGTTTTTTCATTCTCCATTATAACCTCTTAGCAATACTGATATTTGTAAAATATAATAAACCTCGTCAGACGCACAAATTTCGCCTACAAGCGATTTTAGATTCCACCACGATAAATCATAAGCGGCACTATTTTAAAAACGCTTATAGGCGATGTAATTTGTGTGTGATTTTTGCCCAAAACCGTTAAATTATAGCCTACTTGTAAGATAGATATTCAGAATGATTTTAGAGTGCAAAATAATGATGCAACGCACCCAGTACAAAGCCTGCAACTAAACCAACAACAAATTTCTTGTCAATAACAAATGCTTTCAGTTCTTCCATCGTATCACCTCCAATCATTATAAATGTGTCACCGACTATTACGCAAAAAATTACCAGAAAATGCTACACGTATAGGAGAGGGAATAACTAAACCTCTTGTCGGTAACTGTATCTAAAGCATGAGCTTTAAATCATCTTCCGTTTCCCGCTTTGCCGTATACAGGAATACCATAAGGAGTAGTAAGGTCAATCCCAGCTACATACTCATAAGTAATTTGCGCTCTGTTGGCATAACCTGCTCTGTACATCTCGCCAACATCAGCAGCAATCCAATAATAATTTTTAAAGAGTTTATAGAGTGCTTCCAAACTGCGCAGGTCTACACGTTCAAAACGATTCTCCAAGAAACGCTTTACAACGTAGGTTGACGTAGGACACCACATACCGGCATAAATCAAGCAGCGTGTATCATCCAACGTCGGCACCTGCTGAAGCACTTCGACATATTGCAGGCAGTCACGTGACAACTGATCTAATTGCGCCTGTTGCCCTGCGTCGCTTCTCAGAAGCTCTTTCAGCATCGGCAGTTCGCCGCTTGCCTTAATATCAATATAGGTGCGGTCCGCAAATTCTGCGCCGCCGGGGATAGCTCTCAAAAGCTCGTTGGCTCGATTGCCCTCCCATTGGCTCACCCCGATTGACGGATAAGCGTATGCAGTGCTTTTTGCCACGCTGTCATAGCCACCTTCTATGCCTGTATAAATCAATCCTTTTGCAATTTCTTTTGCAAGGCTTTTGTTCCAATCACTCATAATTTCGTTCCTCGCTTCATTTTTGATTTTTGCTTAGCGAACAGCGCAAAAAGGTGCAATTTGCACCTTTTTTACTTGTTCGCTTGCGATTTTTTTAGATTTCGGTTGTTTTGTTAAGTTCCTTAAGTGTACTTTTAAACTTGCTCATCATTCTTCACTTTAATCATCTTTGTTTCGACATACTTGTTGCCAAGCTGTGCCAACATAAACGATACACACGCCATAGCAAAGGCTTCATAGTTACCCCACGTTTTTACAAAAAACGCAAGGTAAAGAGAAATTACGCTGAACAAGATGAACGCCAGCACTGCACACAATCTGCCGATGCTTAGCGTGTTCTCGTCTTTCTTTAGCATATTAAGTAATTTACGCATGACACTTACACTCCTTGCATTTTTCATCATGTCCTTTTAAATCATAGTTAGGCAGTTCATTTAACTGCTCCATCAGGCTGTCAATCACGCCATTATCGCCAAGAGCTTCGTAGCTCTTGTAGCAGGCATCTATGCTTTCTTTTGCGTAGATTGGTATCCAACCTTTATCCTGAACATAATGATTATAAGCCTGGATAATTCTGTCACGTAATAAAGCTTGCAGTCCTGCTTTTAAAGCATCATTTTGTTTTTTCTTTTGTCTGTACATCGTAATAAGCAGCGTTATTACGCAACCGGATATAACGTTAATAATAGAGTTTAACGCAGCATCCAAAGATTGTTCCACCATTTCGCTACACTCCTATAAATTAAATTTCAAACGCCACGGCTTCCACTTCTGTTGCCGTTGTCGCTGCCTCAACATTTTCTTTTGCTATACGATATGCAGTATGCAGCTTGTTTGAGCGCACTGCTACAGCAGCAATAATCATCTTTAAATCATTAGCCGTTACTGGCGTATCAGCATTATCGGCCGTGGTCCACTCTATTGTGGCTCCTTCGCCTTGCAGTTCCAACGCAATAATAGCTGCATTGATTCTATCCCTTGCTTTCTCATCATAGTCATAGATGTTGCCGTTGTATTCTATCGGCTCGACTTCTGCCGTGTCACGCTGACGCTTCAACATCAAGATTTTACGCTGTTTTACGTTTTCAATAGGTTCTTCCTCATGCGTAACGGTTACGCCTAATTCAACTAAGGCTTCATCGCTGATTGAGAGTGGGATGAACACGCCGTCTTTGCCTAACGCCTCGGAAAGCTCATATAAATTAGAGTAGGTCTGCTCTTGGTATGTATAAGTTGTATTCATCAAATCACCGCCTTAATTAAATACTATTTCGACTCTGTACTTTTTGCCTACGTTTTTACCATTAAACATAGTAGCAACTCCCGAAGGTAAATCATTTGTATATTCATAAAAGCCGGGAACATAGCTCTGATACTGAATGTTTGAAAAATTAATGCGTACATTTTCATTTGTTTCTATTGACGTTATTTTAACAGTAACATTGTATTTACCCCCGGTGACCCCTTCGACATTAAATGCAAAGTCAAGCCAACCTCCATAATAGCTTAGCATAACAAGGGTAACAGCCTTGCCATCATGTTTCACATTACCTTCGATTTCACCATAAGTAGCATTATAACGGCTGTAGCCATATTGATAACCGCTACCGCCCATTGTCATTATCAATGCAGCATTTTTAGCCGCGGCTCGCATAAATAACCTATTAAGACCCATTGTGCTCACCTCACGATAACTTAGATGCTTGCACGATACTCGTAATGCCGTTGCTGTCATTGGCTATAAGGATGTTAAGCAGCAGGCCTGCGCTGGTGATGGCTAGGTCTGAGGCATTACCTATGTATTTGACAACACCTGTCACGCTGATAGATAACGCATAATCAGCAGTAGCGTTGATGTATGCCGTAAACACAGTTGTTTGACCGTTGGCAAGGTTGCTAGCAATGCTGTTGAGGTCAAGCGTAAAATTGCCTGTTGCGGTATACACGGCTGTTGATGCTGTCGGTGTAGCTGACGTGCCGATGACAGATGATGCCGTATAACGCTCATATGTGATGTTGACGTTGTTAAGCGATTGCTCCGCTGTCCATGTGTTTGCGCCGGATGTTTTAGCGTAACCATCAAGTGACTGATGTTGCGTCAGATAGCCTGCATCGTTTTGCAGAGCTGATACCTTGGTGGGTATGGTCGGTTTGTCGCTCAAATCGTTATAGCTACCACTTTTGGCTACGTCTGCAAGGCCCGTAATCATTGACGCAGGATGTGTTGACGGATGAATGTAGACTGTATCCGTAAACTTAGCGTTGGCAGGTACAGAAGTTTCAATGGTGAAGCCGTTTATCTTACCGTTAAAGTTCAGAGCAGTAACAGTAGCTGGGAATGTAGCTTCCTTCCGACTATTGTAAGAATATAAATGACCAGTTTTAGCCATAGTGCTCGGGGTACTCCATCCGGCCCCGCCAAAAGCCATGATTTTCAGAAGAGCTAACCCGGCACGATTGGAAATAGTAGGAGCCGAAGTACAACCAAGCGTAAATCTAATAAGACCATATTGCCTTAACGGATTATTACCATAAGTTTCAAACGCTTCTGTATTAATGATGTCATATCCACTCCAACCACTAACGGGTACTTTATCCGCAAACGTCTTAAATGTAGTTGGAGAGGATTCTAAAGCAGCGTCGATTGTGCAATAACAACCACTAGCACCCCCTGTGGATATGAAGAGAACGAATTTATTTAAAGCAGTATACACACCAAATGCATCACTGTCTATGGTAACTCGCAACATATCATTTACAGAGGGTTGGCGGCTCTTTTCGCCACCAGCAAACACGTAATTATTCCCTGTTGAAAACAAATCAATTTTTGTATAATCTGCTAAGGGATATGTATTCCATGTTGCGCCAGCATCCTCACTGTATTCAACTGTAATACCTGCTACCTTACCAAACATAAAACGATTAGCACCTAACTCAGAAACCATAGCTGCATCTATCGGACTATAACCATCAGCAATGTTACGTCCGCCCCATTCAAGATTAGCCTCATAAATTTTATCGGTTTTGGCCATCTTTTTATCCAGCTCCGCCTTGATAACTTTATTCTGTACAGGATTTGTGCTGGTGGTCGACAGCTCAGCATCAATGGTAACCTTTTGCATCAGCCCTACAATAGGGTTGCCGTCTGCACCTGTTGCCTTTACTCCCTCTGCCAAATCGGCAGCGGTGACGGTATCACCGGTAAGGTCTACCAACGTGTTACCGCCGTATATAACTTTATTCACTGCCATTTTTTTATACCTCTTAGCCGATTGTAACAGTCAAGCCGCCTTGCGGATTGTCAGACTCATTGTAAGGGATAGGGTTAACGGTTACCTGTGACAAATAATTAAAACCCTGTGAGCTGTCCGGCAAGATAGTTTGCTCTGTGGTTTTAGGTGTAGCGGTCTTGGCTTGCGCCTTGACATCTTCAGCGCCACTCATGGAGCCTGTTACGCCTAAAATGCTTACTCCTGCTCTGATATTTGTAGCGATAATTTTAGCCTGTTCTGTTGCGCTGATTTTAACCTTGCCTGCGCCGTCATGATAGCCGATGGGCACAGTGTATTCGTCAGCTTTTTTGCTGATTTCACCGCTGACAGCGCCGTTATTTTTCATCTCACCTGTAATTTTTACACCGTTCACGTAGGCAGTTTTTCCGCTGAGGATTTCCGCACCTGCCGCCGTTGCGTCGGAGGTATCGGCGTTGTATGTGCATGTGCCTGTAATGACAGCGCCGCTCTTATCATGGGCAGTTGCGCCTTCTAAAATTTTGTCAGCGGTAACCGTATCGGCGGTCAGATCAATTAATGTTTTGCCGCCGTAAACGATTTTGGATACATTTTTTTCAGCCATAATTTACTTCAACCTCTCTTTCGCTTCCAATATAGATTGTAATCCCGTCGGATAAATTGCTTGTTTCGTAGTACGGTATTTTTTCGACAGTAATATTTTTAACTAGATGTTTGTTTGCTGTCGGCAATGTCTGCACCTCATGAGCCTCGGAATGCACGGTGTATTCGCCGTCATAAATATCAGCTCCGATACTCCGTGCTGATAAGATTCCATGCAGATTGTCTTTAGTTGGTGACAAATTGCCATACAGCTCACCTTTGGCAACTGTCAGTGTACCATGTAACCTCATCAGTAGGTCACCTCCTCCATCAAGAGGAACTCATGTGGCGGAATAACGGTATCAACGTAGCCATCAGCACGGCGAAGCTCAATGTCATATACATAAGCTCCAAACGCTAACCCTTCAGTATCTGCTGGCTTAATATCAAGCTCACCATTAACGATAACTTTTTGCAGAACGATAGTCGGGTTACGTGCTGTGCGACGAAGCGTAAATGTTAATACATCGCTGTCAGTCAGTTCAACATTCCTGCCGTTAATATCGGTGATGCTAATGTTAAAAACACCGCTATCACCTCTAATCATTTTGATATTGTTGTCATCAACTTTAAACACCACTATCACCTCTTACAATTCTATATTGTTGAGTTCAAAAACGGTTTTGCAAGCTTCTACTTCAGCCTGTTTTTTCCAGCCTGCTTGTTTGCAATCTCCTATATGCATGCTTAAGTCAGCCATCCACTGTAACACCTGACTAGCACTAAGATATTGAATTGTCTTTTCTTTTTCTCCGTCTTTATAGCCACGCACCGGGCAGCCGTTAGGATATTTTTCGGTAAACTGTTCCGAATTTACGTTAAGGGCAATACCTTGCATGGTCAGCTGCGTATCTACGTCGCTATCATAGCGTACAGGCACGCCGCTGGCGCTGCTGACAAAACCGCCCGTGATGTTGTCTGCTGTCCATTGGCTGATTTCAGCGAGTTTTGCTTGCTTAGCTGCAGGCAGCAGCTCTGCGTCTGTAGGAGCTGGCTTTTCGTACACCGAGCCGTCATCAGCGATAAGATATTCACCGCCAACATTGCCAATGAGCTTGTTAAAATCGACTTGATTAACGATAACATAGCCTTGGCTGAGATATTCGGCGATTTGTTCTTCGCTGTGCTCTACAGCTAATTTTGTATCTTTTCTCTGCCCATTGTTAGGCAGGATAAGGTATTGATTTACTCTTTTATCGTTCATAATTTTTTCCTTTCTACGTCCATTGGGGGATAGCTATATAAAAAGCCAATCCCTATCAAAAGTACACAAATTAAAGCCTACATATTATTATGTTTTTAATTGCCTAATGCAAACCACCAAAGTTTGGTGCTCGAAGTCGTTGGAAAGTGAAATTTGGCCTGTGTAGCGGATACCCATTCAACGCTGTTTGCTCCTGTAGTCTTGGTATCAGTAGCATTGGTAATATTAAATGCTATCTTACATTCCACAGGGAACGCTAAAGCAAATGTAACTGTAGTGCCAGATGAACCCCAGCTTCCTGTAGCATATCCCCACTGAATAATTAAGCCATTTGAAAATTTAACATAGCCGTTCTGCGCAAGGTTGGCTGCGACGATGTACGCTCCGTCATCTTTGAGCAGTGCCAAATCGTTGGCTGCTATGATGTCCTTAAACTGATTGTATAGTGATTCGCTAGGGAAAACGTGGATTTTTCCCAGATTAGTTGTTGATTGTGCCATTTTTACCTCCTATATAATATGGGCTGTAATCGTTGTTGTCGGGTCGCTGCTGCTGTGCTGCAAAGACGTTAAATTGCTTGTGCCGCCGGAGCTGATCTTATATGTCAACGTTGCTACGCCGCCAAACTCGCCCAAGATAAGCTCCTGCTTCTTGGCGTTCGGCAGCGGGATACTGAACGACCCCTCTTTGGATGCGCTGTGGGTCGTGATTGTATATGTCCACGTGCCTGTTGCACAATCCGAAACATCAATATACGCATACGTATCGGCAGGAGTAACCTCAGCCGAGAAGCTCCGGCGTTTTGTGCTTGACGTAAAGGTGACGTTGTACGTCCCACCGTCAAAGGTAACAGATACATTATTGGTGACACCGTTATACGTCACGAACAGCACTTTGCTCGCACCTGCCTCGCCGCGTATAGCGACGGTAACGCCGTAGGTAACTGTATATACGGCACCGTCAACGGTGATTTTCTCGCCTGTAGCCATCAGGTTGTTATCGTAATAGACAGCAAGATAAGCATAACCTGTCTTGGTAACCTTAGTAACCTCTGCCACGTAGCTGTTATTGCCGTAGCGTGCCTTATAGGATGTGCCGTTGACTATAAATTTATATCTCATGCCGGCCACCTCAATTGTACGTCACGAGCTTGGTCTTGGCACTGTCAAGGTCGACTTCTTTCCATGTGCCGTCTGCGCACAGATAGCGGATGCTGCTTCCGGCAACCGGAGCAGGAACGAGACCTGCAGCGCCGTTGACGGTAGCTGTCGCACCTTCCATATCAGAGATGTTGACATTTCCTTTATAATCTGGTTTTACACCATTAATCGAACGAACAAATTTGGCTTTAATTTGCCCTAAAAAATAGTTTAATCCGTCAAGATCAATTAATTTTTGTAAGTTAGCCATTATGCCAGCTCCTTTGTAATCAAATTCCGAATTTCAGCTTTGGTTGCCGTCCCTAATTTATACGCCCTCGGAATAACCTCCCATCTCACTGAACCATCAGTATAAGTTGCTCCGAGTACAGCTTCTCGAAAATCCGGCTCACTCACAGCTGTGTCACCGCCAACAGTACATGCTAGAACAAGACTTTTAGGCAAATTGGGTGACAATACGATGTCGCCATTAACATAAGATGTATTGTTCTTCCGGATGTTTAAACTGTTAAAAAGGTACTGGCTTTTTAAATCGCTAACATTTTGCAATTTATTAAAGTATTCAAGCGGCGGCGCTTCTCCTTTGTCAAGATAACCCCAACCACGCAGGTAATCAAGCTCAGGCCAAGAATCAATCATCTCACCAATGCTTGCACTACTACCAAAAATCAAATCAAAAGTAGGCTGTTTCATTACCATTATTCAACAAGTCCCCCTTTCACTTTTATAATCCTTGCGAATGTTCCTTGATTAAAACCTTTAAACCTATAGGGATTTTCTCCGCTTCTACTAAACCCGAACGTATTTGTGGCATCAAAAGAATAGACATAAATCACGCCAATACCTGCGCCACGGATAATAAGGTTCAGTGCATCAATCAAACGGCTTTCTTGGTTTGTTACTAAACGCCCTATTCCTATGCGCATTTTGGCATTTCCGGCATTTACAGCGGAAATACGTTGAACGTTAAAAACATTCTTTATGCTATGGATAGTACTGACACGAGAGCAGTCAGTTGTATTTTTCTCAATCTTTGAGTTAACGGCAAGACGATAATAACGATCGTTTAAATTACTGGACGTTAAATAGTTATCGTACATCCTGCGGAACGGAGCTTGTCCGAATCCCATGTTGCCATGATCAGGAAACCCAAAAAAATCCATTGCAATAGCATTTTCAACACGGCGAGTAATATCAGCAACTTCACCGCAAATATCAAGCTGCTTACCGACTGCCGTATCTGGCCATATCTGCGTCCTTATCTGCTCCCTTACTTTATCTATACTGTCGAGTTCGCTTCCTACAGCATTAAGAAAAGCTTTAATGTTGGGCTTGCTACGAAACTGACTTAATAAATGGTTATACATTCTTTCGCTTGTAGTCATAATCATAACTCCAAAGCCACAGCAACATTAGCAAGCTTAGTTACTGCCAGCTCATTTCGTTCAATCGGAATATTTTCCTGTTTATACGTTTGACCATCTTTAGACACGCTGCACTCAATATAGCTAATGCCGTCAACGCCGCTGTAAATAGGACCAAGCAAACGCTGATAAATAACATCATTGCCCATCGACAGTTTGCTAATCTGTTCAACAACGATATTTTTAATTTTATCGATTGCGTCACCTGGTAAAATTTCTTCGTTATATTCTTTAATGATAACCTTGACATAAATCTGTACCTCATGCGGACGGCTAAAGCATACATCTTGCGATGCACCCTCACTGTCCTCAATGCGAACGCAAATATCACCGTTTGTGTCAATGCCTAAAGGTGCAACATTTAAGATAGTGCGAGCAATAGCTTCTTCATCACCACCGAAAACAATAGCCTGGAAGGAATGAGGTTTTAAGCCATCAACTGTTTCATCAGTGCGGTTCTCATAAATCGTTACGCTGGTAACATCCTGCAATTCAAGCAACGCAGCCTTAATGCTTTCTTTCATCCCTATGCTGTTTCTGAATACAGCAGACGCATAACGCTGACGGACTTCTGATGCTGTTTCGTAGTCACGGCCTACATATGTTTCAGATTCGTTGCTAACAGAAAACCAGCCGTCATAATTTGTGTTGATGTAATTCACGCTATTCAGCAAAGGTTCGATTTCTCCGTATTCCTCACAATCAAAACGAATAGGACTGCCAACCTGCGTTACTACAAATGATTCGTTAGGCACAACCACAGCTCCATATCTCCTGTCTGAGCGTTCAAAAACCAGCTTGCCTTCAACAATACTGCCTTGCCACTTTTCAACGCTCTGAGAAGCCAAGGCAACAGCGACAACCAACGCAGTATCATTTTCTTGTGCTGTGTACTTTATAACTGCATCATTATCAAACTGTACACTGTAAATTTTTCCTTTAGTTGGTGTTTCAACTTCCAGGGTTACATGTACGCAGTCATTAAGAGTAATCGTGCTTTCTTCAATAATATTCCATTTGTAGCCGGAAACATCTTTAATCTGGCAGTTAGCAGGAAGGACCATCCCACTACGTCCATAACAAACAGCGTAAAGATAACTTGCTTGCGCTTTCTTGCGCTGCACATTGGTGTAAGCAAGCGTATTATCTAAGCTGCCTTCGCTGGCACTAATCGGCGAGCGGTCATAATAATCACGCTCTAAAAGTTGCCACATTCTGTCAAGTTCAGCAGCATACACACCAACGAGAACGCCTATCATGCTGTTAGGTTGACGGCTAACTGTCGAGCCTAAATTTTGCTCTAATCTTTTAAAAATATCTTCACGAATCTCCGGCAAACGCTTTCTGACAAAACCGTTAACTGTTACTCCGTACTCCATAGCCTAAAACCTCCTTCCTTACAATCATGCCGTATTCAGTTTCTACTTCATAGCTTAATAACATTTTTCGTGTAGAAGATTCAAAATCAATATCAATGCTAACTAAATTGCTTACTCCGTCAACTTTTAAAATTTGCTCACGGAAAAGCTCTCTAATTAGCGTAAAATTAGGATTTTTAACAAGCACATAATCGAGATAAGGTACGCCATACGTAACATCTAAAAACCACTCACCGAGGAACGTAAGAAGCTGAATTTTTATCTGCTGCGCTACACGCTCAACATTGTCGATAAATAGCACATCACCATTTAAAGCAAGGTCATGCGTCTTTGCGTTTAAAGCTAAATCAAGCACTTGCATCACCTCCTAAATAACTAGGAACATATATATCCAAACTGTTCTCTTGAATTTGTGTAAGTAACCCGCAATCAAGATAAAGCTTTTCAACAATCTCTTTCTTGTTGGGTGTTTTTACAACATTACCTCTATCCTCTACAAGGCAAACGAAATCCATTTTGCTGTTACCTTGCCAGAACGATTCAGCATAATCATTAATCTGCGTAGATTCAGTAACTCTAGCTGTCAGAATATCTTTAATAACAGTATCAAGCTCCGGCTGTTCAGCATCAACAATCTTTTCGCCAGCACTTCCTTCTGCCTGTGCAGATGTTTCAGATGTAGTATATTTGATTTTATCGACAAGATTTTCTTTTAGCCATTCCCACGCATACCAATACGGCGTTAAATCAATACTGCCTACATCAGCATTGTATTTGATGCCGTACTTTTCATCATCTTTGCACTTTAACGCAGCTTTTGTCTGCGATACATAAGCACCACGAATAACAGCACGAACAGCATCAGACACACTATCGACATTACTAAAATAGCTATCAATAGCTTTTTCAAGTTGGACAAAATACGTCCACGAGCTTGTCAGCGTAGGAAACGCTGCAATGCAAGCAGTTTTTTGTTCCTCATAGGCTCTCAAAACATCTTCTTTCTTCATAGCGTCCCTCCTTTACTGTGACGAACTCGTAGTTCCATGATGATAAGAATGAGTGTGACCGATAAGACTAATACCGCCACCTTGTACATCTCCTGTGCAAGTAATTGTCCCTTGCACGTTAATGTTACCCACAATATTTATCGTGTTACCAGGCGTAAGGCTAATTTTTGTTCCACCGTTAATAACTTCCACATTCTCAGCAGAAATTGACTGTGACGGCATCATTCCGACAAAACAGAAGCCGTCAGTCAAATCATATTGTCGAGGGTCATGGTTATCATCACTTCCAACACCAAGCCATTCATCGATACTGCGTTCAGAAAAAACTATTAAGCAACTATCGCCAGGCTTTACCGGATAGGTAATCTGTGCCGCTCCAGCATGGGGCATAAAAACAGGAACACCGTCGATAACAGGATATTCAAGCACCCTATCATCAGCGGTGTATTTCTTTAGCGTTGACTTCACACTGGCAAGGCAGGTAGAAGCATCAAAAGACAAGATTGTACCAGGCAAGCAGGTATGAATATTGCCTATTTTTTGCTGCATAAGATTTTCCAATCCTTCCAGCGTATCTGCTGTTGCATCAAGGCTCATATCCAATCACTCCTTCGGTACAATCTCATACACTTCAAGCTCCGTATACCAGTTCTGTCCGCTATACGAGCCGTTATGCTTTAAGCTTTCTATTTTGAACCAGCCTTTTATTTCCTGCGAATCAATATAAACCAAATCACCTGGGTTCAATACAGGCTGCAAAAGGCATTTAACATTCCAACCTGCTTTTTTATCCCTTTTTGGTTGGGTAGTCTTTTTACTTGTTTTTTGTTTCGATGCCTTTGTTGGACCTTTAAGAAGTTTTTCAACAAAACCAATTAATCCGCTTTCAGGAGTAAGCTTGATAGCTTGCACGTTGGTATTACCGCCTTGCTTAATAATCTGCAAGGTGTTGTTTTGGATACTCCATTCCAAATCAGTGCCAGCACACACTTTATCCAGACATTCGCGTCCTGCACCAACAAAAGAAAACCCATTCGCAAAAGTCGTAAACTGACAATCATCAGCATACGTTACTACAATTCCCATATCTGCTGCAACATCGTCAATAGCTTTCTTCCTGCTAACATCTTTAGCGTAAGACAAGGACACGATACTATCACGGATAGCAACGTGCCCATCATAAAGCTTCATCTCTGTTACTTTGTCAGAACCGCTCATGTAGGAATAACAGTCAGTT
>OOBS01000072.1_pt1 | contig 67748 bp, 59 predicted proteins | sample 1671381 | NCBI WGS metagenome assembly OOBS01 (sample SAMN06348151, study PRJEB24527) | human gut metagenome | biome: human gut; feature: ankylosing spondylitis patient; material: feces | host: Homo sapiens | place: China | collected 2015-10 | reverse complement strand
ACCAGCGTATTACCTCAAGTCGCTTTATGGGGTAAGGGGATTTTGTGTCTGCGACATTTCTGTTGTGCAAGAAATATGTACAATAAAATGAATTTTGTCGCTTTGCAAGCAAAATCCCACTAAACCCTATAGGTTGCGGATTTGAGGTAAGATTTAAATTAGCGAGAAAAAGCAAACAGAATATAAAGTTTTATTATCTGCAGGCGAACATTCTTTGGCGTGATGTTATATAAAACACGACACTTTGAACGCTATGAAAAAGAAAGAATATATAAAGCCCGATATGAAGGTCTTACAAATGGAGACACAGGCTATACTCGCTGGTTCTTATATCAGAAAGACTACGGAAGATGATTACAGAAATTTAGACGTGTATATAGAAGAAGACTGCATCTATGCAGACTAAATGTAGGAGGATATGTCATCCCTGCCATATCCTCTCTGCCATAATTGCCAAGCTGATTTAGTGGGTATGGCAAGGATGCCATACCCTCCTACTGTTTCCTCAGTTGGCTGTATTTCTTTACACTTCCTTCCAATCAACCAATCCCTTTCCCATATCATCCAGTTCTATGGCTAAGGCGATTAGTTTTCTCTTATCAGCCTTGAAAGGCTCGGCATATTGCTTGGCTCTCATCTGTTATTTCCTTATTTACGAACTTTATGTCACAGTTTCGCATCGGAGTTCATACTTTTTTCGTGGTAAAGTTAGTAAATATTTATGAATCAGGCATATACAAAGCTATTTTTCTAATGGCGGTCTTTAGAAAATGACAAGATTTTTTTCTAATGACCGATTTGTGTTTAATGGTTAAAATTCATATTTTAGTAACCAATGTTATATGGCAAGAAGAATTTGCTCTATTACAAAGTTAAAATATATGTTAAAATATCAACATATACTCCAACAAAAAAACATTATTAAGTGACTGAAATCACTCTATCTGCACCATTTGCATACAATTGTATGTTGACAACCTGTTATATTGTATACAATTAACTATAACACATTTGTATGCAAGAGGACAAAGAATATTTAGAGCGGTTCGCCCAAAGAGTGCGTGTTCTCAGAGAAGAGCAAGGCATCTCACAGGAGAAACTTGCAGAAAGAGCAGGACTTCATCGTACTTACATCGGTATGGTGGAGCGACTTGAACGTAACCCATCCCTAATTTGTATCTATAAGATAGCAAATGGTTTGGGAATAGATGTAAAAGAACTATTTTAAATACAATAATTGCTATTAGCCCATGAAGAAGTTTAAAATTTCAAATGATGAGGTGGCCGAATTATCAAATGCTCCTCATTATGAGTTTCCAAAGTATGTCACCCAGTTTATAAACTTGGTGAACAGCAATGCTGGCGGTACACGTCCTAAGGTTGTTGGTCAGATGTCAGAACTTGTCAAAGAGTTTGATGGTAAAAGCATTAATGAATGGATAGCATGGTATACGGAGCGTTATCCTAATGCCATAAATGATGCCACGGAAAAAGTGTGGACCATGTACGAGACCATGAAAGGCGCATTCAACGCGATTACAAAAGACATGGTTGAAAATTGGGTGAAAGACCTTGTCTATGGTAAGACCTATTGTGGCATGAAATTCCAAACAGCCATAATATCCGCAATAGCCAGCCAACTGGATAAAGATTGGAGAGAAGCTAATCCTGAGGAAGAAGCAAAAGGTATTGATGGCTTCATTGGCGACAAGCCTCTGCAAATAAAAGCTGCAACATACAAATTAGAAGCACATCTTTCTGAAGTAATTGATGTTCCTATTGTATATTACGACAAAAAGAAAGATGGCATAAGCATTGAATACAATCCCATTGAATTTCAGTAGGATATTATAAAGGAACAGGTTTCTAAAGCCTGTTCCTTTACAATTATTGTTGTACAAACTCGCTAAGTTTCTTTATTTTTGCACGATATGTATTATTATCCTCTTTAAGATTTGGGATATTGTTTATCGGAATGGAATGCGAGTTGTCGAAATGTAGTACCACGTAATAAGGTGAACTATGAGGGTTGAACCCTTTTTCTATTAACGTTTCTTTTGTCCAAATTTGGAATTTGCCCTTTGTCTTTAACTTGAATAACTGAGGTTCATTACCTGCTGTATGCAATAGCACATATTGCATGCGCTCAAATCCTGGTTGCACCAAGACAGAACCTTTACTGTCTCCTGCTCGTAAATAACAAATGCCTTTTTGAATCATAAGTTGCCTAAGTTCTATTCTTGCATGATTAACTAAGACCATTGGCTCGTTTTCTTCCATATATGGGAATATAGAATCGAACAAGTTCCCTTTGTTTTCTAAAACAGACTTGTTCGTTTCAAACTTACTGCCAAAAGTATTCTTTTTAACATCAGCCAAGTTGTCAAGTTTGTGCACGTCAACAAATTTATACGGCAAATTTTCTGACAGTCTGCTCAAATCAACAGTTGAAGAATCTTCAATCATTTTAAATATATTGTTCGTACTCTTATTGGCGAGTACAACTTTTTCCTCATAAAATATTCGGAAATCCTTGTTGATTTCATACCCTATCGAGTTTCTGTTCAAATTGCTTGCTGCCAATGCTGTAGTTCCGCTTCCCATAAATGGGTCAAGAACAGTATCTCCAACAAACGAGAACATTTTTATTAAGCGTTTTGGCAATTCTTCTGGAAAGACGGCAATATGTTTGTCTTGTCGAGCACCACAAAATGTCCAGTGTGAAGAAAAATATTCATTCCATTCTTCCACTGACAGTTTAGACTTTTCCATTATATCCTTTGATACAGGTTTAGCCTTGCCTGTTTTCTTGAACAATAAAATATTCTCATAGTCAACCTTGACAATACCACCACGTGGATAAGGAAAACTTCCCATAACTTTTCCGCCGCCTGTAGTATGCATGGACGTTGGCTTTTGCCATACAATACTCCCCATATAGTCAAATCCTATTGTTTCACAGAACCTTACAATTTCAGTATGGATTGGCACGACTTTATATCTGCCATAGTAAGCTGAACGTGCGAACTGGTCACCTATGTTTATGCACAAGCGGCATCCACATTCCAAGATTCGGAAGCACTCAATCCATACAAGATTCAAGTTGTTTATATATCCCTCATAAGAGTTTTTAAATCCTATTTGTCCATCAGTTCCATAATCTTTAAGCTGCCAATAAGGTGGTGAAGTCACTATAAGTTGCACCGATTTGTTGGGAATCAATGACATATTGCGACTGTCTCCATTTATGAGAATATGCTTTGTGGCCATACTTATTTTGCTTTTTTGAAAAATGTATGTGTGAAAGGAAGTGTAGTCAAATCAGAATGACTCTCGTACACAACCTTATATGTACCAGTATTTTTGTCTTCGCTAATGCTTTCAAGATAATTCAATTCTAATTCCTTTTCTTGGCTCGTCATCACCTCACAATTCAAGGTTTCATTAAAATGCTTTATTTCCTTGCCAGAGGATTTTCTGTTCACAATAAATTCCTTGTGCGCATCAAATCTACTTTTTATAAGATTATTGCACATGTCAATATCCAATTCATCTATACCTTCACGTATAATAATTTCAAACTTTGGGTCTATCTCATAGCCACAACTATTGCGTCCCAACAGCATAGCGGCTTTCATAGTTGTGCCAGTTCCCAAAAAAGGGTCTAATACCATATCGCCTTTTTGTGAGAACATATTAATTAGTCGGTAAGGCACCTCAAATGGATAAGCTGCGCTACGTTCGCGAGAAGAATCTTTTCGCATTTTCTGCTTCGTTCCCTTTACATCCCAAATATCAGAAAACCACACATTGCGTTCTTCCCAAAAGAAAGAACTTTTCATTCGGCTAAGTTTCGCATCTGCCTTCTTGAATTCTCGTTTGCCACCTTTGCGGAATATAAGTATCCATTCATGTTCAAGTGTGACATATGCCCCACAAGGCAGCATACCACTACCCATAAACTTATTGGGTGCATTTGTCTGTTTCCTCCAAATAATATTAGGAAGTCCTACAAATCCCAAATCAACACAGGCTTTTGATATGCGACTATGATTATTATAAAGAGTGAAATTTCCTTTTATAGTACGAGTAGCATCACCAATATTAATACAAAGAAAGCCACCAATTTTCAATACACGGAAGCATTCTTTCCAAACCTTATCCAACTCTTGATGCATCAGTTCAAATGCTTCTTCCGGTTTTTCTTCAAGATTGTCGGAAATCCGATGATTTTGACTTGACATTACATCGTCCCACATTTCTATCATCGGATAAGGAGGAGAGGTAACAACTAAATCGATGCTATTGTCCTCTGTAAATGTCATGTGCTGAGAAGCACCTATATATATAGAATGTTCTGTTATCATTGAAGTATGTTTTTACGCAATAACGTTTTTCTCGATTTCGGGCAACTCGTCAAATCTGAGCAAATCATCCACCTGCACATTCAGCAGCTTTGCTATCTGCATGAGTGTCTCTAATGATGGCTGACAAGCATTTGTACACCATTTGCTCACCGTTGCCGGATCTTTGTCCAACTGCTCGGCAAGCCACTTGTTTGTTTTGCCATTGTCTACCAAGGCTGTTTTTATACGATTGAGTTTAGAGGCCATTGTTTTTATTTTCTAAATTTGCTGCAAAGTTACTGTTTCCAACGGAAAAACATGTATAATACGCAATAAAAATGAATTATAAATGCTTATTTTCGCAGAAATTTACCCATACAATATACATTTTTATTTAAATCTATTTTTTCTAAATGATTATAATTATCTTTGTAAAAAAGTAGTTGTCACAATATAAATTTTGTATAGTATGGAACAGAATATATCCGATGAATTACAAGAAGCCTTTGAAACAGGACGTTGGAAAGTTCGGAAGTTTGCATTGCCCAATGCAACTAAATACATTTGGGACATAGACAATATTACATGGGCTGAGACAGGATTAATCGATGCCTTTGGAGCTAATAGGTTCTTTGATGAAGCGTCTCAAATGATAGCCAATTCTATATACCTTTTTCAAGAAGGTTTTTTTGATGCCGCATTTTACTCATTGCGCCAATCAATCGAAATTTCAATAGGAACACTGTATTTAACAGCCAATCCGGAGAAGTTTGAAAAGTGGAAGGCTTTAGAACCTGGTTTTGAATCTGGTAAGATGGTCTGTTTCCTAAAAAACAATGAGCCGGTATTTAAAGATATAAGAACTAAATTACCAACATTCTTTAAAAACTTACGCACAATCCAAAAGAAGACAAATAAGTATGTACATAAACAAGGATTTTCTTCATTTTACACTACACAAAGTTATTCTTGGTCAGATCATCGTGAAAATAAAATATATTCTAAAATAATTTCAGACTTCGAAGAAACTGTTAAAGCTGCAATAGGTGCTGTTGCTATGTATCGTTTGGCTATCGATCCATTACCCATTATATTAATGGATGAAGAGTTGATGATGCGTTCTGCTGACTTTATAACACAACCATATTCTGAAGAGTTTGTTGCTGAATACATCGGCTATAATAATATTGAATTATACAAACAAACGAATTTATATCAAGACTACAAAGAGAGTATTTTGGCTCATGAAAAACAAAATGAGTCAGTTTATGATATCATTCATTATCAAATCATTGATAGAAATAAATTCAAGGATATAACACAGCAAAAACATTTGCTCTCATACACGGATAGATTAGCTGTGGTTATCATAATGGTCTCTACAAAAATTCCACAGGTCTATATAGAAGGTTGCTTTAATTATACTTCAGATGTAAAAGCCAAACATTCGGATATAGTTATTGGCGAGTCATACTATAATGATTTCTTTTGCAACAGCGAAAGCACTAATTATAACATCCCATTCAAACATGGTTCGTTTATTTCAAGAATCAAGATAAAAGAAAACCATTCCTATATTGAATCTAACGAACCTTTAAATAATACGGAAATAAAAGCATTAAAATATATTGAAAAAACTTTTAATGAAGAATATATTAAACAAGAAAATGAATTTAAGGAATGGTTAAAAGAAAATAATATTGAATTTAATGGATGAATTATTTTTCTGCCATTTTTTACTCGTTTCTCATTGATTATACCTACCTTTGTCCCATCAGTGCTACCGCAAAATGGCACAAAGAATAAGCGTGGTACGAGGGAATATGCGCAACAGCTGATTATCAAGGATTTGAACTTCCCGAGGATATTCGGCAAAGGTCAAAGTATTGCTCGTACCGATTAAAGTGCAATGCACTTGATTATCAATGATGTGAAGATAGTGTGTTGGTAAGTTGCCAGATGATATTAGCTTCCCAAAGTATATTATATTAAATGCCAATTTAATATATATTCTCTGACCATTTAATATATATTCTTTGGCCATTTAATATAATATACTTTGGGATAGCATCAGAAAATGTTGTAAAATCAGGGTAAGACACCCTGACTTGTATATTGCCTATTACGGCAACTTAGGGTATTTGCTGAAGTCGGGCTTGCGCTTCTCGAGGAAAGCGCGTCCACCCTCCTGTGCCTCGTCGAGCATATAATACAGCATTGTGGCATCGCCGGCAAGTTCCTGAATACCAGCCTGTCCGTCGAGTTCGGCATTAAGTCCTGCCTTAATCATACGCAATGCAAGGGGCGAGCGTTCCATCATTATCTCGGCCCACTCTACGCATGTATCCTCAAGTTGGTCGAATGGAACAACCTTGTTTACCATTCCCATGCGCTCTGCCTCGGCAGCAGAATACTGACGACAAAGGAACCATATCTCGCGTGCCTTCTTCTGTCCTACGATGCGGGCAAGATAGCTTGCGCCGAAACCTGCATCAAACGAGCCAACCTTAGGACCTGTCTGCCCGAAGATGGCATTTTCGCTGGCAATGGTAAGGTCGCACATCAGATGCAGCACATGACCACCTCCAATGGCATAGCCATTAACCATGGCAATAACAGGCTTGGGCAGTGAGCGTATCTGCTTCTGTACATCGAGCACATTAAGACGTGGCACGCCATCGTCGCCTACATATCCGCCTCTGCCCTTTACATGCATGTCGCCTCCCGAACAGAATGCTTTGTCGCCTGCACCAGTAAGTATCACTACACTTATGTGCTGTGCTTCGCGACACCATGCAAAAGCCTGCGACATCTCCCATGTGGTACGAGGAGTGAAGGCGTTGCGGTAACGCGGACGGTTAATGGTAATCTTGGCAATGCCGTTGTACTCCTCGAAGAGGATTTCCTTAAAGTCAAATCCCTGTACGGGAGACCAATTTCTTTTTTCCATATACATGAAGTTTTTATTATTTGTTTAATAATGATATATTGTTCTTTAAGACAGGAGAACAGGGGGACAGGGGGACATGAGAGACATTGCTCCATTGTTCTTTAGGACAGGAGAACAGGGGGACATGAGAGACATGATTCCATTGTTCTTTAGGACAGGAGAACATGAGAACATGAGAGACATGATTCCATTGTTCTTTATAGGACAGGAGAACAGGGGGACATGAGAGACATTGCTCCATTGTTCTTTAGGACAGGAGGACAGGGGGACATGAGAGACATGATTCCATTGTTCTTTAGGACAGGAGAACATGAGAACATGAGAGACATGATTCCATTGTTCTTTATAGGACAGGAGAACAGGGGGACATGAGAGACATTGCTCCATTGTTCTTTAGGACAGGAGGACAGGGGGACATGAGAGACATGATTCCATTGTTCTTTAGGACAGGAGAACATGAGAACATGAGAGACATGCCTCCATTGTTCTTTAGGATAGGAGAACAGGGGGACATGAGAGACATGATTCTATTGTTCTTTATAGAACATGGGGACATGAGATTTGGTTGGGCTTAAAAGCCCAACACGCGTGGATTGAGACTTGCGAGAATCTTACTTGGGGGTATACACCCTGTATTTACGCTTGATTTCTATTTTATCGCTACCAAAGTTTATTAGCAAACCATCGTCAATACCAGTTGCTGTGAGATAGTTAACAAGTTGTATTGAGTGGGGTGTTGAGAGGTTTTGAACAGCCTTAAGTTCTATTATCAAGCGATTTTCAACCACAATATCAGCTTTAAAGTCACCGACAATAAACCCCTTGTACTTGACAATTATCGGCTTCTCTGTCTCAAACTGTAAGCCATACATTTTCAGTTCTATAAGCATCGCATTCTTATAAACCGATTCCAGATAACCTGGAGCCAAAGCCAACCGAACATTGTATGCACATTCTAAAACCTTGTCTATTAGTTTACTTATGTCCATATCTCATTTTATTTTTATGTTCTCATTAAAAAAAAACACAAGCCTATCCTCTTGTTCTCATGTTCTCTTGTCTAAAAAAACACAAGCCTATCCTCTTGTTCTCATGTTCTCTTGTCAAAAAAAAACACAAGCCTATCCTCTTGTTCTCATGTTCTCTTGTCCACAAAAAAAACACAAGCCTATCCTCTTGTTCTCATGTTCTCTTGTCCACAAAAAACACAAGCCTATCCTCTTGTTCTCATGTTCTCTTGTCTAAAAAACCATGGCCTTATGTCAACGAAGCAAAGTAGTCTGCCATTGCCTTCATGTCCTCCTCGGCATCCGTGAACACCTCAAGCACCATCGGTCTATCTGTCTCTCTTGTCAACAGCGTGACGATACCTATTTGCATCTCGTTCATGTCCTTGGCCGATATGTATCCAATGTCGTTCTGTGTACATATGCCTTGTGCTGTTGTCTCATGATGAGCCGACACAAAAGAGTTTGCTACCGGACTCTTGTCCAGCCCCTTAAGCTGTCTGAATATACCTCCGCCGTTATTGTTAAGCAGAACAATGCGCAGATTACCTCCGATACAGCTGTTCCACAAAGCATTCTGGTCGTAGAAGAAGCTGAGGTCGCCAATAACACAAACCGTCAGAGCATCGGTAGCAAGCGAGAAACCAGCCGCAGTAGATAGCGATCCCTCTATGCCATTAACACCACGGTTGCACCATACATAATGCTGAGCATATATACATGCAAGTCGCACAGCCGAACTATTGGCATAATGAACGCAGATATCAGTATCAAGGTCGGCAAGTTGCTCCTCAAAATACTTCACCGTAGCCATTTGCGAGAAGGCAGGCTCGTAAGCCTCGGAATGCTCGGTACAATTGTCGAGCAATTGTTGCCACAGCAAGTAGAAAGCATGTCTACTATCCTCGTGCGCCATAATATCCTCGTCGTCCTCAAAGTCCTCGGGATTGTCGTATATATCGCAGAAGCTTGACAAGAGCAGGTCTACATCCTCAAGCTGACATTCCACAATATCCTCAAGAGTCATTATTGGGTCGTGAAGGTCGAGAGCATCAGGAGTGATGAAGCACGATGCGGCTTTGGTGGAACGCAGCCAGCGACGTGTGGGTTTACTAACAAGAGTGTCGCCAATATATATGATGTAGTCGGGAGCATACTTGGCACTTTGGTCTTGTCCAAGACCATCAACCACCCTAACAGCCTCATCAAAGTGTATGGTCTGATAATAGAGATTAGACAGCGGTTCGGCCATAACCACATAGTGCTGTGACAGCGAGAGTATTGTCTCTGGACTAATAATGCCATAAGCCAACTGTCCTATTACAATCATAGGGCGGTTGGCACCAAAGAAGCGTTCGAACAATTGGCGTTGTTGATTAAGGAGATTCACCTTCTCCATAAGTCGGAACCGCTTGGCAACAGGCAGTTCTGCCACATCAAACGTAAACAACGGTTCGGTGATAGGCACATTAATGTGTACAGGAGCCGACTGACGACAAGTGGCACTATGAAGTGCCTCGTTTACCAAACGACGACACATCCAACACTCTTCCTCCCAACGCTTATCACTATCAGACGTGTTTAGCCCGTCATCAATATCAGACATGATGTGAGGCTCAGGCAACGACACCGCCTTGCGTACAAAACGTCCAAGAGCATCGGGTTGTGGAAGAGTTTGACCATCAAGTTGGTTTATCCACTGAGATGGGCGGTCGGCAGACACCACTACAAGTGGCACATGTTGATAATAAGCCTCGGCAACAGCGGGAGCCAGATTAAGCAAAGCAGTACCCGATGTAACACACACTACAGTAGGACGTTGCGTTGCTTGGGCTATGCCCAAAGCATAAAAGCCAGCCGACCTTTCGTCTGTTATGGGATGACATCGTATAGACTGGCACTGGCTAAGATTATGTACAATAGGAGCGTTGCGACTGCCTGGGCACACCACAGCGTCGCTAACACCATATTCTATAAGCAGGGATGTTAGTATGTTGATATTGTCTTTATTGCTGAACATATATTGATTCAAAGTTTGAAAGTCTGTCGCATAGTATTCATCTTGGCTTCCGTCTCCTCCCATTCCGACTGGCACGTGCTGTCCTTAAGCAATCCGCCACCAGCATATAATGTGTATTGGTCAGACTGGGTATTGTCTTGCCCGTCTATCTTCATACAGCGCAACGTAACAAACAAGTTGGTGTCGCCGTCGGGGTCAAGTGTTCCGGCAAATCCGCTATAATAATCGCGCGGAGCCGACTCGTTGTGTGTAATAAAGTCGCGTGTATCGGCCTTGGGCATACCGCATACAGCAGGCGTAGGATGAAGAGCATTAAGTAAGTTGCCTATATGGGCAGTGTCGTTAAGACAGAAGCTTATGTCCGACCTAAGATGCACAAGGTCGCCAGCTCGCGAGGTGTAGGGGCCGAATACCGAGAAGTCGGAAGTGTAGTGTTCTATACACTCGGTGATGTAGGTCTCGACATAGCGTTGTTCCTGAATATTCTTAGTGCTCCAGTGAATATCGTCCTTGCCTATGCCACTGCCCGAAACGTCAAACCCCAATTGGCTGCCACTCAAGCGCATAGTACCTGCCAACGCCATTGTTTGCATATTGCCACACTTGCCGCTTACAAGAATCTCGGGTGTAGCAATAAGCCATGTGCCGCTACGCTTGGTGCTGAACAAGGCCACGAACAATCGAGGATACTTATTGCAGGCACGTGCAAAGAGCGACAATGCCGGTATGTGCTCAGTGGCCTTTAGGCGTGCACTTCGTGCCAAAACAATCTTCTGAAACGTTCCATCACGCAACTGAGCATGAAAGTTCTCAAAGTCGATGGCATATCTGTCGCGCTCAGCCTCGTAGTCAGCATCAATTAGATGAGCCTCCTGCTTGCAATCGTCGGCAATGTCAACGGGCTCCCATTCGGCATCAAGAAGCAATATAGGACACTGGGCAGATGTATCGAAAGGGGCAATAACAAAACCGCGCCGCCCGTTGAGTTCGGCGAGCGACGCTATTTCTTCAGGCTCATTGTTGAGTCGATTGCGGTAGACTTGCGTTGTATGTGGCAGTCGGAAGTATACGAAACTCATTTTGACGGGTTCATTACAAAGTTTGTAACCTCAACCGACGAGATAAGCTCGCCCTCTTCATTGCAAATTTCCACATGCCACTGGTGCAATGTCTTGCCCTTATGCAGTATGCGTGCAGTGGCGGTAACGGTGTCGCCTTCGAGCACAGCCTTGACATGACTGCCACTGACATTTACCCCCACACATATTTTATTAGGACATAAAGCCATAGAACCCACACCTGTCAAGTTCTCGGCAAGTGCAAGTGTGGCACCACCACTAAGGAATCCGAACACCTGACGATTGCGCTCGTCAACCTTCATTTTGGCCTGGCAAGTGTCGGGATCGTCGGTAGAGAGAAACTCCATACCGAGAGTCTTCGACAGTCCGTCTTGCTTCAGTCGTATCTCTTTAATTCTTTCTATATCCATAGTTGTTGATTTATTGTTATGCTTCTCTTAAAAAGTCGAGAGCTTCTTCTATCTCTTCTTTAGTTGCAGTCTGGTTGATGCGGATGTCGCCAATACCTCCGAGCAGCGTGAAATTGATAATGCCCGACGTGTTCTTCTTGTCATGACGCATCAGTTCAAGCAGTTCGGGATAGTCGTCGCATGTATAAGGCAGACGGCCATAATGGTCGAGAATGAACCTCACCGTCTGATGCATCTTGTCGGTAGGGAAGTCTGTCTTGCGCGCACTAAGATACAACTCGCACACCATACCGTAAGCCACGGCATATCCATGCAATACGGGACGACCGTGTTTCATGGCAAACGACTCGAGTGCATGGCCCATAGTATGGCCTAAGTTTAATGCTTTTCGTATGCCGTGCTCATGAGGATCTTCGGTAACAATACGCTCCTTGACCTTTATAGATTCGGCTACCATACGCTGCAACTGGGCAAGGTCGGGCTGGGCAAGGTTGAAGCCCACAAGCTCTGCCCAATGTTTATTGTCCGAGATAAGACCATGCTTCAACATCTCGGCATAGCCCGAGCAGATGTTGTCGTGGTCGAGAGTATCGAGAAATTGTGTGTTGATGATGACAAACTTGCTGTCGGAGAACACACCAATCTCGTTCTTCAGTCCGCCAAAGTTGATGCCAGTCTTTCCTCCCACCGATGCGTCGACCATGGCAAGCAGCGTGGTAGGGATATTTATAAAATCGATGCCACGCTTGAAGGTAGATGCTGCAAAGCCACCAAGGTCGGTAACCATGCCTCCACCAAGGTTAATCATCAGCGAATGGCGTGTTGCGCCACCCTGGCTAAGAGCCGTCCATACCTCGGCAAGCGAGTCGAGTGTCTTGTTAGTATCGCCTGCCTTTATCACTATAGACTGTGCCCCTTTAAGGCAGAGAAAGTTCTGAAGCTTTGGCAGACACATGTCGTGTGTGGTCTGGTCGGTAAGAATAAATATCTTGTCGTGCTCGCATTCGGCTATAGCATTAACGAGGTCGCGCTCGAGATTTCCTGACACAATAACTTTCTGGTTCATAATGGCTCCTGATTTTTAAAGGTTCTACTATTTCATTTCAATTCTTCTTTGCTCTTTTATCGACTGCTCAGACAGTACCGATATGGATGTCCACAGCGCGAGGTCGTCAATAGAGGCAGGAAATATGCTGTTGCCAAGCATGTCGTCCTCGATAGCACGCAGCATAACATAGTCCATACCCTTGTGGTGGCAATCTTGCACAATGGCCTCAGTGCCCCATCTTTGCCAGTAAGCGCTTTCGTAACGGGCTATGTAAGGGGCATCGTCCTCCCACGTCTCGTGCTTGCTCAAGCCCTCGATATATATGCGACGGTTAACTCCATCCCATACACCACGTGTGCCTTGTACCTCAAAATCCAAACTGCGTGGACGTGGCAGCGAAGTATCGTGGGTTAAGGATATAAGCGATCCGCATTGGGTCTCTATCTGTGTAGACACGACATCGCCAAGGCATATGTTTGCAGCATCGGGGCTATCGCCATTGCCAAGCTCGATCATACGCTGTCGCATACCAACAGCCTTGGTTGCAAACGACGTCAGAGCAACAAGTCGGTCGCGCTTGCCAACACCAAGTATAAGACAAAGCGGGGCAAGTCCGTGCGTGGGATATAGGTCGCCATTCCTACTAGTATAGAATCGGCTACGCCATACACTCTCTGTACCAATGCGTCCACCGAGATTACCGTGGTCGTCGAGCATTATATTGCGCAAATCGTGACGATAGCCGCCACGCATATATATAATGTCGCCCAACACGCCTTCGTCGGCCATGCGCTTAACGGCAAGAATCTCACGCATAAACAGCGTGTTCTCCATTGGATATACCTTGCGTCCTTTTTGGTGTGCAAGACGTATCAGAGGGTCGTACTCGCCCATTGCCAAGCCTCCCTTTATCTCCAACGCCACATCGCAATCACGCTCAACACATGCCATAGACTGCTCTACATGCAGATGCCACGGCGATGTGACAACCACAAGGTCGGGACGATGCTCGTCTATCATACGCACGTAGGCATCGCTACCTTGATAGAAAGCAACGTTGTGCGGATACTGTGTAGCGCACTTATCGGCAATCGCCACTATATTGTAGAAATCGATGCCACTCATTAGCTTAAACAGTTGTTTGCCGCGGTAGCCGAATCCTATAAAAGCAATCTTTACGTGTTCCATACTGCAAATCTAATGAATAAAATCGGTAATGCAAAATAAATGAGCAGGTAAAAGTTATGCTTTTTGTGTATACACCGCTTGGAGCAAGTACATACGAGTATAAAAAACACGGACACCGCAAACCAAACAACCAATATTGTCTGGTTTGCGGTGTCCGCATTATATAGAGCAGTGTCGGCTTGGGGTAAGCTGTAGACACTAAAAATAAACATGACTTTATCCGCAGCGCGACGTGCCGCAGTTCTTGCAGATAAGGCAACCCTCCTGGTATACAAGAGTCTCCTGTCCGCATACTGGGCAAACCTGACCCTTGACTTCGGTACCATCGACAACATATTTCTTTAGGGCGCGTTCTACACCATTCTTCCAGGTATTGATACTTTCGTCCTTAAGCTGAAGCGAACCAACCAACTTAATAACGTGGTCGATTGGCATACGATAACGCAATACGCCGGAGATTAACTTAGCATAGTTCCAATACTCAGGGTTGAACTTCTCTGACAGACCTTCAACCGTAGTCTTATAGCCACGCTTGTTCTCGAACTGGAAATCGTAACGCTTCTTGCCATCAGGTCCAGTCTGCTTGATGATGCGACCTTTGGTAACTGTCTTAGGCAATGCAATGCCTTCCTCGTCGTCTTGCAAACCAGTAAAAATTTCGTATGGATAGCCATCGAGCAAACCTATAAATGCCACCCATTTCTCCTTATTGTTTTGGAAACGCACAACATCACACTCAAGTTCCTTAGGACGAGTCTCGGTAACAACACGTCCATCTACCTGAACAACATGCTTTTCCTTAACGGCAGGAGCCGAGGTTTTCTTCTTGTCCTTCTTAGATGCAGAAACAAGTACACCCGAACGACTGCCATCGCGATATATAGTGCATCCCTTGCAACCAGAACGCCAAGCCTCAACATAGAGACGGTCTACAAGATCCTCGTCTACATCATTTGGCAGGTTTACAGTTACGCTGATAGAATGGTCGACCCACTTCTGTATGGCTCCCTGCATACGCACCTTCATCAACCAGTCTACATCATTGGCTGTTGCCTTATAGTATGGCGAACGTGCCACAAGCTGGTCAATCTCTTCCTGAGTATATCGTTTATCGGTATCGATGCCGTTGATGCGCATCCATTCAAGGAACTTTTTGTGATATACAATATATTCCTCAAACGAGTCGCCTACTTCGTCCACAAAGTCGACATGCACCTCAGGGTCGCCTGGATTTACCTTGCGGCGGCGCTTGTATACGGGCATAAATACAGGTTCAATACCACTTGTAGTCTGCGTCATAAGCGATGTAGTACCGGTAGGAGCAATGGTAAGACATGCAATATTGCGGCGTCCGTAGGTCATGATGTCATTGTAGAGCTGTTCATCGGCTTCCTTTATACGCAACAAGAATGGATTGTTCTTCTCGCGCTGGGCATCAAATATGCTAAAGGCTCCACGCTCTTGTGCCATTGTTACAGATGAGCGATAGGCCGAAAGAGCCAATGTGCGATGCACCTCAACACTAAAGTCGGTTGCCTGCTGTGTGCCATAACGCAAGCCCATAGCAGCAATCATGTCGCCTTCGGCTGTTATGCCTACACCTGTGCGACGACCCTTTGAACTCTTGTCTTTTATCTTCTCCCATAGATGATATTCGGCATGCTTGATGTCGTCGCACTGTGGGTCGTGCTTAATCTTATCCATTATGAGGTCAATCTTCTCAAGTTCCAGGTCGATGATATCGTCCATCATGCGCTGTGCCTTAGCTACATGCTCGCGGAAGAGATTGAAGTTGAAGCTTGCCTCAGGCGTAAATGGATTCTCCACGTAAGAGTAGAGATTTACAGAGAGCAGACGGCATGAGTCGTAAGGGCAGAGCGGTATCTCGCCACAAGGATTGGTGCTGACTGTACGGAAGCCAAGGTCGGCATAGCAGTCGGGAATACTTTCGCGCAGAATTGTATCCCAGAACAGAACGCCAGGCTCTGCACTCTTCCATGCATTGTGCACAATCTTCTTCCACAACTGCTTGGCAGATATCTCCTGCGACATCAACGGCTTGTCGGAGTCGATAGGAAACTTCTGTGTGTATGGCTTATCGTCAACGACAGCCTGCATAAACTCATCGTCTATCTTTACGCTAACATTGGCACCGGTAACCTTTCCCTCTGTCATCTTGGCATCGATAAAAGCCTCGCTTTCAGGATGCTTTATGCTTACAGAGAGCATCAATGCGCCACGACGACCATCTTGAGCAACCTCGCGTGTAGAATTGCTATAACGCTCCATAAAAGGTACAAGTCCGGTAGAGGTAAGTGCCGAGTTGTTAACAGGCGAACCTTTAGGGCGAATCTGTGATAAGTCGTGTCCTACTCCACCACGACGTTTCATAAGCTGCACTTGCTCCTCGTCAAGTCGCATGATAGCTCCATACGAGTCGCCATCTCCCTCAACACCTATCACAAAGCAATTGCTAAGCGATGCCACCTGATGGCTATTGCCTATACCAGTCATTGGGCTGCCAGCCGGAACAATGTAGCGGAAGTGGTCGAGCAGATTGAACACCTCTTGCTCGGTCATCGGATTGGCGTATTTCTTTTCAATACGCGCTATCTCGCGGGCTATACGCCAGTGCATGTCTTCAGGCGAACTCTCGTATATATTGCCGAAGCTATCCTTCATGGCATACTTGTTCACCCATACGCGTGCAGCAAGTTCGTCGCCAGCGAAATACTGTAACGAGGCGTTGAAAGCCTCGTCGTAAGTGTATGTTTTTTTATTTTCCATTTGTCGAATTACGTAATTTGAAATTTTTACAAAATAATGCGAGTGCAAAACTACAATAATATTTTGACATTTACAAATGTAGACTAACAGAAATGTCAGCTGTTAAGCTATTGCATATTTACGCAATAACTTAACAACTGACACTTTACCACTATTAGTTAGGCTGTACACCTTGCTAAAAAGTAGAACAGTTTTACTCCAGCAAGAACGGACGGTTGTTTCTGTTAACGATAGTATAAGTATAGGTTTGGTTGAACCTATTAATAAAGATAACCTTTATTGTGCGATACTTCTTAGACGAAGGACGGGCACGGAAGAGATGACGTGTCTTGGCAAGCTGATGCTTAAGAGGCTTGGTCAGCAAGAAAGCCTCGTCGTTGTCTGTAAACTGCTGCATACGTCCCTTGTACTTTCCATCCTCATACCACACTACACGACAATGGGGGTCCCACTCCCATACATTAGCAACCACATAATTCTTTTGCGTGCGAAACTCGCCTGGCTTGTATACTCGCATTTGTAATACCGACTTAGAGTTGGTGGCTTTATACTGCCACTTCATCGATGTGCCATCTATTGTTGCAACCATATAACCGTTAGGAGCACCATCGCGATTTAGATTACTTGTCCACCATGCACCACAGGCAGCTGCTATATTGTGCTGATAAAGACGTGGCGTTACCTCTACATTCTCGAAGAAATGGGTGTGTCCGGCAAAGACATGCGCCTCGTAAGGCTCTAATATTTCAGCAAGACGCTGTGCATTGAGTATATTGTCGATAGTTTCCATAGAGTTCCATGCAGGCGCATGCATATTGAGAATTATCATTACATCCTTGGGCACATAACTAAGGTCGCGCTCAAGCCAGCGCAAGTCCTCCTCGGTTATCTCCTCCTCATACTTGCACGAACCACGATAGTTGATATTTTTTATAGTAACAACATGGCACTTGCCTATATTGAACGAATAGCACGTCGGACCAAAAAACTCGCCGAACATCTGTTCGGCATAATGCGGTGCACCAAGTTGCGAGTTGTGAAGGTCGGCGTATGCCTTCTGAAAGTCGTGGTTGCCTATGCATTGGAAGAAGGTCATTCGACTATTCTTTATCGACTGCTTGTACTGTGCATACAACTTCATGTTGTCGAACACCACATCACCCAACGTCATGCCAATCACATCACCCGTCTTGCGCAAGTTGGATGCCGTGTGCATTATACTTGTAACCGTCTCCTGACGCCAGCGTTTCATATCGCGCGCATTAAGTATCTGAGGGTCGCTTATGGCTATATAGTGAAAGCGGTTGGATACAGAGTCGCGGCGATGCAGCACAAAGCTTGCCTTACGTCCCTCCTCTATTGCCTTGGCCACTGGCATATAATATCCACATGCTATACCATCAGTCTGCGGCAGTACATACTCGCAAGGTGTAGATATGGACACAAACTTGCTTACCGCCGTATCGGTAGCAAGTTGCCACATACCATTACGGTCGGTTCGGCAGAACTCACGTCCATTGTTCACCACAACTCCGGCAATACCCTTGCCCTCATCATCTACTACACTACCCTTCAACACCAACGGCTTGTCGGCAGGCTTACCACTGACAAGACCAACAAACAACATCAGTCCCAGGAAGACTCTAATACTCATAAGCATCATCGTTTTAGTCTTCGCAAAGATACCTGTTCTATGTTTCATAACCATTGCATTTATAAATATAGGAGACTACGGCTCTAAAGCCATAGCCTCCTACTACGTTTTGAATAGTAAAAATTGACGTGTGCCTTATTTTGTCATATTCGATATAGTGGCAATCATCGCAGCAATAGACGACAAGCTTGAACCCAAACTCATGGTCTCTGCTACGCTCATCTTGCGTTTTAGCTTGGCAGGAATAACAATCTCGCAACCCGGCTGCACCTTGGCGCCATGGCTCAACTTAGCCACCTTACCATTCATATATATAATATATGCACGGCTCTTTACCGCATCACCTGCATAACCACCAGCTTGGTCGATGTAATAGCTTGCACGCTTGCCCTTCTCGAATGCCACTGTATTGGCATACATCACGGCACCATTAACCTTAACAGTTCCGTTGTACTGCGGTACGATAAGACGGTCACCCTCGCGCAATACCATATCAGCATCACTACCAGGATTCTTGATAGCAAGCTCAAGGTCGATACCTACTGGATATTCGTCGGGAACATTAAACCTGGACAAGTTAGCATTCTTGGCACCTTCGGCTGCCTGTTGCAGATTGGAACCATTGCTGCTTGCGGCAAGCTGCAATATGTTCTTCTGCTGCTGCTCCATCTCCATCTGCAATGCGGTACGCATACGCTGCTTTTCAGCCTCAGTGGCACGGCGCAAAAGTCGTGCACCACGTATATAACCAAGTCCGTTAGTACCACCAGACTTTCTATACAAGTCGCTCAAACGAGTATTGTTTGCCGACAGAGTGTAGGTTCCGGCAAACATCACCTCGCCCTCTACCGACACATTCTTCTGCTCCATATATGCCGGACTCTTGCGTATATACACCTCGTCAAACGGCATTAGCGTGAATCCCGGCTCACCATCAACCACAAATCCATCCTTTAAGGACAGCGTATACAACTTGGCTATAACGCTGTCGGGAGCCAATGCCTTGGGATCGGTAACACGACGACTAACACTTACATTTACTGTAGATGCCTTATCGGTAAGGCCTCCTGCCTGAAGCACAAAGTCCTCAATGGTCTCGTTGTCGGCATACTTGTATACGCCAGGGAATTGCACCTCGCCTCTAATGGTGATGGTGCGCTGCTCTATACTCTCTGTCTTAGTAGGCACAAACAACACATCGTTCTCTTGCAACGGAATGTCGGGGGTTGTGCCATTCATAATGCCAACCAGGTCCACACTAATAACCTTAAGTGTGCGGTCTTCCTTCATTCTATGTAACACGGCACGATTGGTAAACGCCATCTCGGTTGTTCCTTCGGCATGCTCGATAAGCGAGCGAACACTATTGACCTGCTCGCCAAGATTGTACATACCAGGACGGAACACAGCACCCTTAACCTCAACGGTATTGGCATAACGTGGTATGATAGAGTCTACCATTACCGAGTCACCATCGGCTATGTGGAAATTAGCAAAGTCGAACTCGCCTACATTAAACACAGCATATTCCTTGCCTGTCTTGCGGTTTACACGCACTGCCTTGTTGTAGGCGTCGCCCGTGAATGATCCAGAATACTTAAGCAACGAAGCCATCGACTCGTTCTTCTTCATCTCGTAGAACATAGGACGCTTAACCTTGCCAGATATATTTACAAGGCAGTCGTAAGGACCAACAACAATAACATCGTTGTCGGCAAGACGCACATTGCCAGTAAGTTTGCCGTTGAGTATATAGTCGTATATATCTACCACAGTTACCAGGCGGTTGTTGCGATACACCTTAATATTACGTAATGTACCTATATCGTTGGTGCCTCCTGCCATATAAAGGGCATGAAACACGGTGGCAAAAGCCGAAAGGGTGTATGTTCCAGGCAACTTCACCTCGCCCATTACATTTACCATAATGGTGCGTGTCTGACCAACAGTAAGCTTTATGCGGCTGCTTGAATAGCGGCTACCAAGTGTAGAGCGCAAACGAGCATTAGCTTGTGCAACAGTAAGACCGCTAACAGCCACTGGACCATACCCCTCTATAACAACATCACCATCAGGCGACACGGTGCATTGCTCCGATTTTTGCGAAGCTCCATATATGTCGATTATAACAGCATCGCCAGGACCAAGGCGATAGTTTTGCGGTGTGGCAATATTCATGTTAGGCTCAAAAGAGAGTTCCTTGTTGTTGAAGATGTCACGACCAAACACCTTGTGTGCCTTCGTCTTCTTATTGTCATAATACTGCTTTACAATGGCAGCCGTATCGGGAATCATCTTGCCCAATTCATCGCGATATTCCAAAGCTTCATCTTCCTTGTCCGAACTATCTCTATCGTTGCTTATACGATAATTAGAATATGCGGATAAATCAGAGTTGCTACCTGCACTTTCATTGCCAGATGTACGTTTCTTGCCATTGTTAGTGCGCATACGAGACGAGCCTGTAGGGTCGCCAGCACTGCCATACGAGTGTGATGTATTTTGCGACATCTGTTTCTGATACTTGTCGCGTACACGACGTATTTGCTGAATATTCACTCCTCGTTGCATAAGCTGTGTTACAATCTGGGCATTGCCTTTGCCGGCAGTATGCTCCTTGGCAATGTACGACATAACCTGGTCGTCGCTCATCGACTGTGCCATGCCAGCCACCGGCAACAGCATAAAGAACATAAGATATATTAAAAGCTTTTTCATATTTTTTGTTTGAATTATTGCACAATTAGATTTTCTGACTGTTATACATTATATATATAACCAACAAAAAGGTTTTTTGTTGTGTTATGGCTCCACTTTTTCAATATTTTCTTCGTTTACAACCTTGCGGTAAATGTCGTTGAGCACCAATCCTGCTATTGTCAAACCGAATATCGACGTAATATGGGCCATCGATCCATTGATTTGAGCCTTCACTATCAGGTTGGTTTCGCTATTAGGATTGCTGCCTCTATTCTCAAGCAGTTCCTCGCTATATACACACTTGAACTTATGGGCAGGCTTGAGCCCTGATTTCTTCATGCGTTTGCGCAAAGCAGAACCTAAAGGACATCCGCGAACCTTCCAAAACTCGGCTACTTGAATCTTAGTAGGGTCCATCTTAAGTGCGGCACCCATTGACGAGAAGAACACAGCATGTGTTTCGCATGCACGCATTATGAGCGACACCTTATCCTTGAGCGAGTCTATGCAGTCGATAATGTAATCATATTGGTCGAGCCCAAACTCCTCGTGCGTTTCCTCACTATACATCTTCTGTAAAGCCGTTATCTCACAATTGGGATTTATCTCAAGCAAACGCTCTTTTAACGCCTCAACCTTGGCACGACCTATGGTCTTGGTAGTGGCCATAAGCTGGCGGTTTACATTACTTGCGCATACTTTGTCGCAGTCTACTATTGTTAGCCTACGTATGCCCGAACGCACCAGACACTCTACACACCAACTGCCCACACCTCCAACACCAAAAACAATTACACGCTTGGATGCGATCTGCTCCATCACATCACTGCCAAGAAGCAACTCGGCACGCATAAAAATATCTTTATCTACATTCATCGCTCACATATATATATTTTAATTGCTGATAAGTTTCTCCCTATATATAATATAATAAGGTGCAAAGATAAGCAATTTAACCGAAAATACATATTAAATAAAACTTTTTAGATAAATAATTCGGTAAAAATTTGGCTGTTACAAAATAAATACCTACCTTTGCACTCGCAATTAAGAAACGCACCTAATTGCCAATAAGGTTTGGCTCCGTAGCTCAACTGAATAGAGCATCTGACTACGGATCAGAAGGTTGCAGGTTTGAATCCTGCCGGAGTCACTCAGATTACCAAATTTATAAAAAAGAGAATGTTATTAGTTTAACATTCTCTTTTTTTTATTCTATTATTGTTCAACACAATTAAGGATCAAATAATGGATCAAATAATATTGTTGTGTTTTTAACAATCTGCATTTCTTATACAAACAACTGTTTTACGGATCAAATAATCTTCCAACCTGGGTAGAACACAATTTAAAAAGTAAGCGGCCGCATAGTCCATATTATAAAAACTATACGGCTGCCAGCCATAATTATATTGTCTTAAAGAGTAACTTCACATCCGAGAGATCCCATTAGACGTAGATTACTTTTTATGTCTTTAGTGTGAGAATCATATTCTCTTACAGAGAGTCTAATAAATGGCTTGAGCTTGTGACATGCCATTAACTTAAACTTCAAGCCAGCCTCATAGAACATATAGTTCCAGTCGTTATGACATTTTGCAGGGCATCCAAGTCCAAGAAAAACAGACAAATCACTTTCTGCACTATGGTATGCCGAATAACCAATACGACCTTGAATTACTTCATTTGTTGCATATGACTGGATATTATTTTCTTTGAATAATGAAATATTGTGTTCTGCTTGTATACCAACAGAAAAGCGTTTCAAGACTTCATAGTCTAAGACGAATCCTACCTCATAAGGCGTAAACTCTTTATTGAAACCACCGCCTTGAGTAAAGATACCAAGATTAAACTTTCCGGTCTGACAAAAGGCCAGTATAGGGAACGCAGATATAAAGAATATTAGAATAATTTTTCGCATCTTGTTAAATCTTTATACGTATCAATCACAATACTTCGTTATAGGTTTTCACGAATCTACTTAAACGACACAATATCTGTTGTGCTCAGGTTATGTATGAGGGTTACTAATACCTAACGATTACAAAGATAGATTAAAAATAGCAAACGTACATAGTTTTATGTAAATAAGTGAAGTTTTTCTCTTATTTTTCATACTTTAGTATCAAACTGTTGTTGTATTTCGCTCTTTATTATTAACTTTGTACCATGAAAAGAGTGAACTTCATAACAACAATAAATTACGCAGACTGTATCTCTGATCAAACTGCCGACCTTCTCCCATTTTATATTAAGTCTGCAAAAGCTATGGATTGCCTTGTGAGTAATAGAATATTATTGATAGACTATCACGACGGCTATCTACCATATGTTCCAGATGATTTTCCATTCTCGAATGACAACGTTGTGAAAGACATAGACTATTGTGTCAAGAATATGTTTTCAGAAGTACAAATAAAGGAAATTAGAGAAATAGATAGTGCATTTTACTCATTCCTGAAGACTTTAAGCAATGAGCAAAAAACACAATGCATATTACATACTGATTTATGCATGTTTATAAATGGCAATAAAACTCTGTTACATAGAACAATAACGCCTTATGTTCTGGATGTCAATGGGGATGTTTGGCTTTCATTGTGTGCTTTTACATTTCCTTCTAGAGCAAACACAGGAAATGCTATTATAAAGATGAAGCGTTCTAAATGTCATTATCAATATAATAACGGATGTTGGGATATTTCTACTAATACAGAATTAACAGAGATTGAATCAAGGATATTATCACTATCTACAACAGGTCTTAGTGCTATGCAAATTGGATCTTTTATGCATCTATCAGAAGCAACAATAAAATCACATAAGCAGGCAATTTTCAAAAAACTAGGCGTCTTGAACATTTCTGAGGCCATTTCCTATGTTGTTGATTATGACTTGTTATAGTTTAATTTTTGGAAAAGGCATGCTTGAATTAGTGATACTGTCTCATACTTATATAGGTAGACATATTATACAGACTAGTAAATATGAGTTGACAGGATTTCACTGCGTCAAAAGAGCCTGATGGTAACTATTTTACGGTTCATCCGGAATATGGAGTGATTAATTGTGACGACACAGGGCTACAACTAACGATGCATGCAAATATGTTACCATTTACAATCGTAATACTAATGTCTGGAACGTAATATAACGTGAGTTCGACGAATTAGAATAAGGTTAATTGTCTATCTATAGTCCTTTGGACTGCAATTGTTGGTTTCTTAGGGAAGAAACAATATGCAGCCAAAGCTCCAAGAGTATTGACAATGAAGTTATCAAAAGATCTGTGTCTGGAATGTTCCACCTGTGCGATATTCTTAAGTTCATCGTTTACGGTCTCAATGATAGCCCGTTTTCTCAACAAGAGCCTGTCTGATATTTTCATAATAGAGCCTTTCATGTTGCTTTTTAGTTTCGTGATAAGCTGTATTCCATCAACGAAAAGTTTATCGAATAGATTCTTGCTTATATATCCCTTATCTCCAACAAGTTTGCCGTAGATAAAATCGACAAATGCTTTATATTCCAAGGGCTTACGGTCGTCAATGTCACCAGGAGTAATCATAAAGTTAAGCAATTCTCCTTTTTCATTACATATTAGGTGAAGCTTAAAACCGAAAAACCATCCCATAGAACATTTGCCTCTTTGAGCAATACCTTTATAATGGCAATTGAGTGTTAGCAATTAGATACAAAAAAGGAGACAATGGATTATCAGAAAATTCTTTGTCTCCTTTTATATTTTAAAAAGGGCCGCCCAGTGATGTGATGAAACTCCGAGTATACAAGATTTGAGAGCTCTCCGCCTTTGTAATCCACCGGCTTTACAGCTTAGTCCACTAAGGGTTTTATATGGCCCGCCATTAGCAAGAGAAGTCTTCTCGGTTTCGATTTTTTTATTGATGAGTATCCCGATCGAACTGGCACGACCCGTATAAGTTTGAGTCGGCTTTACGTTTTTCGTAATGCAAAGTTACTACTTTCAAGTGATACAGCAAAATGTTTAAGACATAAGTTTAAGGTTGAGGCATTTTTTTATACCAAAAACTAAACAACTAATTGAATTATTTTATATCTTTGCAAAAGATTACTAATCTGTATAATTTACAACCTTTAAATACTTGTTATGGCAAATACTAATGTATTAAATAAGGTGTTCCGTTTCTATGTGGACGGATTCCGCAATATGACTGTAGGGCGTGTGCTATGGACGGTTATATTGATAAAGCTTGCTGTAATTTTTCTAATACTCAAGCTATTCTTCTTCCCCGACGTGCTTGAGCAGAAGGCAAAAGGAGGCAACCAAGCCGACTATGTGGCAAGAGAACTAATTGACCGTTAGCACTAATGGCATATAATGAACACTTCAATTTATGATTACTATTAACTATAAACAATTAAGCTTATGAATTATTTGCTAACAATTGACGCTTCGCTCATCGACTGGTCGCGTGCCCAATTTGCGCTTACCGCCATCTATCACTGGCTGTTTGTGCCCCTTACATTGGGTTTGGCCGTTATCATGGGCATTATCGAGACTATTTATTATCGCACTGGCAAACCTTTTTGGCAAGAGGCATCCAAGTTTTGGCAACGCCTCTTTGGAGTAAACTTTGCCATGGGTGTTGCAACTGGCATCATCCTTGAGTTTGAGTTTGGAACAAACTGGAGCAACTATTCCTGGTTTGTTGGTGACATCTTCGGTGCCCCACTTGCCATAGAGGGCATAGTGGCTTTCTTTATGGAAAGCACGTTTGTTGCTGTTATGTTCTTTGGATGGCAGAAAGTTTCGCGCGGTTTTCATCTTGCCTCTACATGGCTTACGGGTATAGGTGCCACCATATCAGCATGGTGGATACTGGTAGCCAATTCGTGGATGCAGTACCCTATAGGTTGCGAGTTCAATCCAGATACCGTGCGCAACGAAATGACAAGCTTTATCGATGTGGCATTGTCGCCAATGGCTGTAGACAAGTTCTTCCATACCGTAATATCATCGTGGATAGTGGGTGCCGTGTTTGTGTGTGCCGTTAGTTGCTGGTATCTCTTGCGTAGCCGCGAATTCGAACTTTCACGTCAAAGTATCAAGATAGCAAGCATCGTTGGTATTGTGGCCTCGATATTGGCAATGTATACTGGTCACTCGTCTGCTGTCAAGGTGGCAGAGGTTCAGCCTATGAAACTTGCAGCAATGGAGGGACTATACAATGGAGGTAATAGTGCCTCGCTCACTATGGTGGCTGCCATTAATCCATTACGACAGCCCGACTATACCAAAGGCGAAGAGCCTCCATTGCGCATAGCCATACCCAATGGATTGTCCGTACTTGCCACAAATACACTTGACGGATATGTACCTGGCGTTAACGACATTCTTAATGGTTATACACGCGCCGATGGAACAAAAGAATTGTCGGCAGAAGATAAAATACAGCGAGGTCGCAAAGCCATAGCTACCCTTGCTGAATATCGCAAGCTTAAGGCATCCAATGACAATGACAAACGCCTGCCAGTGCTTGCAGAAGAACTAAAGAAGGACATGCCATACTTTGGATATGGTTACATTAAGGACCGTGCCGAGCTTGTGCCATACATCCCCATCAACTTCTATGCCTTCCGCATTATGGTAGGCATTGGCTCATTGCTGCTGTTGTTCTTCCTCATCATTGGTCATGTGGCATGGCGTCAAGACATTACAAAACGTGGTCGTTGGCTATGGATATCTGCATTGGTTATGCTTCCGCTTGTATACCTGGCAAGCGAGGCAGGATGGATTGTAGCCGAACTGGGTCGACAGCCATGGGCTATACAAGATATGCTGCCAACTGTTGCAGCAGTTTCTGACATTAGTTCAAGCAGCGTTGCACTAACATTCTTCATCTTCCTCGTGCTGTTCAGCGTCCTACTCTTTGCGGAGATTAGAATAATGTGCCGCGTGATAAAGAACTATAAGCCACAAATAGAACAAGCCGATTAAACTCAACCACATCGTCAAAAACATTCAACATTCGTATTATGACATATACATTTCTTCAGCAATATTGGTGGTTTATAATATCACTTCTCGGAGCGTTGCTCGTGTTTCTAATGTTTGTACAGGGGGCCAACTCGCTTGTATACAGCTTGGGCCGTACAGAAGATGGACAATGCAAGATTATAGAGTCGACCGGACGTAAGTGGGAAATTACATTCACCACTCTTGTCACCTTCGGCGGAGCCTTCTTTGCCTCTTTCCCATTGTTCTATAGCACAAGTTTTGGCGGAGCCTACTGGCTATGGATGATTATACTATTCTCGTTTGTACTGCAAGCCGTAAGCTACGAGTTTCAACACCACAAAGGCAACTTGCTTGGCACACGTACATACCGCTGGTTCCTTGTATTGAACGGCATTATCGGTCCGTTGCTCTTGGGCGCGGCTGTAGCCACATTATTCAATGGTTCCAACTTCTTTGTGGAGAAGGCGTCGCTAACAAACATAAGCGCTCCCGTTATAAGCCGTTGGGCTAATGCCTCGGCAGGGCTTGATGCTTTGCTCGACCCATGGAATTTGGTGTTAGGTTTTGCCGTAATGTTCCTTGCACGTATTCTCGGCATATTGTATATTATGAATAATGTGGACGACGAGGACATACGCTCCCGAGGTTCGGTTAGACTTATAGGCAGCACGGTGCCCTTCCTTGTGTTCTTCCTGGCTTTCTTTATACGCACAATGCTTAAAGACGGATATGCAGTAGACCCTGCAACTGGGGTGGTATTTATGGAACCAATGAAGTATCTGCACAACTATCTCGACATGTGGCCATTGGCTATGCTCACCGTTATAGGCGTTGTGCTGTTGCTTTACGCCATTGTGCGCACCATTCTTAGCCATACATATATAAAAGGTATATGGCCGGCTGGTATAGGTGTGGTGCTTGTTGTGCTGTCGATGCTACTTGTAGCGGGATGGGGAAATACAGCCTACTATCCATCAAATGCCAGCCTGCAATGCTCGTTGACAATAGCCAACAGTTGCAGTAGCGAGTTCACGCTCCGCACAATGTTCTATGTATCGCTGCTTGTCCCCTTCGTTTTCGGATACATAGCGTATGTGTGGCGAGTGATGGATAAGAAGTAAGGAATCTTAATAGAGGAAGTGTCAAAATCAAATAATTTAGGAGAAAAGACGAATTGACCTTGTCCATTTTTGTGGTTTTTCGTACTTTTGCGAATACAAATATTCAATCATACCCAATAACAATATTGAAATATGAATATGAAATCGCAACCTATCGAAATTAATAAAGGAGAACGATTATTGCTTGTAAACCTTAATAAAAGCTTTAATCAGAGTAAGGCAGAAGGAATTTATAAGCGAACCCCTTGAGGCAATAAGAAAATACTGGTATCTCAGCAAAAAAAGAGCTGACAAAGCAGATTTTGTCCTTGGTGTATATAAGGGTATTGTCAAGATTGTACTAAAATCGACAAGCGAGTGGCAGCCTATTGATGTTAGTGATGATGGCACTAAATTTCCTAAGACAAGATACATGGTAGATGGAGAAATCCTTATAGATTCTCCATATCTTGGCAAATCTGTTGAAGCTTATCCGTTTGGTTTAGGTGGTGCTGTAACTTATATTCCTCGTGATATAAAACAATGGTAAGCCCTTAAGCAATGTTATACAACTGATACGATAAAATAAAAACGAAACTATAACAATACATTAGTTGCCATATTGCACATGTAATGGTACGGAATAGAGGAACATAAAAATAGGAGGTAAATGCCCTTGATTGGTATTTACCTCCTATTCATTTTTATATTTTGAATCTATTTATCTGTTGACGAGCTTCATTACCTTACCGTTGTATTTCACTATGTATGTGCCCTTACCAAGCATTGTGCTGACGCGTTTGCTACCTTCTAAGCGGTCTACGAGTGTTCCGTCAATACCGTATACAGATACGGCACCTTCGTAAGCACCATCAACCATGAGTCTGCCTCCGACGAACGAGAAGCTTGCGCCCTGCTTTTTGGCTGTGTTAATGCCTGTAGCCACGTTGTCAATCTCCGCTTCATTGCTGAAGTAAGACTCTCCAACTCCGTATACAGCGGTCACTCTGTAAATATGTTTTCCTACTGTTGCCGTCTCGTCGGTGTATGTGCAAGTCTCTACAGGCAGATCATTTATCTTCTTGTTGTCGCGATAGATGTTGTAGCCTAAAGGTGTTTCCTTTATCGGCTCTTTGTCTTTCTGCGCATATGTAATGTCGTCAATCATCAGAGCTGAGCCATCGAGCGTAATGTGTCTTATGGCGAAGTAGCGTGCCGTTGATGGGAGACGATAGTTGAACTCTGTCCAGTTGTATGGTATGAGTTCTTCTGCAAGGAGTTTAAAGTCTGAAACTGCCTTTCCCGTTTCTGAGTAGTATACCTCTATTTTCTCCTTCTTATAGCCTCTTGACAATGTCTTAGCATAGAAGCTTATCGGTTTGTCTGCTGATACTTCTGACGAAATCAGCCAATCGTCGTTGGCTATAGTTGTGTCGTCATTGAAGAAGCTTATCAGATACTGTTTACCGCTGTGTGCTGCAAGAGCTTCCATCTCACTGCTTGTAAGTCCTGCTTCTTCCGTATTGAACACTTGGAATGCCATCGGCTCGTTAACGTGTTCGTATCGTATATACCAGTCGCCGGTCTTCTCCTTGTCTTCGTCCACGAGTGTCCATGGGTCAAGTCCGTCAATTGCAAATGCCGGGTAGCCTTCAAAGTCTTCCATTGCTTCCATGTAGTTATTGTATATGCCAGCATTGTCCCATGACAATTCCACATTGCCGCCCCTTGTAGTTGCCTTGAGGTTGGTTGCTATGGGCAGCGATGGCATTACAATGTCCACGCCAATCTCTTCCGACATATCGTTGTTTGTCTTTTCGTCCTGTTCTGCCAATGTCTGTACAGAGTATGCTACGGTCGTACCAGCAGCGAAAACATCCTCTTTCACGCTGAATGTCACGTCTTTCTCCATTGCCGGTTCAAGTGTATTGATGCTTTTTGTTTCCACCAATTCTCCATTACGCAGCAAATTCACCTCTATGTTATCTACGGTTTTGTTGCCAGAGTTCACGATGGTGGTTCTGACGGGAAATTGCGTGTTAATGGTTACGTTTTTATCGATAATCGGTTTTGTCGGCATCACGTCGTAGCAGTTGTCGATGAGTGCCAACTTGTCCACATGTATATTGTGTCCACCTTCTGCATTTCCTTTCAATCCGATCTGTATGTACTTGCTACCGAGCAGTTCATCAAGCTTCACGTAGTATTCTTTCCATCCTTCATTTTCGGCTCCGAGTGCTATCGGACTTCCAAATGCCTTGAACTCGCCGCCGTCCTTAGCGAACTCAACTGTAAGATTATCCTTGTCTGCTGCATTGCTCGTGTGGTACACATGGTAGACGAATATCGGATGTAACATTTCTGAGATGTCGAAGAGTGGTGATAGGAAATACTCATGTGTTCCCTTTGGAGCTGAGTAAGAACGGAAGAGCAGGAGTCCGGCATCATCATCCATTGCGTATGTCTGTGGACTAAAACCGTATGTTCTTACATCCCAATATTTTTCCTTTTCGCTGTATGTATTTTCCGAATACCATGGATATAGGGATGTAGAAGCGTAGGCGAATGACTCGTCAAACGGTGCCATGTATGGTTCGCCTGAAATCACAAGGTTAGATTTCGCGCCTTCATTTACTACTTCGTTGTTAATAGCTTTTATGGTGTAGAGGTTCAGCTCCTGCTGTGCATAGTTGTAGTCTATTTTGTCATCTACGAACTCCGTGCCTTTTACTGTGGCTAACGGTGTTTCTGTGTTTGCTCTCGTAATGGAGTACTGCAGATTTTGCGTGTCAATGTATCCTCCGTGTATTCCTTCCGTAGGTGCAGTCCATTTGATTTTCACTTTGTTGCCGTCGGCAACAGCCTTGATATCGGCTATTTCTATTGGCACGTCATAGCCAACGTATGTTTCCTCGGTAACTGTCTCTCCATTTCCGCCTTCGTTGTTAACGGTTATCTTGTATGTGTATATGCCCGATTTGTCAACTGTATCGGTAAAACTCAGTTTCTCGCCCGGTGTGGGGTTTGTAAAAGTTTTCACGTTACCCTTTAGGTCTTCACGGTATACGTTGATACTGCTAATCTTTGCCAGCGGAGCTCCATTGGCGTCAAGCGAGGGTGCAGTGAATGAGATATCAACACTCTTTTCGCCCTTTTCTGCCGGTTTAAGGCTTGTGTCGCTCACTATTCCAGGCACTGCCACGTTTACAACTTCTGATACCTTTATATCGTCGAGCAGCAGGAAATATTTGGCTGCCGCGCTGATTTCATGAAAAGCAAGATTATAGTCTCCGCTTTCTTCCACTGTGAACTTGTATTCGGTTTCTTTCGGTGAAGGCCATACCACGGACAGTTTGTCGGCTATTGGCTTCTGTTCGTCTACCTCTGCCTTTGCTCCGATTGTCACTTCTACGGTTTCTATTGCCGCCGCTGAGCGGCATTGTGTGGTGAATGAAATTCTATACTCCTTGTCTTTCTCGAAGTGTATTGCCGGGAGAAAGAGCCAGTCGTCGCCTGCTTTGTAGTCGTTGTAGTCGTATCGTACGAGGCGTTGCTCCTTGTCGTATCTCCATGTCACTCCATCTTCATTGGCGTCGATTACGACAAACTTGTTCATTGACTCTTCCGTATCAAACGTTTCTACGAAAGGCAAGCTTGATTGTGCCGTTGCGCTCAGTGATAGCGCAAGGCATTCTGCAAGTTGTATAATTCTCTTGTTTCTCATAATAGAAATATTAAATTGTGAATATAGAATTATCAACGTTTCATCTTAAGCCCTTATGCAATAAGTATTGCACTATAGACATAAAACCTTTAACATTCGCAAATGTAGCAATAAAAATATTAACAAAGAAGAAATATAGACATTTTTTTATAATAAACCTTTTTTACTTCCTTTTTGTCGAATTAACCCGTAAAAAGGAATGTACTTTCAGTGTTCGTTCTTTTCTTGCATACACATCCGTGCTTATCTATGACACCTGTTGGAGATTCTCACGCACCCTAATATCACTCTACTTTCTACGTATGCGAAGAAAGCGTCTTTATGTGAGAGGGAGCGTGAGATAGAAGCTTGTAAAGGGTGGGTGTGTGGCTACGGCGAGACACCATAGCCTTCTATGTCAGCCTTGTAAGCCATGTTAATATAAAGGCACCATCTGTGAGGTCATTCTGCCATCAGCAGCTGCTTGAAGTCGCTGAACTCCTTCGACATGGCGATGCTCTTCTTCTTGCCCTTCATAAAGGCTGCAAGACGTTCGGGTATTGCAACCTCGGCGTTTATTGCCGATTCTACTGTATCCTTAAACTTGGCAGGATGAGCTGTCTCGCCAAATACACCAACCTCGCCATCAAGCAACAAGTCCTTTAATGCCTGATATCCGCATGCTCCATGTGGGTCGAGAATATAGTGGTTGGTTTCATAGCATTGGCGCATAGCATGGCGTATCTGTTCGTCGCTATATGTTGCGCCACTCATGAGGCTCGAAATCTTCTTCCAGTCGCCCTTGAAGAGATCGTATATACGTGCAAAGTTGCTTGGATCGCCCACATCCATAGCATTGGCAATAGTCTGTATACTTGGACGTGGATTATACTCGCCAGTCTGCAAGTACTTGTATACAATGTCGTTGGCATTGTTTGCAGCTATGAAACGTTTCACAGGCAAGCCCATTTCTCGTCCGAAGATGGCTGCCGTGATGTTGCCAAAGTTGCCGCTCGGCACACATATCACGTAGCCATGCTCTTTGCCCATACGCTTTAACTGGGCATAGGCATAGAAATAATAGAATGCCTGTGGCAAGAAACGAGCCACATTGATAGAGTTGGCAGACGTCAGCTTCATATGCTTATTGAGCTCGTCATCCATGAATGCCTGCTTTACAAGAGCCTGGCAGTCGTCAAACACTCCGTCCACTTCAATTGCTGTGATATTTTGTCCGAGTGTGGTAAACTGGCTCTCCTGTATCTTACTTACCTTGCCCTTGGGATAGAGCACATACACATGTATGCCCTCTACACCAAGAAATCCGTTTGCAACAGCCGAACCTGTATCGCCACTTGTGGCTACAAGTACATTGACGTTTTTAGTTCCTTCCTCGCGTATAAAGTATTGCAGCATGCGCGCCATAAAGCGTGCACCTACATCCTTGAATGCAAGTGTTGGTCCGTGGAATAGTTCGAGCGAGTAAATATTATCCTCTACCTCTTTTATAGGACAATCAAACGCCAGAGTGTCGTATACTATACGCTTTAAGTCGTCGGCCTTGACATCCTCGCCAAAGAAGGCGTCTGCCACCTTATATGCTATCTCTTGAAACGAGAGTTTGTCTATGTTGTCGAAGAACTCCTTAGGCAACTTCTTTATACGCTCTGGCATATAGAGTCCGCGATCGGGAGCAAGTCCTTTTACTACTGCCTCGTGCAATGAGGCTTGGGGTGCTGTATGATTGGTGCTGTAATATTTCATAATTTAAGTGAAAAGTTAAGAGTGAAGAGTGAAGAATCTCAATGTTATAAGGGAAGAGTGAAAAGGGAAGAGTGAAAAGGGAAAAGTGAAGAGTGAAGAATCCTATTCTTTTAGAGGGAAGGTTCCTTCATAAACTCGTTCATAAACTCTGTCAGGTGCAGCATGCCGTAGCTGCCACTTACACAACTCACCTCACTGTATGTCTCTACATCGTCTGGCTTGATGCCTGGATACCATATCACAAATGGCACAGGTTCCTTGACGTGTGTGCGTATCTCTACTGGTGTAGGATGGTCGGGCATAATAGCTATTGCTACAGGCTCGTCCCACTTGGACACTTCTTCAAAGATAGGACCCACCATACGTTTGTCAAGGTTCTCTATAGTGCGCAACTTTAGTTCAAGGTCGCCATCATGACCAGCCTCATCGCTTGCTTCAACATGTAGAAATACAAAGTCGTCCTTACGTAGGGCCTCTATAGCCGCTTGTGTCTTGCCCTCATAGTTGGTATCGGCAAGTCCAGTTGCACCTGGCACAATGATGTTGTGCAGCCCTGCATAATGGCCTATGCCGCGTATTAGGTCTACAGCCGATATCACGTCGCCACGCTTTATCTGTGGATACATCTCCGAAAGGGTTTTCATCTGCGGACGATATCCTCCACCCCATGGCCATATGCTGTTAGCCTGGTCTTTACCTTCGGCACGTCGCTTTACATTAAGTGGAGCGTCGTACAGCACGTCTTGCGACTTGATGATAAGCTCATTGAGCAATGTAACAGTCGGCAAAGCCTCTTGCTCGTATCCTTTCTTTGGACGGATAAGTAGCTTGCGCCATTCCTCATTGGGATGGTCGTGAGGTGGAGCACACTCGATGTACTTGTTTCCACCTTTTATAATAAGGAGATGTCTGTATTGTATGCCCTTTACAAAGCGTATACGGTCGCTGCCAAGACGCTCGTTAAGGAGGTCAATCAGTTGAGTGCTATCGTCGGTGGTAAGATGTCCGCCATGATGATTCTTTATTTTGCCATTCTCAAGACAGATGATATTGCAGCGCAATGCAAGGTCGTCTGGTTCCATTTCGTAACCTATAGAGGCTGCCTCCAATGGACCTCTACCCTCGTACACCTTATTCATATCATAGCCAAGGATAGTAGCATTGGCAACCTCGCTACCAGGCAGAAAACCATCAGGCACTGTAAGCAGGCGTCCGGTACGTCCAATACGTGCCAAATGGTCCATATTAGGAGTATTGGCATATTCGAGAAGTGTTTTTCCTCCAAGACGGTCGACGGCATGGTCGGCCATACCGTCGCCAAGTATTATAATGTGTTTCATACGCAAAAGACCTTTATACGTTAGCTATTGACATAATATTGGCAAACACGCCGGCAGCAGTAACACTGGCACCAGCTCCGTAGCCTTGGATAAGCATTGGGAACTCGCGGTAACGCTCGGTTGTTAGAGACACAACATTATTGCTGCCTTCAAGGTTGTAGAACGGATGTGCTTGTCCTACTTCCTTCAAGGCCACAGAAGTCTTGCCATGGTCGAATGTGGCTACAAATCGCCAGCGCTTGCCTTCTGCCTCAAGTTGTTTGCGACGAGCCTCAAAGTCGGCATCAAGACTTGGCAGTTTCTGCCAGAAATCGTCTATGCTACCTTCAAAGAACGAGTCTGGTATAAATAGATGTTTCTCCACATCTGCCTTCTCCACCTTATAGCCTGCCTCTCTTGATAGGATTACAAGTTTGCGTATAACGTCCTTGCCACTAAGGTCGATACGTGGATCGGGCTCGCTGTAGCCTTGCTCCTTGGCACGGCGCACAGCCTCTGAGAAAGGTACATCAGCAGATATCTCGTTAAATATAAAGTTGAGCGTGCCGCTAAGCACAGCCTCAATCTTAAGTATTACGTCACCCGAATTGCGCAAGTCGTTTATGGTGCCAATGATAGGTAGTCCGGCTCCCACATTAGTCTCGTAACGGAACTTGACACCACGCGCAAGGGCGGTTTCCTTAAGTTTAATATAATTGTCGTACGACGACGACGCAGCTATCTTGTTGGCGGCAATGACAGATGTGTTATGTTCAATAAGCGACTGGTACAATGCAGCCACATCCTTACTTGCCGTACAATCCACAAACACGCTGTTGAAGATGTTCATCTTTATAATCTCGTCTCTCAACAGTTGGTCGTTGCATGCCGGAGCCTTCTCAAGCTCTTCGCGATAGGTTGCAAGGTCGATGCCGTCGCGATTGAATATGGCCTTCTTCGACGACGCTATGCCCACAACGTTCAGCTTAAGTCGTTTGGTACGCTTAAGTTCCTCGTACTGATCGTGTATCTGCTCAAGAAGTTGTCCGCCCACAGTTCCTACACCGCAGACAAAGAGGTTTAGTACCTTGTATTCTGAAAGGAAGAACGAGTCGTGCAACACATTCAATGCCTTGCGCAGATAGGTGCTGTCTACTACAAACGAGATATTGGTCTCGGATGCACCTTGCGCACAGGCAATAACGCTAATGCCGCTTCGGCCCAATGTGCCAAACAATTTACCGGCAATGCCAGGTGTATGCTTCATGTTCTCGCCTACGATGGCGATGGTAGCAAGTCCACTCTCGGCGTGCATCGGGAACATGGCACCAGTCTCTATCTCCTTGGCAAACTCGCCGTTAAGAACATCTACGGCAGCCTTGGCATCCTGATCGCGCACACCTATAGATGTAGAGTTCTCCGAAGAAGCCTGCGACACCATAAACACGCTTATGCCATTGTCGGCCAAGGCTGTAAAGATGCGTCGGTTTACACCTATGACACCCACCATCGACAAACCCGTTACTGTTATAAGCGTAGTGCCGTTGATGCTCGATATACCCTTGATTGGCTTAGAGTCGTTGTCTATCTGTGCCTTGATAATAGTTCCCTCTGCTTCGGGGTTGAATGTGTTCTTAACACGAATTGGAATATTCTTTACGCATACTGGATATATCGTTGGCGGATAAATAACCTTTGCACCAAAGTTGCAAAGCTCCATTGCCTCGATATAACTAAGCTCGTTTATAGTATAAGCGGTCTTTATTACACGCGGGTCGGCTGTCATAAAGCCATCGACATCGGTCCATATCTCGAGTATGTCGGCATCGAGGGCAGCTGCAATAATAGCAGCGGTATAGTCGGAACCACCACGTCCAAGATTGGTTGTCTCATTAGAGTCGCGGTCCATACTTATAAAACCAGGAACAAGAGATACGCGTGGCAGGTCGCTGAATGTACGACGTACCAGACGATTGGTAAGTTCGGAGTCAAGAATGTTCTTGTGATTCTTCTGCACTGTCTTAATAAAATCGCGCGAGTCGAACCACTTAGCTCCTTGCACAAGTGTGGCTACAATATTTGAGCTAAGACGCTCGCCATAGCTTACGATAGCATCCTGTGTCTTGTTGGAAAGGTCGTGGATGAGGTAGACGCCGAAATAGATAGAGCGCAACTGCTCAAACAGCGAGTCTACAATATTAAACAGTTTCTCACGCTTGCGTGTATCGGTAATGATGGTATCTATCATCTTGTGGTGGCGGTCTACCATAGCCTGAAACTCGTCTTTCCACGCATCATCACCTTTAAGGGCAAGTTGGGATGTGGCAAGGAGCTTGTCGGTAATGCCTCCAAGGGCGCTAACCACCACAATTACTGGCTGTTTTTCTGCCTGTTTCTCTACAATAGCCTTGAGACTAAGAATGCTCTCCACGGAACCTACCGAGGTTCCGCCAAACTTTAATACTTTCATTTTCTTCTTGTTCTTTGGTTAATGCCTCCATACAAAGGAGGCTGATTGTGTTTCGATGCCTAAGCTTGTCTACGCAGCGAGACTGGCTTCTGTCCCAATCCTCAATACGAGAGAGGTATGAGCGAGACACCTTTGTCTGCTTAGCTTACTGCGCGACAGTGGGGCGTATGGCACCGTGTCGTAACATTAAGTTTAATAAAGTGTCGGCAAATTTACGAAAAATAAATGTTATAGCAACTAAAAAGACAAGAAAAATGACAATTTCTTACAAAACAAGAAAGCAAAACTATCAATAGTAGCAAATAGAAACTAAGGATAAGAGTAATTTGAGTGGTACGGTTCTTAGGCCGTACCACCTGTTGTCAGCCTTTAAGCAAATGGCTTAAATAGTCTAAATAATTGTCCACATCCTTGTCGTCGATGCGGTTCCATATGTCGCCCAAGAAGGCTGCGCCACCAAAATGCCACTCTTTTAAGGCTTGTATATGACTGGCGTCTATGCCTCCCAATGCCACCACCTTATTGTCTATAATCTTATTGGCAGCTGCGTCGTTCAGCATTTCGGGTGTGAAGGCGGCTCCATAGCCTTCCTTGGATATACTGTCGAATATCGGACTAAGGAACATATAATTCATCCTTGGCTTGTTGTGCACCACTTCCTTCAAACTGTGACACGAGCATGATATGCTCTTATTGAAGCCTTCGGGGGCTTGCGGACAGCGGTGGTTGAGGTGTATGCCATGCAGACGGTAAGTGCTTGCCAACTCAAAATGGCTGTGCAACACTATACGGTTGTGCCACTCCTGAGGTATTTTGTCAAGCAACTGGCTGCATTCCTCTATGCTTGCACCTGGCTTACGAAGGTGAAGAAGGTCTACACCATGGGCAAATAGCCGGGGTATGAAGTGCGCCTCGCCTTGCAGAAACTTTGGAGAGGTTATAACAATCCATTTCATACAATCAAGTTTTGTCTTAATCAAAACATTACAACAAGCTGTCTATAAAGCGTTTCATCTCTTCCACCGGATTCTCGGCATTAAGTATAGCGCCACTAACAGCTATGCCACTAACGCCTGTTGCCATTACATCCTTTATATCGGGCTGCAAGATGCCGCCAATGGCTACAACGGGGATGTTGATGTCATGCGCCTTCATCTTACTGATAATGTGTCGATAGCCATCAAGTCCCAATACCGGAGACAGATTCTTCTTGGTTGTTGTAAATCGATAGGGTCCACAACCTATATAGTTGGCACCTTGACGCCACAAGCGTTCTACATCCTCAAAGGTGTTTGCCGTGCCTCCTATTATGCGGTTTGCACCAAGCTGGTTGCGTGCCTCGTCCACTGGCATATCATTCTTGCCTAAGTGCACACCGTCGGCACCAGTAATTCCTACCCATTCTACATGGTCGTCAAGAATAAATGTGGCGCCATACTCCTTGCACATAGCACCAATCTGCTTGGCAGCCAATAAGAAGTCGACTTCTTGGGCATCCTTCATTCTCAACTGAATCCATCGGCATCCGCCCTCAAGAGCAAGGCGTGCGCCTTCCACATAATCGTAACGTGTATTTGAGTGTGTTATGAATTGTATCATCTTATTATCAATTTCTCAGGATTAAACAAATGGTCAACTGGACCGTGTCCCTCGCCTATATTCACATCCTTTCCGGCTTCAAGAGCCATAGAAAGATATGTCTTGGCTTTTGCCACAGCTTGTGGCATATCTTCGCCACGTGCCATAAAAGAGGCTATTGCCGATGAGAGAGTGCAACCAGTGCCATGTGTATTGCGTGTATGTATGGTTTCGTGCATATACTGGTGCGTTTCGCCGTTATTAATATACAGTCGGTCTATCTTCTTGTTTCCCTCAAGATGTCCTCCCTTTATCAGCACAGCCTTACATCCCATGTCGAGTATGTTATGTGCGGCACGGTCCATATCGTCCATACTATTTATCTTGATGTTTGACAGAACCTCGGCTTCGGGCACATTTGGTGTAAGCAATGTAGCCATTGGCAACAACATACGGCAGAATATGTCTAAGGCTTCGGGCTGCATAAGCATCGATCCACTGGTAGACACCATTACTGGATCAATAACCATTATGCCCGGCTTGCTCTCTTGCAGAGTGTTGACGATTGCTTTTATTGTTGCCATATCGTTTACCATTCCTATCTTCACCGCCTCGGGCTTAATGTCGTCCATTACAGCCTTTATCTGTCCCGATACAATATCGGGCTTAATAGACTGAATGGCTTTCACCCCCATAGTGTTCTGCACGGTTATCGATGTTATTGCCGATGCCGCATAAACACCTAAGGCAGACATCGTCTTGATGTCTGCCTGCACTCCGGCTCCGCCACAACTGTCCGAACCGGCTATTGTCAATACTGCAATATACTTCATTATTGTTAGGATATCTTTGCAATATATTTCTTCAACACATTGCCCACAGCTGCATTGCGCAGTATGCAGCCCTCAAGCACCACTACCCCAATAATGGCTGTAAGTATGCCGAGCAATACGTCTATAATATAATGATGTGTGCTGTAGACTGCTGTCCACCATATACCCATACAGATGAAGGCAAAAACGGCGATGGTAAGTTTATGCTCGCGTGCCTTTACGGCATATATGGTAGCTACAAGCATGTAGGCTGCATGCAGCGACGGAACTGCAGCAAACACATTGCTGTTGTTGCCGTAAATAGACTTGAACACTGGAATGCCAAGCAACAGGTCGAATCTACCTAAGCCTGCTACATTGCCGGGGGTATTAAGCACAGGCTCAAAACCATAGTTAATGGCATACCAAGGTGGCGCTGCCGGATGTATATAATATCCGCAGAAGCCTACAAGGTTGACAAAGAGGAAGGCAAACGAAAAGCGAAGATACATCTCGCGCTTGCCCTTAAGGTACAACCAAATGGCATAACCTAACGGCACCGGTACCCAACATAGATAGAACACGCCTGCCATAAAGTCGGCAACGGCACAGTTGTGCATGTTGAACCATTCGCCTGGTATAACTGTTCCCGATGCTGTGGCTATTCCAAACAGCGAGCGTTCGGCCTCAAATAGTCCTCTAACATCAATGGGATTTACCTTGTAGTTGGGATAAAAGCGCATAGAGTCGTAGCTCACGGCAAAGAGAAGCCACGGCAACAGAGCCAATGCCACCTTGCGTGTAGGACGCAAAACTACAAGGAGCAACCAGAATAATATAATGTAAATGCTGAACATTTTATATCAAATAGATTTTCTATTGCCTACAACTGGCTTAGGCTTTCTTGCCGTCGCGCTTGTTCAACTCCTTATAACAATGTGCCACACGCCAAAAGGCGGTGATATTGGCAAGCACAGCGATGATAATCATAGGTACTACAAGCACCCATACATTGCTGCACACGCCGCAGAATATTGCACCTATGGCTGTAACAACAACACGCTCAGGGCGCTGCATTAGTCCTACCTTGCACTCTATATCCAGACCTTCGGCACGTGCACGCACATAACTTACCATTACCGAGCCTACCATAGCTACAAAGGTAACGACGCCTGCCCATTCCCATCCTTCTATGCTAAGCAAGAAGTAGCAGATGCCAAAGAGGGTGCAAAGCTCGCTGTATCGGTCGAGTGTTGAGTCCCACAATGCTCCAAATGTAGACGACATATTGCCCATACGTGCCAAACGGCCGTCCATCATGTCAAACAATCCAGCAAAGAGGATTACACCTCCACCCCATCCTATCCATGCCATTGCCTCTTCTGAAGGCAGTTCGGCTGCATAAATAAACATTGCTGTTGCCACAACATTAAGCAAGAAACCCGTTGTTGTAATGAAGTTGGGAGTGATGCCTATCTTTATCATTCCCTTAATCAGAGGGTTGATGATGACATATATCACCTTCTGTAAAAAATCCCTATAATTCATATTCTTTAATTTGTTTTGTTTCTTTTATTGGTTAACTATGCTTTGCCATCGTCGGTGGCAGATATCAAGCATTATTGCCCGCACGACCTTCCATAATGGAACACAAAGGTGCGCTGCATCTGATAATTCCACAGCACAGCTACCAGCACAGCCACAATGGTCTTTGATATGATGTAATTCATACCCGTCAGTTCGGTTAGCCGCCATGTGCCTAAGGTGTTGAAGGCTATGCTGCCTATCCACACAAACACATAGCGCAACGCCACGTACTTCTTCTTAAGCCCTATTGCATGAAAAACCCAACGGTAGTTGATGCCACAATTGACAAGTCCACCGCTGAAGGCTCCCAACAATGTGGCATAAGCATACCACATACCCAGCACATTAGCAAGCAACAGCGTTATACCGAAGTCTACGCATGATGCTACCCATGCCGAACATTGGGCTTTGGCAAACGTGGCAATAGTATTCTTAAGATTGCCCATCGCACGTTATGTCTGTAAAATATAATTGTTTTGTTACTATATATAATAATGTAGAAAATGGGGACTATACCTCTTTTAAACCTTACTTATTAGGCACTCATCCCCTACTAAGGATGCAAAATTATAGAAAAATATTTAAATGCGAAAAGTTTTCTATCCTTTTTTCATTTATTATATATAACTTTGCAGTAGAAATCTAAAAGGATAAATAGTTAATTACAGGTGAAAAGGTATTTTGGTATTACATTGCTGCTATTGTTGTTGACAACCGTAGTAAGCGCACAACAAATTACAGGTGAGATATACGACAGTGATGGCTATCCCATCCCATTGGCAAGTGCTATATACAAGGGGCACCATGTGGCCGAAGCAAGCGATATTAACGGCAAGTTCTCTATTGCACGTCATAACGGATGGGAACTAACGTTCAGTTCGGTAGGCTTCCAACCGCAAACTATAAAGGTTAGCTCAAGCACACCATCGCACCTAAAGATTGTGCTTAAGGAAGACTCACGCTCGCTTGGCGAGGTGGTTATCAAACAGAAGCGCGAACGTTATTCGCGCAAGAACAATCCGGCAGTGGAGCTTATGAAGCGTGTCATTGCCGCCAAGAAACGTACCCATCTCGAAAACAACGACTATTATCAGTATAACAAGTACCAAAAGATTTCGTTTGCCCTTAACGACATCAAGCCCGAAGACCTTACTACGGGCCGATTTAAGAACAAGTCGTATGTTAAGGACCAGATAGAGACTTCGCCATACAACGGCAAGCTTATACTTCCAGTGTCGGTAGACGAAACTGTTACTCAGCACATCTACCGCAAGAACCCTAAGGAGGAGAAAGACATTATTAAAGGTCAGCGCCAAGAGGGTGTTAACAACTTGCTTCAGACTGGCGAGATTCTTAATACCATGCTTAAGGAGGTTTTCACCGATGTTGATATCTACGACGACCACATGCGCCTGATGCAGTATCAGTTTGTATCGCCTATAGGCGAGACCGCTATCTCGTTCTACCGCTATTACATCCAGGATACGGTGTATGTAAACCACGACTTGTGCTATCATCTTGAGTTTATACCTAACAACCAGCAGGACTTTGGATTCCGTGGCGAGCTGTTTGTGCTTGCCGACTCTACACTTCATGTCAAGAAGTGCACATTCACCTTGCCTAAGCGCACAGATGTGAACTTTGTTGAGGATATGAAGATTACACAAGAGTACACCAAGTTGCCTAACGGCGAATGGGCGCTTTCGGTGGATGATCTTACTGCTGAGCTTAAGGTAAACAAGTTCCTTGGTGGGGTTCTCGTTACCAAAACTACACGATACGACGACTATGCCTTCGACGATTTGCCTAAGAAACTGTTTAAGGGCAAAGCTAAAGTAAAGCATGAGGCTGATGCTATGGTGCGCGACGAGGCTTTTTGGAATCAGTATCGTGCAGTGGAACTTACTAAGGGCGAATCGTCGATGAATGCCTTTATACACCGCATCGAACAGTCGAAGAACTTTAAATGGATTATATTCGGACTGCGTGCCTTGCTCGAAAACTATGTTGAGACGGGCTCTATGCGAACAAAGTCGAAGTTCGATTTTGGTCCGGTTAACACCATTATATCTTCCAACTTTGTCGACAAGTATCGTCTGCGTGTCAGTGGTCGTACTACAGCCAACCTCAACAAGCATCTCTTCTGGAAGGGATATTATGCCTATGGTACAGAGTCGCAGAAACACTATTATGGCACGGAGATAACCTACTCGCTCAACAAGAAGAAGAATGTGCCGTTTGAGTTTCCACAGCGCAACATCACCTTCGAGACTGGATATGATGTTATGTCGCCTGCCGACAAGTTCCTCGTACACAACAAGGATAACGTATTTATGTCGTTGCGCACACAAAAGGTAGAACAGATGTACTTCTACAACAGACAGAAGCTGTCGTTCGACTATGAAACCGACTGGGGATTCTCTATAAACACATCCGTAAAGGCAGAAAGCAACCGTCCAACTGGCGACCTTGTATTCAAGAAGATGCCTGGAGCAATAACTAATCCTACTGCCGACGGCAACGAATATGTAAACCGTATACGCACAACCGAATTCAAGATTGGATTGCGCTACTGCCCAGGACAGACATTTATCAACACCAAGCAGCAACGCTGGCCGGTAAACCTCGACGCTCCTGAGTTTACGGTAAGCCATACAGTTGGCTTGAACAATGTGCTTGGCGGACAATACAAGCTCAACTTCACCGAAGCCGGAATATACAAACGCTTCTGGATGGGTAGCTGGGGATATATCGACACGCACATCAATGCGGGAGCACAGTGGAACAAGGTGCCTTTCCCATTGCTTTGCATGCCTCCAGTAAACATTACCTACTTTGAGCTTGAGAACACTATGTCGATGATGAAGAACATGGAGTTCCTTAACGACCGCTACTGCTATGGTTCTATATCGTGGGACCTAAACGGAAAAATATTAAACCGTATACCGCTGATACGCAAACTTAAGTGGCGTGAGTGGATTGGAGTAAAGGGTATGTGGAGCACACTTACCGACAAGAACAACCCAATGCTGGCACAGAACCAGAACGACCCATTGTTGTTCCAGTTCCCTGAAGGCACTAAGGTTATGGACAAGAAGACACCCTACTGGGAAATAGTAGTGGGTGTGCACAACATATTCAAGTTCTTTGCTATAGACTATGTTCGCCGTATGAACTATCACGGACCGGACATCAAGGAAAACGGTATACGATTCGCCTTTATGGCGACATTCTAAGATATAGTGCAAATGCACTAAAACGACTAATTTCTAAACATCTATATTTACCTTTGAGGCTCATGGACCGGGATTGGTTCGTGAGCCTTTTTTGTATGGTAACATCAGATATAATACTCGGCACTATCAACCACTCCGGCACGTAGTGCCAACTTGGTAGCCTCGTGTGCATTATTGACACCAAGTTTGCGGAAGATATTTTTGCGATGAGTGTTTACTGTATGGAATGAGGAGAAGCGGCGTTCGGCTATCTCCTTTGTAGTAAGTCCCATGGCTATAAGCTTCAGTATTTCTGTCTCTGTCTTGGTAAGGCAGGCAATAGCTGGCGACATATCGTCTACTACAGGCGGATTGAGCAACATCTCGGCTATACGTTGGCAGATAAACCTTTGGTGGCGCAAGGCATACATCATCGACTCGCGTATCTCATACAATGGTGAATCCTTCATCACAATACCAAACTGACGGTTGTTTGCCACTGTCTGATTGATAAACTCATAGCTTAGTTCGTCGCAAAACAATACCCATAAGGCATTTGGAAAACGCTGGGCTATGATTTGAAGCTCTGCCACATCGTTAATGTCGAACATAGTATAGTCGAGATAAACCACAGCATCCGACTCTTCGTTAAGTGTCTCTATCAGCGTAGCTTTGTCTTCTACGCTGCGATATTGTGGCGCCTCGCTCAAACTGTCGGCCACGTGTATCAATCCTACACGTGTTATATCCTGTTTGTCTGCAAATACTATCATTGTGTCTTTCTTTTATTGATTAGGGTTGCAAAAGTAATAAAAAGACAGGGTATAACAAAACAAATAGATAAAAAATTGCTTGAGTGGTACGGTTCGGAGACCGTACCTCCTATAATTAAAAAACGTCCATTACGCATGTAATGGACGTTTTTTAGTAATTTTATTGTCGTACAATAGACTTATACAAGCCTATAATTACTTAACCATCATCTTCTTGCCGTTCATGATAACAAGACCCTTATAGTCCTTGTTAACACGCTGACCAGCGATGTTGTACATCACGTTGTTCTTAACAGCTGTTGTAGTCTGGATGTTGTTGATACCAGTCGTACCCTCAACCATCTTGAAGAGCATAGGAAGAACGGTCTTATCCATCTTCTTAGCGTAAGCACCAAATGTTGTGTATGTGCCATCACCAAACTGGATAAACTTGCCGTTGTTTGTAAGAGAGAATGTGCCGTTATCAGAAGCCTCAAGCTCCCAAGCTACAGGCTCTTTACCAAGCTGGAAAGATGCGTGTTCGCCATCCATATAGAGGTAGCGACCATAGCAGTCCTGGATTGAGTAACCATCCTCGAATTCTGCAAATACGAAGTTGTCGTCGTAAGAAGACTCAATCTTCAACTCGTCCAAAGTTCCTTCCTTCATCTGTGTGTTAAGGTAGCCAAAATTAGCGGTCTCTTTTTGAGGCATAGCATAATATGTATTTCCATCGCGCTGTGCAACGATGAGGTACTTCTTGCCAGACTCAATCGCAGTAGCCTTCTTGTATGTTACGTAGTGCCATACATAGATAGTGCAAGTTGCCTTACCAGCAGCATACTTGTCGTTCTCAGCAGCCTCAGCTGTGATAACAGCCTTGCCTTCCTCTGTACCAAGAGCAATAACACCCTCAGCATTTACTGTAGCAACAGCCTCGTTGTCAGAAGAGAACTTAACTGTAGCAGTAGTCTCCCATGAGAAAGTAGGAGATTTAAAATCTGTACCTACCTCATGGTTTACCTTATCAACAGAGAAAGCAAGAGCAGGATTCTTCTTAATAGCACCTTCCTGCTTGTAGATAAGAATCTTGGTAATTTGTGTGTTATGCCTAGATGTTACCTTTAAGGTGTACTGATTGCCAGCAGCCTGATAAGCAGCGTTGATCTCATAGGTATTAGTCTTAGCATCACCTGTCTTTTTTTTGTCTCCTGTATCCATAGCAGCACCCTTAGTCTCGGTACTAACAGCCTTATCACCAACAAAGATATTCTGACCTACAGAAGCCGATGCGCCTGCATGACCAACAACCTCAATCTTTGATACAGCGAAGTCGAACTTAGGCAATGTCAACGTGGACCCTTGCTTACCAAGCATAAGGTAACCATCAGTATTGAAATAATAGCCTGTTTGAGCTGCAAGTGTGACAGTGTATGTTCCGTTGCTGAACTCCTGACTTTTTGTAGCCTTATTGGCACTTCCTTCAGGCAACTTCCACTTGGAATTATCCGTGAAGTCAAGAGTTACTTCCTGTGCTGATATAGCTCCGCAAATGAGCATCATCACAGCCATTAATGTAAAGCGTAAAGTTTTAATCATAATAGTTTTGTTTTAAAGTTTATAGATGTTTGTATGTATATAGTTTCTTACACATTGTTAGGGTAGCACCCTATGATATTGCAAAGTTATACAAATAATATATACGAACAAAGGGATATGGGGTTAAAAATAGGTTAATTTAATATTAAGAGGACGTTTCGGAAAAAAACAAAGAAAAGTCAATATATTAAAAGGTCAAAGTAATATATATTAAATGGCAAAGTATATTATATTAAATGGCAAAGTATATTATATTAAATGGCAAAGTATATTATATTACTTTTTGGAGGCATATTTATGGTGTGAAAACAGAGCCAATAAGTCCATATGCCATGACATAAAAGAAGAAAGGGTTTGTCGAGACTGCAGCCTCAACAAACCCATTACTCATTAAGATTCTTAAATATATTCCCGATTACTTTACAATCATCTTCTTGCCGTTCTCGATAACAACACCCTTGAAGTCCTTGCTTACACGCTGACCAGCGAGGTTGTAACGAACACCGTTCTGAGCCTTGTCGGCTGTGATGTTGGTGATGCCAGTAATTGTTGTGTTAACAATCACTTCATTAAAATTAAGAGCAGATGTTTTTTTAGGATCCTTCTTACAAATTGTAAATGTTACCTCGCTTGCATCACCTGTCCAAGTGTAATTACGAGTTTTTGAGTCCATTTTCACCTCTCCTGTAGATGGTTTAAATACACCATTTCCTGCTACTTTGTTGGCTTCAAAGATAATCTCTTTCATGTTACCATTAGCCTTGACAAATTTCATCTGTGAACCCTCTGCTGCAATATCTTCACCTGCTTTACCTCCATAAAGAGCAACACAGCCTGTAGCTTTAGTGCTAGTTTCGTCATATTTTACGTACTGAGGTGCAGAACTACAATTACCTGTAATAAAAGACAGAGTAACATCATCCACTGTAGTTGTAACGGTTATTTGATCAGGATTTTTGGTGTCACCCAAATAGTATTTACCAGTTTTTTCGTTTACCTTACTTTCGTAAAGATTTTTGAAGTTGAATGTTGACTGTGCAGAAACTGAAGCACATACTGTCATGAATGCAACTGCAATGATTGAGCGTAAATTTTTAATCATAATAGTTTTGATTTTTTAGTTAATAATACAGATTTTAATTTTATAAATTTTGATAGTTGTTTTATTTGTCGTGTTGCTTCAACCACCACATTACATTGAGTGTTGTCCGTAACACGTTTGCAAAGATAAGCAAATTAAATATTACGGCAAGAATTTTTAAGTCGTTATTTGTTACAATAAAGTCTAAATAAGTTCATCATTAGTACAACACATTGATTTTCAACAGGTTTAGAGTTTGAAATTTTAAGAAGGTAGAAGACACAATTAATCTTCTATCTTCGACATTTCTTGCGCTTCCCAGTCTTCCCACTGCTTCATAGCTTCTTTCCAGTCGGTCTGTTCGCCAGCTTCTACAGCTTCTTGTTGGCGTATAGCCTCATCGCGCTCCCTATCGCGTTGGCGCTTAGCCTTCATATCAGCAATGGTTTTGTCGTCGAGTATAACTATAGCTCTGCGGTTTATAGCGTCGTACAATTCTTGTTCGCCAAAAGAACGACCTGGGACATTAAAGTCGGAAATATTGAATTCATATTCCACGCGCAACTTATGTCTCAGTTCTTTTTGTTTGGCACGATTAGCCGAATTTTTAAGTCGCAACAGCTTAGCAATGCCGTCAATCTCCTTATTAGAGTATTTGTTTCTACCCATAGTATAAATAAGTGTTTATATGCCTAACAAGGTGCAAAAATAGCTTAATATGTTAAATAACCCACTTTTTTGCACTAAATATTTGTTTTGTTCAAGATAAAGCTATATATTTGCGGTATCATTTTTAGAGATTTCGTTTTTTACGAAATCCGTCTTACGAGGTTGGTAGCATCCTGCACCAACCTCTTTTGTTTTTTATAGGGTTTTTACGCCAGTTGCAGAACCATATTGTTTGCTTTTGCCATGCGTCGCATATTGAGTAGCGCATATCGCATACGTCCAAGGGCAGTGTTTATGCTAACATCGGTAGAGTCGGCAATCTCCTTAAACGACAACTGCTGATAGAAGCGCATATATACCACCTCGCGCTGCATTGGAGGCAGTGCGTCGAGCAGACGTCTCACATCTGTCATTATCTGCGAATTGACAAAACGGTTCTCTATATTGCCTTCAAAGATATCGGCACCAGGGATATTTGAGAGGTCGTTGTCGGCAGAAGTGTCGACAATGCGCATAGAAGCCTGGTCGCGATACCAGTCCATTATGGCGTTATGCGCAATACGCATAATCCACGCACCGAACTTACCGCTAACCGTATAACGTCCTTCCTGTAGGCGCGAAATTACCTTGACGAAGGTTTCTTGGAAGATATCTTCGGCAGTCTCGCGGTCGTGCACCACGAAGAGTATGTATGAGAATAACTTAGACTGGTTGCGCAACAACAACAAATCAAAAGCCCGGTTGTTCCCATCAGCGTATGATAAGGCCAACTCTTCGTCGGTCATATCTTGCAAATTTTTCATTTCTTAAATCTTTTATAATTAAGTAAATGTGCTCCGATAGGCAATGCTTTTGATTGTTTTTATTGTTGGATAACTATCATCCTAATGTTAGGATTGTGCAAAGATAAGCACTTTTGACGAAAAAGCCAAACTTTGTTAAACATTTTTTATATCACAAAGCGTACAATCGTCACCACTATTATAGCGTAGAATGCTGCTAATGCGTCGTCAAGCATACATCCCCATCCGCCATGTATGTTGCGGTCTACCCATCGGCAACCAAGAGGCTTTGTGATGTCTATTATGCGGAAAAGCACAAAACCAAGTGATGCAAGCAGTATTGGGCGCCATGCCGGACCGTCTACAAATAGAGCGGGCAGCGTAGCCATCCATGTGCCAAAGTACTCGTCTATGATTACCGTGCGCGGGTCTTCGCCCCAATAACGCTCCATTACATTATCGGTCCACACGCCAATAAATAACGAGCCCAACACCAAGGCCACTGTTGCAACACATAGCCATAATGGCGAAAGCACGAAATAAAGACCTATCCATATAAGCAAGGCTATCAGACCGCCAAAGGTGCCAGGCCCCCAAGGAAAGAAACCCGTGCCAAAACCTGTAGATATGATGACGTGAAACCAAGGTGCCTCGCCAAGCTGATGATTGTTGTTATTGCTCATTTGTGTAGTGTATATATTATATATAATGTGTAATACAGGCAGATATGTGCCAAGACGACACGTTAAACACGTGACGGAACAAAGCTGTTGATTAAATCTACCACCTTCTGACGCTCGCCATCGGTGAGCGTTGGACTGATAGGTAGGCTCAATTCTTCTCTATGTATGCGCTCAGTAATAGGCAATGACATATTGTTCCACTGGGCATAAGCCTGCTGCTTGTGCGGCGGTATGGGATAATGGATGGCGGTTTGAACACCGTTGTCCAAAAGATACTGCATCAGCTCGTCGCGATGCGGAGACATTAGTGGGAATATATGGAATACATTCTCTTGCCAATAATCCTCGGTAGGAACCGATACTGCAGGATTGTTGATACACCTTATATAATATAGGGCATGCTCGCGACGGCGCGCATTCTCCTGATCAAGATAGGGCAGTTTTACAGCAAGCACGGCAGCCTGTATCTCGTCAAGGCGCGAGTTGACACCAACATGCGAGAAGACATACTTGCGCTCGGAGCCATAATTGCCAAGCATCTTTACCATATCGGCAAGATACTTGTCGTTGGTAGTTATGCCTCCACCATCGCCAAGGGCACCAAGATTCTTGCCAGGATAAAAGCTGTGGGCAGCTGCATCGCCAAGTGAGCCAGTACGTCTATCACCATGCATACAGCCATGAGCCTGGGCATTGTCCTCAATAAGCTTTAGGTTATGGCGGCGGCATATGTCGCCAATAAGCTCGGTATAAGCACAGCGACCATAGAGATGCACCAACATTATGGCTCGGGTACGTGGGGTAATAGCTTGCTCAATAAGGCTATCGTCTATTTGGAAAGTATCCCATCGAGGTTCTACAAGCACTGGCTTAAGACGGTTTTCGGTAATGGCAAGTATGGTAGCCACAAAGGTGTTGGCAGGCACAATAACCTCGTCGCCTTCCTTCATCACTCCCATCTCCTTGTATGCACGCAAGATAAGGGTAAGGGCATCAAGCCCATTGCCACAGCCTATGCAATAGCGTGTGCCTATATACTGGGCAAACTTATGGCAGAAGTCGTCGTTTGCGGCACCTTGTAGATACCATCCACCATTGACAACATTTGCCACGGCTTGGTTGATATCTTCCTTATGCAATGCCGTTACATCCTTTAAGTCAAGAAATTTTATCATCTCGTAGTTCTTATTCTATAGTCCATTCGTAAATGTCGTAGCAAACACCACGACCTCCAAATCCCTCTTTCTGGTGTATAAGGTTGCTGTTAAGATAGCTACCTTGATTTTCGGTAGACTTGCCAAAGTCGAGGTAAGGCTTTTCGGCATAACGCTCGTTGATGAGCCAACTGAACACAAGGTCTAAGGCTCCAAGCTCCTTGCCACGTGGCGAGGCAGAGATATACTGAGTATGAACCACTCTGCCACACTCAAACACCAATGTTCCGCCAAGAGCCTCATCGCCAAGATAAGCCATAAATAAACGTATGTTGTCGGGGAAACGAGAGCAAAGAAGCTCCAACTCGGCTATGGTATGAACGGGATGCACACCATACTTGGCCATAAGATTATTGTCGAGAATATGCCAGAAAGCCTTAATGTCATTACTTTCTTCCACTCGTATGCCATTGCGACGCGCCTTGTTGACACCACGATGACGTTGTTTTGTAAACTTGAGTGGGTTGTCGAGACAAATGGTTGAAGATACTTCGCGACCCAATATCTGCGCCTTGCACACTTTGACAATAGCATAAAGGTCTTCTTCTGCAGGCATTGTGTGGTAAATCCATGGTGTTGGCTTATACACAACTCTGTTTACACCGCACTCGTTGCGTAAGAAACTATTGATAGCAGCGAATACATCAAGACACAATTCGGCTGTCATATCAGAATTCATAATTAGTCCGCCGTATGTCAGTCCACCGTGCGAGCGCAGCTCATCGCCATGAATAGTTGCCGGAAGAAGTGCAACAAGCGTAGCATTAATTGTTACCTCGTCTTTATGTTTATAAATCATCAGCGAACAATCTGTAAATCGGTCGCTATGATAGTCCATATAACCACGCATCAAGAGAAAGGTTGAATTCTTGGCTCCAGCAACAAACGCATCCCACTCGGCAGCTCTATCTTGATTGTATCTTATTACCGTGAGCATCCCTTGTATTTTAAGAATTCATCGTAGTCGTAGATATAGTCAGATTCGTCGTAAGGCTCGGAAGCAAGCACAAGGCATACAGCACCCGACGAAAAATCGTCGAGTGTGCGCCATATGCCTGTTTCTATCTCTAAACCTTGGTAGGGATGATTGAGCAAAAACTTGCGTTGCTCCCTACCATCGTCTAATGTAACTGTGAAACTGCCGCTAAGGGCTATAAGCAACTGTTTGAGTCGACGGTGTGCATGTCCTCCCCTACTCTCACCTCCAGGCACATCATACAACCAATAGGCACGAGCAATATGGAAGGGCACGTCCTTGAACTCTTCAACAACCGACAGATTGCCACGACGGTCTTCAATCTTTTGTATTTCAATAATCTTAGCGTCAGAAACTTTCATTATTTCTTTTAGTTAGTTTTGCTTAGGCAAACCTATGCTTAACCTACTTCTCCATATAAGGGTCGGTACCAAGCACGGTAGCTGCCAATCGCTTAGCCTTATCACGAAGTAGGGTTGTATCGTCTTGGGGTTGGCCATAACACAGAACCACACCCATACGGCGACCAACATGAGCCTCTTGCTTGCCGAAGATACGTACACGTGTATAGTCTTCCTTCAATGCATCAACAAGATTGTATGGCAGAGGGTCGTTGGTTTCTGAAGGCGAGAGTACAACTGCACTTGCACCAGCATGCTCAAGATGTATACCTGCAATAGGCAGTCCCATAACGGCACGGAAATGTAACTCAAATTCGGAGAGGTTGGTGGTATGACCAAGCGTAACCATACCTGTATCGTGCGGACGTGGCGAAAGTTCAGAGAAGATAACCTCACCCTGCTTGGTAAGGAAGAACTCCACACCCCAAAGACCAGCTCCGGTAAGCGCGCGTGTAACCTTTTCTGCCATATCCTCTGCTTTGCGAAGCTCGTCTTCAGGCAACTGGAACGGCTGCCAACTTTCACGATAGTCGCCACCCTTCTGCACATGACCTATAGGCGGGCAGAACAATGTTGGGCCATCCTTCTGTGTAACGGTAAGCAATGTAAACTCAGAGTCGAAGTGGATGAACTCCTCAATGATAATCTCCTTAACGTCGCCACGGCTTCCTTCCATAGCATCGTTAAAAGCCTTTTCCAAATCTTCGGGCTTGCGAACAATGCTCTGACCATGACCCGACGACGACATAAGAGGCTTGATAACACATGGGAAACCAATCTCCTTTGAGTGCTCGCGCAATTGCTCAAGAGTGGTAGCGTAGAAATATTTGGCAGTACGCAGTCCTAACTCCTTAGCTGCAAGGTCGCGAATAGCCTTACGGTTCATTGTATAGTTCACGGCGCGGGCACTTGGCACCACTTGTATGCCTTCCTTTTCAAAGTCGAAAAGACGCTCGGTGCGTATAGCCTCAATCTCAGGCACAATAATGTCGGGATGATGACGCTCAACAACAGCAGTCAAAGCATCGCCATCAAGCATGTTGAACACTTCATGCTCGTCGGCAACCTGCATTGCCGGAGCACCCTTGTATCTGTCGCATGCAATGACATATTGTCCTGCACGCTTTGCGGCGATGACAAACTCCTTGCCTAACTCGCCTGAACCTAACAACAATATTTTCTTCATGTGGTCAATAAAAAGATAATGCAAAGCTAACACTTTTATTTCGTTCAGGCAAGTTTTTAGGACATTGAAGACACATATATGTGATAATTATTTCGCCAAGGCACCCACATAATAGCAAAATTATAGCTAACTTTGCATCATAAACAAATAAAACTCAAGAAAAAAACATGATTGTCTGCATTGCCGAGAAACCAAGTGTTGCTAAGGATATCGCCCGTATTCTGGGCGCAACAAACTCGCACCAAGGATATATGGAGGGCAACGGCTACCAAGTGACTTGGACATTTGGTCACCTATGTACGCTTAAAGAGCCTAACGACTACACAGAGATGTGGAAGCATTGGAGCCTGTCATCACTGCCGATGATACCTCAAAGATTCGGAATAAAGCTTATTGACGACGACGGCATTAAACGACAGTTTGCCGTGATAGAAAAGCTTATGCAATCGGCAGACGGCATTGTAAACTGCGGTGACGCCGGACAAGAAGGTGAGTTAATACAGCGCTGGGTCATGCAAAAGGCTGGTGCAAAGTGTCCGGTTAAACGTCTGTGGATATCGTCTATGACTGACGAGGCCATACGCGAAGGCTTTGCATCGCTGAAAGACCAAAACGAATACCAATCGCTATACATTGCCGGATTGAGCCGTGCTATTGGCGACTGGCTTTTGGGTATGAATGCCACCCGACTATATACTCTTAAATATGGACAGAACCGACAGATTCTGAGTATTGGACGTGTGCAGACACCTACTTTGGCGCTTATTGTTAACCGACAGAAGGAGATTGACTCGTTTGAGCCAGAGCCTTACTGGGTGCTTGCAACCGTATATCGCGACACTACATTTACCGCAACCAAGGGCAAGTTCAGTACAAAGGAGGAAGGCGAGGCTGCATTTGCCACCATTGCCGACAAGCCATTCACCGTTACAGCAGTACAGAAGAAGAATGGTACAGAGGCACCACCACGTCTGTTTGACCTTACATCGTTGCAGGTGGAATGCAACCGCAAGTTCTCGTACAGTGCCGAAACTACACTCAAGCTTATACAAGGTTTGTACGAACGCAAACTTACAACATATCCACGTGTAGACACTCAGTTTCTTAGCGATGACATATACCCAAAGTGTCCATCAATACTTTCGGGCATAAGCAAGCAATACGAGGCACTGATGGAACCACTAAAGGGCAAAAAATTGCCTAAGTCGAAACGTGTGTTCGATACATCTAAGGTTACCGACCACCATGCCATCATACCAACAGGAGTGCCAGCAACCGGCCTTACAGATATGGAACGCAATGTGTACGACCTTATTGCACGCCGATTTATAGCCGTGTTCTATCCTGACTGCAAATTCTCTACAACTACTGTTCTTGGAACTGTGGAGGATGTGGAGTTTAAGGCTACAGGAAAAGAGATATTGTCTCCTGGATGGCGTGATGTTTATGCGCAACAGAATGCAACAGCTGATGATGACGAACGCAAAGGCGACGAGGAACGCACACTGCCTACATTTGTAAAGGGTGAGAGCGGACCGCATATACCTACTCTATCCGAGAAGTGGACCACACCTCCTAAGTATTATACCGAAGCTACATTGCTGCGAGCTATGGAGACAGCGGGCAAATTTGTAGAAGACGAAACATTGAGAGCCGCTTTAAAGGAGAACGGAATAGGACGTCCATCATCCAGAGCAGGAATCATAGAGACTCTATTCAAACGCCATTACATACGACGCGAGCGCAAGAACCTTGTGGCTACAGCTACTGGCATAGAACTGATAGACACTATTCATGAGGAACTGCTTAAGAGTTGCGAGCTGACGGGTATCTGGGAGAAGCGTCTGCGTGACATAGAACACAAGAAGGACGATGCAGCCGACTTTATTAATGGTCTGAAGCAGCAGATTACGGAGATTGTGAATGATGTGCTGCGCGACAACAGCAACCGTCGCGTTACCACCCTTAGCGAGGAAGACCTTAAGAAGAAAGCCAAGAAGAAGGCTACACCAAAGAAGAAGGCAGCCACTTCAACAACATCAACCGACACACCGACTGCAACATCAAACAACGACCCTCTTGTAGGTACAACATGCCCAGTATGCGGCAAGGGAACCATCATTAAGGGCAAAACGGCTTACGGATGCAGCCGTTGGCGTGAGGGATGCAACTATCGCAAGCCTTTAGACAATCAGGCCGAATAAACGTATTGTGGCAGCGGGCATCCATGTTTAATATAAACAAGACGATTATGACAAAAAGAATAACATTCGTATCACTTCTGATGATAGCCTTGCTTGCCGTTTCGTGCAGCAAACGACAGGAACAAAAGGAGGAGGTTGAACAACCCAAAGTAGACACAACTGCAGTGCTTGTAATGCAAGCGCAAAAGTGCTCGCGCCTTTACACCACAGAGTATCGTATGCACAAGGTAATTACACACGACGACCAACTGTCGCTCAAGGGCAAGGTGCTAAACCACGACTACGACGTAAAGCTGCCTCTTGGCGAAAGAAAGGTTGCCATACCGGTAGATGCTACAGTAAAGGCATACATCGACTTTGCCAACTTTTCTGCGGAGAATGTGGTGCGCGATTCGTCGCATATAGAAATAATATTGCCCGATCCGCATATCGTACTGTCGTCGTCGCGTATCAATCACAACGACATACAAGAGTACGTGGCACTTACACGCAGCCGATTTACCGATGCTGAGCTGTCTGCCTTCGAACAGCAAGGGCGCCAAGCCATAATAGCCGATATAGGAAAGACTAATATCTTAGAGTCGGCTCGTATTGGAGCGGCTAACGTATTGGTACCAATGTTGCAACAGATGGGGTTCAAGGCCGAAAACATCACAATCTCTTTCAGGCACGACCTTACAAAACATGGTGTTGGGGCTCTGATTGACAAGACAACGGTTGAGAAGAAAAAGAAATAAGAAAAAGCCACTGGCATGGTACGGCAACAAGCCACACCTACTGTAGCAATATAGATACTTAAAAGACTTGATAATATGGATAAGAACAAACGATGCTCTTGGATATTTGCCCCGATACGCGCCTTAATAATTAAGGTGGTGCTTGTGGTGGTGGCGGTAGTCGCCATTGTGCTCGTGGCACGCCACTATATAAATAAGGTGTCGTCTACATCAACGCCTGCCGTAATAACCAAGAACGAGAAGATAGACATTACACCATCGCAGATACGCTCTATTGAGCAAATTGGTGAGTGGTCGTTTCTTGAGATTAACGACGAAGAGATGGTAGACACTGTGCGCCATGGTTTCTTTTCCGACGACAAGTTGGTGCGCATATACTACGGAACCTTACGCCTTGGTATCAATATGAAAGAGGCACACGAGGGATGGCTTGCCATTGAAGACGACACCTTGCGTGCCATATTGCCACCGATACGTCTACTCGACAACAACTTTATTGATGAGGCTCGCACACGTTCGTTTATAGAATCGGGAAAGTGGAGCCATCAAGACCGAAAGGATATGTATAACCGGGCTGCCATGATGATGAAGCGGCGCTGCCTTACAAAGGCCAACTATCAAACCGCACGCAATAATGCGAAGGCGCAGTTTGAGCAGATGTTGAGGTCTATGGGATATGAAAAGGTTAAGGTAGAATAAAAGAATTGGGTGTTTAGAAAACTCTTAGTTGCGAGTTTCTAAACACCCAATTTTATTTTTACATCATTGGTCGACGACCGCCACCCATAGGCATTCCCATTGGTGGACGACCTCCAAAGCCTGGTCTACCAAATCCTCCAGGACGATGTTTCATCATATCGCGTCGTGCCTGCTTGCCTCCAAAGAGATTAAGGCGATAGATGACATGCAGCATAGCGTAGCTGTTGATAGAGTTGTATTCTACATCGCTGCGGCTCATTGCCGACACTGTGCGTGAGAAGTTGCTCTGGTTAGACAATATATCGTTAAATTCTAATGACAATGTTAGATTACGTCCCCTAAGGAAACTTTGCGAAAGCTGAGCATTCCATACCAGCTCATTTGTATTCATCGAATTGTCTGAATAGCCACGTCGTGAGTTCTGATGCAAGTCGGTTGACAAACTTGTGCCCCACGGTGTAGTGATGTTGATTGTTCCACCATAAGCAAACTGCCAAGTGTCAAGATTAGATGTGGCTTGCAAATTATTGCGAGTGTGCATATAGTTGAGCGAACCGTCGAGTTCTACCTCAAGCCAAGAGTTGCGGTAGCTGGTAGCCAATCGCTCAATAATTGTTGTCGACTTAGTAACATTGCGGTCAGAGTCGGCATTGCGATTAAGCGACAGGTATCCCACACGGTTCTGATAGTCCACATTTGTAAAGGTATTTATGTTCCAGTATCCAGTTGTATCTACAGCCATATTGAATATAAACATACCACCTGCATTCCAGTTGCCGTTGATATTCTCAGGTCGTGTTGTTCTACCACCTGTATTCTCATCGTATGTAACCTTATATCCAATGCTGTTGCGTGTGTTAGAGTAGTTGACACTCGCCATTATCGCCATCTGTCGCTTCTCTATATAATTATTGTATTCGGCACGCAGACGATTGGTGAACGAAGGTTTCAATCCAGGGTTACCCTTTGTAACGTTGAGTGGGTCGCTATCGTCGGTAATGTCGAGAAGGTCGGTCATCGATGGTTGTGCTGTTGTACCACGATAGTTGATACGCAGTCGGCTGACATCAGAGAATCTGTAGCGGAAGTCGAGAGTAGGAGTAACATTAACCACATTGCGCACCGTGTCGGTATACACGCCTTGATAGTTTTGTATGAATTTTGACGTCTGTGGCTGAACCTTAACACCGAAGTTGAGTTGATACTTCTGTCGCAGCATACGTATCATAAGATCGATGTCGTGTGTATAGTTGCGATACTCCGAATAGCGTGACAGCGACTTGTCCTCATAGTCGGTATATGGATTCTGAAGACGTGTAAGCCAATCGTCCCAACGGCGATACTTCGGTGTTAGTCCGGCAAAGAAATCTTCGCCAAGATTAGAGAAGTCGTATGTGGCACGGTCGCTCTTCGAGTAAGAATAATTGAACTTATAGCTCAACTGCAAGAAAGTAGCACGCCATATTGGTTCGCTGTAAGTGGTCTGTACCGAGTAACTATATTTCTTGGTAGGTGTAACGTTGTAGCGGTTTGTCTGATATGTTGAGTCGTTGCCAAACTTATCCTTAGTCTGATACAGATGTACGTTATTGGTAGACAACTGCTTGGTGTCACCATCTGTATAGCTAAAGTCGCCACGCAATGTTACGTTGCGTCCCTTAGAGCTAAGCTTACGGTTAAGTTGGAGCATAGCACCAAAATTCTTCGAATCCGAATAGTTTATAGAACTTGTCTTCGATGTGTTGACCATTTTGCCCTGCTGTGCAAGCATCTCAATCGACTCAGCCTCCAACGGATTATTGACATACTGATAAGGATCGTCATTAAATTGGGCTGAGTTGTTGGTATTGCTTCCGTCGGATGATGTTATCGACATTGTAGGACGGAACATAATATTGGTCAGGGTATCTGGTTTCCATTCCAAACGCATCTGTGCGTTCCACGAATTGCTTCGGGTAAAGTTATGGCTCAAGGAATTGGCAAACGATGAAGACGAACTTACGAAATTCTCGGATGAAGAACGTTTCAAAGCATCGCCATCCTTATGGTTCCAGCGCACCGAACCGTCCCAAGAAAAAGTTGTTCCATTATCATAGTTGAAGTTGGTGCCAAGCATCTTAGGAGCATTAAGTCCATCCTTGCCACGTCCCCAGGCGCCACCTCTGCCACCATGAGGTCCCATATCGTTGGTATTATTAAACGATCCGAATCCCATAACACGCATATTGCTTCTGAAAGCAGCACCCATAAAACGCTCCGAATATCGGTCCTTGGTGCCATATGCAAGGTTGGCATTGGCAAACATACCACGGTTCATACCCTTCTTCAGACCAAAGTCAAGCACCGTTTGCTCATTACCGTCGTCAATGCCAGTAACCTTTGCAAGGTCGCTTTTCTCGTCGTAAGCCTTAATCTGGTTAACTATGTTTGTTGGCAAATTCTTCATGGCAGTCTTGGTATCGCCCACCATAAACTCCTTGCCATCTATCTTAATCTTCTTAACTTCCTTGCCATTAACCGTAATCTTGCCATCTTCATCTACCTGGGCACCTGGCAGACGCTTCACAAGTTCCTCAATTGTAGAACCTTCGGGTGTGCGGAATGCCGTGGCATTATATACAAAGGTATCCTTCTTTAGCACAACTTTCGATGCCTGGGCAGTAACCGTGGTGCCTTTAAGAGCTATAGCCGATGCGGCAAACTGAATCTTACCAAGGTTGGCGTCATTGTCGTTGCTTATAGTCACATTGCGGAACAGCGTCTTGTATCCCACACTTGAGAGCTTTACAATATACTTGCCATTACGTGGAGCCTGCAACTTAAAGGCTCCATCGGCATTGGTTACTGTTCCAGCTACATAGCTGCTGTCTGCCTTAAGCAATTGTACGGCAGTTTGCTCCATTGTCTCATGTGTGTCGCGGTCGGTAATGGTACCCGTGATGTTGCGTTGAGCCAATGCCGTTGTAGCAGAGGCAAGCAACAGGAGTGAGATTAGAAATTGTTTCATTATCTGTTTTTATTGTTTTTATTTCTGTATAGTCATGAAAGATGTGTCAAACAGGAATTTCAACTCCTTTTTTGACACATCCTTAGCTTTATACAAAAATAGACGATATACAGATAAAAAGGTTTAATAAACACTTATTTTTTTATTTCAACACTGCTCTCAAGTTGCTTGTATCTATATCGCCCGAGCCTGTGACATTCTTCACAACATCACGCATTGTACCCGAGAGTGTTATCGAGCCACTGCCAGCAGAAGTACAGTTAGCAACACCACAGTTCTGTGCCTTTATGTCCATATCTCCCGAGCCCACAACATTTAGTTGCATGGTCTTTACCTGCGACAGCATAGCATCGAGGTCGCCACTTCCACTCACCGTAAACTGTACGTTGTCTGCCTTGAGGAAGTCGAAGTCGAGGTCGCCTGAGCCAAATACATTAGCCACAGCATTCTTAGTATCAATGCGCTTTGCACCGATATCTCCCGAACCACGCACCTCAAAGTTGATAGCATCGCACACAATTGAGTCAAAGTCTGCCTCTCCAGAACCCATAACCGACACCTTAAGGTTGTCGGTATCAAGCGCGCCCTTTACGTCGAACGTGCACGAACCTCTTAGATTTACCTCAGTAAGGTCGGGTGAATATATATATAAGGTGACATCGTCGTCGAAAAATGAGATAACGCTGTTGCTCTTATGCGATACATACAGCGTCTCGCTCTTCTTCTCTACAACAATATTGTCGACAAACTGCTTTGATCCCACAATGCGCATAGCTTGCTCCTTGCCTTGCACAAACTCTATGTCTACAGAACCAGAGGCGTCAACCTTAGAGAAATAACCCACATCGCGTGTAACGGTAACACGCTTGCCGTGTGCCTTTAGGTCTTTGCTCGAATAGCAAGCCATACACACGCCGCCCACTGCCAAGAGCAGCAACAATACTGATAAATGTCTTAGTGTCTTCATAATAATTGTTTATTTAATATTTTAAAATTTGCACAACTTATGTTTTTTGATGTTTATGTTAATTTGACGCAAGCCAACAACAAAAAGTTGCAAATATCCCAAAAAGTTGGTAAACCTACCTATAATTAGTTGGTAAACCCACCTATTATTATTACCTTTGCAGCTCAATCAAACGTAAGCAATGAAAATAGAATTGTTATCCGAGGCAGAAATTGCCACATTAAAAGAGAATATAGACAACTCAAACCGCATTGTGATATGCTGTCATAAGTCACCAGACGGCGATGCACTCGGTTCTTCGCTCGCTTGGGCAGAATATCTGCGCACGCAAGGCAAGGAGCCCGACATTATCGTGCCCGATGCCTATCCCGACTTCCTTCAATGGTTGCCGGGCTCCGAACGCATCATAAGATACGACAAGCACGCTGCCGACAAGGCTGACGAGATGTTGCAAAAGGCAGACCTAATATTCTGTCTCGATTTCAACGGAACCAATCGTGTGGACGAGATGAAATACGCCCTTGAGCAATCGCCTGCCCATAAGATTATGATTGACCATCACCTCGACCCTTCGATGGATACTGTGCTCACGGTGTCGCATCCTCAGATGTCAAGCACATCAGAACTTGTGTTCCGCATTATATGGCAGTTGGGAGGCTTTGAGGAGATGTCGCGCAAGTGTGCCGTATGCATATATTGCGGTATGATGACCGACACTGGCGGATTCACATACAACAGCAACCAACCCGAAATATTCTTCATCGTAAGTCAGTTGCTTACCAAAGACATCGACAAGGACAAGATATACCGCAACGTGTTCAACAACTTCAGCCCTTGGGCTATACGTCTGCGCGGATACCTGATGAGTCAGAAGCTAAACATTTTCAACGACTTGCACGCTGCCTACTTCACTATATCGCGACGCGACATGCGCGACTTCCACTTTATTAAAGGCGATGCCGAGGGGCTTGTAAACGAGCCTCTTAAGATTAAGGGTATGCGCCTGTCTATATCGTTGCGCGAGGACGACCGACGCGACAATACCATTTGGGTGTCATTGCGCTCGGTAGACGATTTTCCTTGCAATCTTGTTGCTTCCGAATTCTTCAACGGTGGCGGACATCTCAATGCCAGCGGCGGACGTCTGCATTGCACATTAGATGAAGCCGAGCGTGTTGTGCGTCGAGCATTTGCCCATTACGAGGACTTATTGACAAAATAATGGCGAAAAAAGTTAAATATAGCCAACTTAAAGCACCTATTATATAGAAATTAAATATAAAAGTTGTACTTTTGTAATTGAATATTAGATTATATAAACAGAAGAAGACATCAATGAAGAACTTTAAATTGCTGATATGCGTAGTGCTTGCAGCACTTGCGTTTGCTTCGTGCAGCGACACCGAGACTTATGCCGACATGAAGAAGAAGGAACGCTCTGCCATAAACCGATACATTACCAACAAAAAGATAAATGTTATATCGGAATCGCAGTTCGAGCAGCAAGGTTGCACCACCGATACAGCCAAGAACGAATTTGTGCTGTTCGAGAACACTGGCGTGTATATGCAGATACGCAGCAAGGGCACCGGCGAGAAACTCAAGGATGGAGAGGATGTTGACGTAACATGCCGATTTAACGAGTACAACCTTCTTGAGGGCGACTCGACATTGCAGCTTACAAACATATACCAGTATGCTTGGTGCAACGACAAGATGAACGTTAAGAATACATCTGGCACATTCAAGGGTACATTCTCTAAGCAGTTCTGCATTATGTACACTACATACGGCTCGACTGCTGTGCCTTCGGGCTGGCTTGTACCATTCACATACATCAATCTCGGCAGATACGATAGCGCTGATGCCGAGTTGGCTAAGGTTAAGCTTATTGTACCACATTCTCAGGGACAGAGTGCGGCTGCACAGAGCGTATACCCTTGCCTGTACGAAATAACATACGAACGTTGTCTTTAAAAAAAAGACATACTAAAAACACAAAAGTCAAATCTATTAAAAATTCAAAAACTCTATCGTTATGACATTGATCAAATCAATCTCAGGCATCCGCGGTACTATCGGCGGACACACGGGCGACACTCTCAACCCGCTTGACATCGTTAAGTTTACAACAGCTTACGCTACTTTCATGAAGCGCAACGCTAAAACAGAGGGACGCGGCAAAATTGTTGTTGGACGCGATGCACGTATCTCTGGCGACATGGTGCGCAACATTGTTTGCGGTACTCTTATGGGTATGGGTCTTGACGTTATCGACATCGACCTCGCTACTACTCCTACTACTGAGCTTGCTGTACGTTGGACTGGCGCACTTGGCGGCATTATCATCACCGCAAGCCATAACCCACGCCAATGGAACGCATTGAAATTGCTCAATAGCGAGGGCGAATTCCTCACTAAGGAGAATGGCAACGAGGTGCTCGAAATAGCCGAGAAAGAAGACTTCGACTATGCTGATGTAGACAACCTTGGTTCGTATACACGCGACAACTCTATGGACCAGCGCCACATCGAAAGCGTGCTCAACCTTAAGCTTGCCGACGTGGAGGCTATCAAGAACGCTAAGTTCAAGGTTTGTGTCGACGCTATCAACAGCGTTGGTGCTGTTATACTCCCTGGTCTGCTCAAGGCTCTCGGTGTAGAATTCACTATACTCAACGATACTCCTAACGGCGACTTTGCCCACAACCCAGAGCCATTGGAGAAGAACCTTACTGGCATTATGGACGAGATGAAGACTGGCAAGTACGACCTCGGTATTGTTGTCGACCCAGACGTAGACCGTCTTGCTTTCATCTGCGAGGATGGCAAGATGTTTGGCGAGGAATATACCCTCGTTAGCGTAGCCGACTATGTTCTGTCTCACACACCTGGCAACACCGTAAGCAACCTTTCTTCTACACGTGCTCTGCGCGATGTTACCGAGAAACATGGCGGCAAGTATGCTGCATCGGCTGTAGGCGAGGTAAACGTTACTACCAAGATGAAGGCCGAGCATGCCGTTATTGGCGGCGAGGGCAACGGTGGTGTTATCTATCCTGAAAGCCACTACGGACGCGACGCTCTTGTAGGTATCGCTCTCTTCCTCTCGTCTTTGGCTCACAAGAAATGCACCGCAAGCCAGCTTCGTGCCACATTCCCAAGCTACCAGATTGCAAAGAACCGCATCGACCTTACTCCTTCTACCAACATCGACGCTATTCTCGAGAAGGTTAAGGAGATGTTCAAGAGCGAGAAGATTACTGATATCGACGGCGTTAAGATCGACTTCCCTGACAAGTGGGTTCACCTTCGCAAGTCTAACACCGAGCCTATCATCCGTGTATACAGCGAGGCTGCCACTATGGAGGAGGCCGACGCCCTGGGCAAGAAGCTTATGCAGGTAGTTTACGACATGCAGTAAACTCCGCTGTCAATCCCCCCTAAACAGCTTTCAAACAAAGCAATATATCTTTGAGGGTGTGTCAAAAGCCGCAAGTGGTACGCCCCGAAGGGGCAGAAGCTCCTAGCCCAGGGCAGCGCCCTGGGTGTAATACATCCAAAGCAAAGCGCCCTGTAAGGGCAGAAGCGTTGATAATGAATGCTTTTGCCCTTACAGGGCGTGTTATTATAATATTCGTTTACTTGCAAGCAAACGACAAAGCCGAATGAAGCCATTAGTTTTGCATGATTTATAGCATTAAAAGCATTTGGCTTCGCTCGGCTTTGCCGCTTGCTTGCAAGAACTTCTTAACTCCTTTAACTACTGAATTCTCCACCTTATTATATATATGACTATCAAGCCTCTTATCACCACCCTCTTGTCTGCGTTGCTCGCCACAATACCGGTAGCGTCGCAAAACCTTTTGCCAAAGCCACAAACGTTTAAGGCCAACAAGGGCTCGTTCAACATCAATGCCGATAAGTTTAAGGTGACTAACCTTGTTGGCAACGATGCCCGCAACATATACAGCGCCCATGTGCTCGACCGTCACTCCTTGCAGGCCCAACATGTTGTCCTACTGCAACATCTCAACAATGCCTCCTCGCCAGAAGCCTACCGTCTGCACATCACCACCGACACATTGTCTATTAGTGCAGCCTCGGCCGTTGCCTTTCTGCGTGCCTGGCAGACTATAGCCCAACTGTCCACCAAGCACGGCATAATGGCTTGCGACATAACCGATGCCCCCGCCTATCAATGGCGCTCGCTTATGATTGACGTGTCGCGCCACTTCTTCCCCATCAGCTTCCTTGAGAAGCAGGTGGACATTATGGCTCAATACAAGTTCAACTATCTGCACCTGCACCTTACCGATGCCGCTGGGTGGCGCATCGAGATTAAACGCTATCCACGCCTTACCAACTTTGCCGCTTGGCGCCCCCAAGCCTTATGGAAGGAATGGGCTGCCAATGGGCATAGGTATACTTACGCCGATTCTTGCAATGCATACGGCGGCTATTACACCCAAGACCAGCTGCGCCACCTTGTTGCCTATGCTGCCCAACGGGGCATAACCATTGTGCCCGAGATAGAAATGCCAGGACACTCCGAGGAGGTGCTTACAGCATATCCCGAACTGTCGTGCACACACCAGCCTTACCAGCAAGCCGACTTCTGCCCTGGTAGCATTGCCACATACGACTTTCTGGAGAATGTGCTTAGCGAGGTTATCAGCATTTTCCCATCCCGATACATACACATAGGTGGCGACGAGGCTGCCAAGAAGTCGTGGGGCAGCTGCCCTTTGTGCCAGCAAATGATGCGCCAACTGGGGTGCGACAAGGACGGATTGCAGGCCCACCTCATTGCACGTATGGGCAACTTTCTTCAACGTCACGGCCGACAGCTTGTTGGCTGGGACGAGGTTATAGCCGCAAACTTGCCTGCCAACACCACTGTTATGGTATGGCGCGACACCCAATATGCCCACCGTGCCATACAGCATGGCTATGGCGTGGTGCTGTCGCCTGGTGCCTATTGCTATCTTGATGCCTATCAGGATGCTCCGCACACACAACCCGAGGCTATAGGCGGATATCTGCCGCTGAACAAGGTTTACGCATATGTGCCTGGTGCCGACTTGCCCGAAGCCGAGCAATCCAAGATTATCGGCATTCAGGGCAACCTCTGGTGCGAGTATGTGCCTACCGAGCAGCATGCCGAATACATGCTATACCCCCGAGCCCTGGCCATAGCCGAGACGGCATGGAACGGAACAAAGAACAAGAACCTTGCCGACTTCCGCAAACGTGCCTTGGCTCATACCGCCCTTCTTAGGCAAGGGGGGGTCAACGCCTTCTGTCTTAAGCACGAGTATGGCGAGCGCCCTGCCTCGTTGCGCATAGCAAGACACAAGGCACGGGGCTGCAAGGTGGTGTACAACCAACCCTACAACAACCAGTATCGGGCTCAGGGCCAAGCCACACTTACCGACGGTAGCTTTGGCGGATGGGCATTTGGCGACGGACGATGGCAGGGCTTTATTGGCAAAGACTATTGCATGGATGTAACCCTCGACCTCGGCTCGATGCAGAACATATCGTACATAGCTACCGACTTTATGCAGAGCTGCGGTCCCGAAATCTACTTCCCTGCCGAATATCGTGTCAGCATAAGCCGCGACAACACCATGTTCAAGGAGATATACAGCAATACATATCCTATCGAGGAAACCCCTACCTCCGAATACCGGCAACTGTCGTGGCGTGGCAAGGCCAGCGCCCGATACATCAGGATTAAGGCCAAGGCTGCCAAGGGATGGGTGTTTGCCGATGAGATTGTGGTGAAATAGCATCCCACCACTACGCTAATAAAAAGAAAAGGTTTATCCAGAATTTGGAGTGATAGAATTGTAAATAAATGAATACGGATTATTCTGATTAAACTGATGCTTCGCCTTGAGCCAGGAAATCAGTAAAATCAGCAGAATCTATATTCCAAAAAATGAATACGGATTATTCCGATTAAACTGATGCTTCGCTTTGAGCCAGTATTTCAGTAAAATCAGCAGAATCTGTATTCAATAATAAATGAATACGGATTATTC